>ULTO01005405.1_pt1 | contig 36111 bp, 34 predicted proteins | sample 1957601 | NCBI WGS metagenome assembly ULTO01 (sample SAMEA4835734, study PRJEB28245) | human gut metagenome | biome: gut microbiome; material: fecal sample | place: Denmark | collected 2008 | reverse complement strand
TCTCAAAATGCAAATGTGGACCTGTACTAAAGCCTGTATTCCCGCTTAAACCAATAACCTGTCCTTGTGTAACCGACTGTCCATAGGATACCATTACCCGGCTAAGATGCGCATATCTGGTTTTCTTTCCATCCGGATGGCTAATAAGAATAGTATATCCATAGCTGCCATTCCAGCCTGCCTCTACAACAACACCAGAGCTAGACGCCATTACAGATGTTCCTGTTGAACACGCATAATCAACACCACCATGTAATCTTCCCCATCTATAGCCATAGTATGAAGAAATCCTTCCTCCTGACAATGGTCTGATATAGGTTGGAGGTGTAAGTGTTCCTACCTCTACAACTCTTGCAACTGCCTCTGTTGTAACCTTCTGTGCAAGAATTTCTGTATCTGTTTCCACACCATCCTTGTATTTAACCTTTGCAACAACTTTTCTGTGGCCTTTTGAGCCTTCATTAATTACATTTGAATAGGTTGTATACATACTGTCATTTTTGATATATTCAACTGGCAGCTCATAATCCTCCTCAAAAGTTTTTTGCTCTGTAACAATAACTGAAAGCTCCGGTTCAGGAACAGTAACTGTAATACGGTCACCTACTCTTATATAGTTATCCTCAGAACAGTTAGGATTCATTGCAAGTAATTCATCCATTGTAAGACCATATTCTGCAGCAATTCCAGATAATGTATCCCCAGTTTTTACCTCGTATATTTTATTTTCTTCCTTTTCCTTAGTCACCATTGAAATTGCTTCTTCTAATGTCATTATATGCGACTTTGGCACATATGTTTCTGCAATATCAATATTTTGCTCAAATTCAATATTTAAAATGTGGTCTGCCTCTGAAAATAAGTCCTGCTCCTTCTTAACCTCTGCCTGCTCACTATTAATGGCAGCCATAACATTATCAGTATTTTTTGCAAGCACATCAGCACTTATTATTTCGTAGGATAATTTTGCAAATCTTGAAGCTTCATCATTATATAATACTGTATCAAATTCATCGTTTACATCATACTTGCTTTTTGCTGCTTCTAGCAACTCCACAATCTCATCAGCAGATGATAATGTAATTGACAAACCATCAATATCCACAACATATGCAGGTGTATTTGTATCTACAACCGACTCTTCGATTGCTTTGTGAATATTTGCCTTTATTTTGGCAATATCATCACTTTTTCCAAATACCTTTTTTATTTGTGTAAACTCTAAATCACTATCTATATATACTTCTTCTTCACTATCCTTTTCAAACTGAGCCCTTGCGTCAAGATATACTTCATTAATAAGCTCCTTATCATCACACACACCAACCACTGTACCATTTACACTAACCTCATATAATTTATCATCTTCTTCTGGCATTCTAAACCACGGAAACGCAATCGCCATTACTAAAATAATTATCATTGCTGATACTATATAAGTAATTCTGATTCGTTTACTATGGCGAGTAAACTTATTCATAAAAGCTGTTCCTCCATATACCTTCTAAGTTTTATTTTTCACTATTTCTAACTTTTTAATTTCAAATTTTCGTTTTCTGTTTTTGTTTTCTGTTTTATCTTTTACATTTCATTAAATATTCGTTTCTACATTTTTACACAAAATATAAAACAAACATTTTTATAAAAAAACTCACTAATCTAATCTATGTTTCTAAATAATTTAAGTACAAAATATAGTTAATGGTTTTGTAACATTTTTGTAACATTTAGAATTGTAGCAGTAAAACCTACATTTGTAAAGGCTTTTACAGTAATTTTACTAATTTTTCCACTGTTTCTTCTATATTGCAATGGTTTTCATCTACCACAATATCTGCGTATTTTTCATATAAAGGTATTCTTTCTTCATATAATGCCTTTAAATCCTGTCCCTCCTTTAACACAACTCCACGACCCTTTAAATTGTCTAATCTTTGATTTATTATTTCATAATCCACCTTCAAATACACTACCTTGCCAATCTGCTGTAAATGCTCCATAGCTTCTTTTCCATAAACAACACTGCCACCTGTGGCAATTACTGCCTTATGGCAATCCAGACTTGCATTTACACGATTTTCAACCTGAATAAAGCCTTCTACACCTTCACTGTTTATAATTTCACGCAAAAGTCTTCCTTCCTCCTGCTGAATAACTATATCTGCATCAATAAATTTATAACCTAAAATCTTTGCAAGAATAACTCCTATTGTACTTTTTCCTACTCCTGGCATTCCTATTAAAACAATATTATCTTTCATATTAATCTCCAAATTTTATAATTTCACAATAGTTATATCATGCTTCATAGCCGGAATAATTTTATGTATCAAATCCTCTGTTTTAAGTTTTAAGCTAGCTGTGTTTATGCAAGGATGACAGCCTATATATTCACCCTGAAGCACTTCCTCATCAACCAGAAGCCTAACCTGTTTATCATTATCATTCATTAAACCCATAACACTTACAGAACCTGGTGTTATATCCAAAAAACGCTCCATAAATTCAGGACTTGCAAAGGAAAGTCTTGCACTTCCTATTTGTGCCGAAAGCTCCTTTGTAATAAATTTCTTGTCACCCGGCATCATCAAAAGATAAAAATTTGTTTTCTGGGAATTACAAAGAAACAAATTTTTACAAATAGTTGCACCCAACAGCTTGTCCACCTCTTCACAGGCAGCCATTGTATTTAATTCCTCGTGGTCTATTCTTTCGTATTCTATATTTAATTTATCCAAAAAATCGTAAGTTCGTATTTCCTTTTCAAGTCTGCCTGTACAATCCACAGGGCGACCTTTTTCCAGCTTTAACATCTTTCGCCTTTCACCTGCTTTGATAATTATCTATAATTTTAAACCAAAGCCTGTTATACTTTACCACATTTTTTTTAATTCTGCACTAATAATATGGAATTATATGCTATGATTATAGTTTAGCCACTACTGTGCCAATTAATTAAAATAAAATGCCTAAAGAAAGGAACTCCCTATGAATACAAATCCAAAAAACACCTTCAAGGAGGCTTTACCCTCAAAATCCACTTTAACCCCCAAAGCTTCCACAGAATATACTTTTTCTATAAAACACACTTTAATAAAATGTGCTTTTACAATTTTTGTTGTTTTCATTATGGTAGGGCTTTCAGAATTACTAAACGAAAAAGAAATTGTTTTTCCTGAAATTACGGCGCTCATGATAGGTCTGACGGTTTCCCAAAAACGCAGTTGGCAGGTAAGCTCAATTAGGATTTTACTTCTTATACTAATATGCTCTTTACTGGGTATTTTCTTTGTAAGATATGTTTCCTTCCCATTGCCAGTTAATATAACTATAGCCTTTTGTATTTGCCAGCTAATTTTATACTGTTCCCATACCACCTTTGCACCATTAATTTCAGCAGCAATATTACCTATATTAATGGGAACAACAAGTATTGTTTACCCTATCTGTGCTGTTTCCTTTACCCTGCTTGCTCTTTTTTGCGAATATATCCTTACCAGACTGAACATTCGTCCTAAGGAAATATATACCCCTGCTCCACTTCTTAAATCTGGTGACTTTATTAGTATTATTGTGTGTGTTTTAACAATAGCCATTTTATCTCCTATTGTTATACAGCTTGGATTTAGATTTTGTATTGCACCACCTTTGCTTGTAGCATTTACAGAATTTTGCAGACCTGCCTGCAGCGCACGAAAACACCCCTTTAAAACTGTAATTGTAATCTTTCTATGCGGACTAGCTGGTGCTTTATGCAGATATGTATTAGCAGGCATACTTGGTCTGCCACTTACTCTTGCTGCTGTTACAGCCACAATTTTTATGTTAATAATTGTTAATTGTTCAAAATGTTTTCTGCCACCTGCTGGAGCATTAACAATATTACCAATTATTATTCCTTATGATGGTATATTAACCTATCCATTACAAATACTTATTGGTGTAAGCCTTTTTATGCTTATTTCAATTCTACTTGAGCGATTAAGCAAGTAAACTTTCAAGCGTGTCTCTAAGGATTTTTTTGCATATTTTCGCACACTTTTTGCACAATTTTACAAATACTATTGCAATATTAAATTCATAGTGATATTATATTACATAGTTATCAATACTACATTAGTAGTTATTTATAACTTTATATCATAGAAACGGAGGTTGTCACTATGGATGTTACATTAAAGAAACCACAAAAGAAGCATAAAATAGACTTACCAGATTATACTTTAGGAGAGGAGCTTATAAGCTCAATATCACATGGTGTTGGAGCTTTATTATCCATTACAGGTATGGTACTGTGTATTGTTAAGGCTGCATCATCAGGCTCAGCCACTGAAATAGTAAGTGCAGTTTTATTTGGAATAATGATGACCCTTTTATATACAATGTCGTGTATATATCACGCCCTTCCTCGAAACAATGCAAAACGAATTTTCCGTGTTTTTGACCATTGTACTATTTTCTTATTAATTGCTGGTACTTACATTCCAGTAGTGCTTATAAGCATCGGTGGATTAATTGGTTGGCTCTATCTTGCAGTAATTGCTGTTTCTTCTATTGTTGGAATAGTTTTTAATGCTATTGATGTAGACAAATATCAGAAGGTATCTTTATTTTGCTACATTTTTATGGGTTGGATAATTGTTTTTGCATTTAAACCATTAGCCTCAGCAATTAATCACAAAGGGATTTCACTATTAGTTGCTGGCGGAGTTGTATATACCTTAGGTGCAATATTATATCGCATTGGGGATGACAAAAGATATTTTCATTCTTTATGGCACTTCTTTGTATTAGGTGGAACTATACTTCATTTTTTTACTATTTATTTATATGTACTTTAAAACAACTAACAAAAATGATACTTTGTTACAAAACTAAAAAAGCGAGCAGGTTAGCCACAGGCTAATAAGGCAGTATTTAAGGAATTATGGTGTAATCCCGATAGTGAGGTTACACCTTTTTCTTTACATAAGCGAATTTTTCTGCATTTTTCTGTTTTGCTCTTTTCATTGTATCAATAAGCTGTTGCTCTGTCGGAATATCAAATAATCCGACTGCCGTAAAGTAAATATCCACAACAATGAGAATGTTTTTTCTCATTGTTGTGGATTTCAATTCGTTCGATAAACTTGTTGACAACTGTTGGAGCAAGTTCTTTCATCTCTGTAAATTCCATAAGTCCTTGATAGAGCATCTTCATATTAACCGTCTGCTTTTGAAGTTCAATAAGTACTTTTTCATTTTCTCTGACCTCTTGCATAAGTTGTTTCTGTTCGGCTTCATATTCACTTGCCATACAGGAATAACGCTTATCGGATAACTTGACGAGAATATTATCCTCATAAATTCTTGAAAATAACTTGTCTGAATCAGATATTCTTTGCTTTGCACAGAATTAGTGAGCAGTGTATTTGTATATCTACAGATTTCAAATGCCTCGTTAGGGTTACAACTTAAAACTTTTTTCTAAAATGATAGTCTCAATTTATAGAGATATGTAAAACAAAAGCAATCAACTTGCGAGCAAATCGCATTCGGATTAATTGCTCTTGGATGATTTCATTCTTCCTCGTCTTCAGCATCCATGTTCATTTCGAGTCTATAATAAATATCAATATCTCGGATGATTCTGTCAATATCATCATTGTTCAACTCATCGGTCCATGCTTGAATCTCATTGATGGTGATGATTTCTTCAATCGCATCTTTATATCTTTCTTCCAATACAGTCATTCCGCTGGAACGCTGTGCGATATACCTCTCCAAATCTGATAAAACATTCTTCTTACTTAGCTTTGTTTTGATAACAAAGCTAATAGGAAAATGCATTACTTTATCTATATCCAAAAGATACTTATCATAGTTGTTGACCTCTGTAACCTGAAAGAATCTTCCCACTGGTCTCATTACAAAATCAATGCCTCCATCATTTGCATTAGTTCTTCCAGTTTTGAATAGTTCCAATGTAACTTCATCAATCGTATCTTTGGTATAGCCAAAGAATACTGTCACATTCTTGTAGTGATTCTTCAAAATTGCGTAACTTATTATTTCAAAGATACGGGCTTCAGCATCTTCGGTAAGTAGAGCATTGATTTTTGCTTTCTTTTCAGAATAGTCATCCAGGTTTCTTAGTTCTTCCAGAATGTTAATAAGAGCATGATCCTTCGCCATAAGTAGTTCAACATACCTCTCAATAATTTTGCAGGATACCTTACTAATATCATACTCTTCAACATAGATGTAATCAATGTGGATTAAATATTTACCATTATTTATGATAATCAAATCATTGATCGTATTTTTGATTTTGTTGTGAAATTCTCCATTGACACGGGAGTTTAATGCGTGGTTCTGTAACTTGCTTCCGCCATAAAGACTGCGATAGAAGTTAAACAGTCTCATGTAATCATATCCCTCAAATCGGCGGTATTCATCTTTATTTTCATAAAAATCATTCTGATAGAAATACAGAATGGAATAAATGGCATAAATATTTGCCAAGCTTCTTCTTGTTTTGCTGTTTCCATGAACAGCTTTCATTTTCTTGTCCAAGTATTGAAGCATCGGACTGTTATCATATAATTTCTGAAAATCCTTTGGATACTCACTTTTCAAAATATCTGCCACAAAGGTCTCCGTAATTTTCATTTCATTCACCTCGTACATACTTTGACTTTGCATTTGTTTTTCGTTCTTTTACTTTTTCAAGGCTTTTTCCATTTCTAACATTTGTGATTCCAATACGCCTTAATCCTATCTCATAATATTTTTCATTCAAATCAATACCGATACCAACTCTGCCTAAGCGAACTGCCACAGCAGAGGTTGTAAACGAACCAGAAAAAGGATCAAGCACAACATCTCCAGGGTTAGATGACGCTTTTACAATACGCTCAAGCAATGCTTCAGGCTTTTGCGTGGGATGATTTTCATATTCATCCATTTTAAATCTAACACGGCTAAAATCCCAAACATTTCCTGGTACCTTTTCGGTGCTGTATGGCTGAGGTGGATTTTTTCTATAATCAATCAGTTTTCGCTTCGCTCCTGTCTTTGCTTCGACAAGAATATCTTCATGATTAAATGTGTAAGTAGCTTTTTTACTTTTGTTAATCATCAAAATTGGCTCATAAAGAGAACCGTAAATTTTCTTAGATTGAATACCAGAGCTATCGTAAGCCCAAATAATTCTACAAAGCACATTATAGTTTTCAGAAGCAAACACATCAAGATATGGCATATGCTGAGTAGCTGTCATAAAGTACATTGTTCCTGTATCGGACAAAACTCGCATACACTCATTAATCCATGTTTTGCACCAAGCTATGTAATCAGACACACTTTTCCACTTGTCGCTGTTGTTACCAAAATTCTTGCCGATATTGTAGGGAGCATCGGCAAAGATAAGTTGAACAGACTTATCTTTCATTTTTTTCAAAACAGAAAGACTTTCTCCAAGAATAGCCATAGAATTATGGCTACACATATATTCCTCATCTATTGGAGTAAAAAATAATTCATTAAAATCAAAAGCCACTTCTGGATATATATACGCTACCTTTTTTTCAGCAGTCATTTCCTCATAAAAATTAAAAACCATTTGTCCGTTGCTATTTATGCTCATAATCCGTCTCTTTCCAATTAATTGTCCTTGCTGACCAAACTCAAGAATGTCATCAACCTTGCAATCTAAAGCTAGGCAAATTTTTTCTATACTTTCAATATATATATATTGATCACCCCTTAATCGAGTCAATATATTAGCACTAAATTCAACCTTTTCCGTCAGCTCAGCGGTCTGAATGCCTCGATCTATCAGCAAGTGAAAAAGGTTTTTATATATTACAGCCATATAACTCTCCTAGTTTTGATATTCAATATTATATCACGAAACTGTGAATTTTTCAATTCACTGTTAAATCTTGGGTAGCGTAAATTTACTGTAGAAATTAAAAAGGTAGCAGTCACCTATAAGATTTTTAGACTTGTTAACTGACCTTAAAGCCATGATTATCAACCAGATATTGTCATAACACTTTTCTATAGTAGAATACCTGTTGGTTTTTATCAGATAATAATTCAGCAATTGCTTTGATTATACCAAACACAAAACCAACAGACGAATGTGCGGATTTCAGAAATAGAAAAAGACTCTGACCTTTTACAGTCAAAGCCTCATTCTACCATTGCAATGCCTTAGTCCTATTAAGTTTTATCATACCGCCTTATAAAACCTCAACATTAGCCTGCTCGTTTTTACATTAACAAAATCTATATTTCATGTTCATCTTTCATTTTGTGGTACAACTGCACATACGCATTTAAGTATACTACAAAAGATAATAACATAAATGCAAATACTACACAGATAAGTATTGATGACAAGGTATCAGTTATCCACTTCTCCGGCAACGCTATAAGTGTAAGCATTGAGGTATCAAACACAACTGTACATAACTTTCCACACCACATAGCACCATCTAAATTTCTGCCCTTGTGATATATATACAAGCCTACAATCAACAATATAACTTCCTTTAATACAAAGGCTATGACCAGCAATAACACCCATGGTACTTTTATTAATAAAACTGCCAACATTGCAAACTGCATGAGCTTGTCTGCTACTGGGTCAATGAATTTACCCCAATCTGATACCATATTGAATTTTCTGGCAATCCAGCCATCTACCACATCTGTAGCCGCTGCCACAATAACAACTATTGCTGACTGCCAATACCATTTCTGCAAAAACATATAAATAAATAATGGTACAATTAATATTCGTATATAGCAAAGTATATTTGGAATTTTAAATAAATCTTCTTTTCTCGCTTTTCCTCTCATGAAATCCTCTTTCATCGTAAAACGCCATAATATAAATGTCAAAATTAAGCTGTGATACCTACATCACTATATTTAATATAGGCAGAATCTAATTTATTTCAAATTATATAGCCTGTTAAAAAAAAAGTCAAACATTAACTATTATGATTAATTATGGACTGTATTTCCTTCCATCCTTTATGTAAAACACTTTTTTTGCATATTTTGCTACAATTACTCTTGCCATTGCAGTTATTTGCTTCATTTTTACTCCTTTTAAAAGCAGAATTTAATATATCTGTTTAATCCTTTTATTTAATCTACCTAATCTATTTTTTAATCTGCAAATTTTACTTATTGATTTTCCCTATACAAAAATAGTATAATTTTCTATATTAATTTATCGTAACAATTTTTAGCACCTGTCAAATTCTACGCAAGAAATCTAAGGAGGACTTTATATGAAAAATACAGAATTTAAATCTAATCCAGCTACTAATACAGAAAACATTATCTCTGGTGAAAATTACAGAATTTCTATGCTTACACCGTCCTTAGTCAGACTGGAATATAATTCAAATGGAGGATTCGTCGATGATGCGACCCAGATTGTTGTTAATCGTGACTTTCCCAAAGTCAATTTTGTTCTAAAGGATTACGCAGACCATTTAGATATTTCAACAGAATATATGGATATTTACTATAATAAGAAAAATTTTTCTTCTAATGGTCTTTCTATTAAGGTAAAGGGTACAAATATTGTATACAATAACCAATGGCATTATGGTATGGAGGATGTAAGTCTTAAAGGAACTTCCAGAACCCTTGACAATGTAAACGGTTCTACTCCTCTTGATACTGGAATTATTTCCCGTCTGGGCTATAGTGTGTTAGATGACAGTAAATCTCTCCTTGTTAATGAGGATTTTGTATCCCCTAGAATTGATACTGGCATTGATATTTATGTTTTTTGCTATGGACACAGATACCTGGAGGCTCTAAAGGACTTCTACTACTTATGTGGCAGCACACCACTTCTTCCTCGTTTTGCACTTGGAAACTGGTGGAGCAGATATTACCGATACAGTGAAGAAACCTACCTTTCCCTTATGGATTCCTTTGCTAATGAGGAAATTCCCTTCTCCGTTGCCGTTATTGATATGGACTGGCACTTGGTTAATATACCTGAAAAATATGGTAGTGGCTGGACGGGCTACACTTGGAATAAAGAGTTATTTAAAAATCCAAAAGAATTTCTCGACAATCTTCACCAAAGAGGCATGAAAGTTACCTTAAATGTTCATCCTGCTGATGGCGTCCGTGCCTACGAGGATGCTTACAACGATTTTGCAGCATATATGGAGAAGGATATTGATAAAGAGGAGCCTATAGAATTTGACTGTACCAACCCTAAATTTATGGAGGGGTATTTTAAATATATTCATCACCCATTAGAAAATGAAGGTGTGGATTTTTGGTGGATAGACTGGCAGCAAGGCTCTGGTTCTAAAATCGATGGGCTTGACCCTTTGTGGATACTTAACCATTATCACTTCCTAGACAACGGAAAAAACAATAATAGGCCTTTGACCTTTTCCCGTTATGCAGGTCCAGGAAGCCACAGATACCCTATTGGTTTTTCAGGAGATACACATATTACCTGGGACTCGCTTGATTTCCAGCCCTACTTCACTGCTAATGCTTCAAATATAGGCTATGGCTGGTGGAGTCACGATATTGGCGGACATATGGCAGGTGCAAGGGATAACGAATTGGAGCTTCGTTGGTATCAGTTTGGTGTATTTTCCCCAATAATGCGACTTCATAGTTCCTGCAATGATTTTTCCGGAAAAGAACCTTGGAATTTCCCATTGGAAATTCACCAGATAATGAACCAGTTTCTCCGCCTTAGACACAAGCTGATTCCTTATTTATATACAATGAATTATCTGGCTTACAAAGGTCGTCCTCTGACACTCCCTATGTACTATGAATATCCGGAGGCGTGGGATGCTTATGAGGTAGGTAATCAGTATCTATTTGGCACCGAGCTTATAGTCGCCCCAATTACCACTCCTAACATAAAAGGTATAAATATGGCAAAGGTTAAGGTATGGCTTCCTGAAGGGAAATTTTTCGATATATTTACAAATGTAGTCTATGACGGCGACCGTTTTGTAGATATGTATCGAGATTACAGCTCTATTCCTGTCCTTGCCAAAGCTGGTGCAATTTTGCCAACCACAAACCACATATTCGGCAATGACTTTTTAAATAATCCTAGTGATTTAACAATTAACATTTACCCAGGAGCTAACAACTCCTTTGACTTATATGAGGATGATAATTCAACCTCCAATTACAAAAAAGGCGAATGTGTTATTACACATATGGAATACTCGCAGGACAATGGCTTTTTCAAAATAAGTAAACCAACAGGAAGCTTAAACCTTATTCCTAAGCAAAGGAATATTACCCTTAAGTTTTTCTGCATCAATGAAGCTTTACCAACTGTTCAAATAGGAAATACACAATTACAAAATTTTGAATATAATTCAGATACACATATCCTTACTATTGAAATTCCTAATTGGGACTACTCCTTTGATATTTCCGTAGATTTTAAAACTCCACTTGAAATTACCCAAGCTCCAATAGCTTCAAAAATCTACGAAATACTGAGCAGGGCTGAAATTGATTACAATCAGAAAGAGGTCCTTTACAGAGGCTTTAAAGAACATCGCAGTACAGCTTATATACTATCACAGCTAATTAGCCTTGAAATCGATAATGACACAAGAGGTGCTATAATTGAAATCCTCCTAGCCAAACTGGACTAAAAATTATTTGCCACCCTATATTATATTTGAGTTTTTGCCTATAACTAAAACCAACAGGAATACCAATTTTTCAAAATTTTATTTAAAGTTCTCTAAATTTCTAATTGATTATGTGTAAGTTTTTGCCATAAACTAATACTTATAATAATATGCCTACTTTGGAATACATATCGAGAGCTTTCTTAGTTTTTCTTATAGAGTATATAAAAGATAATGTAAAAATGTCAGGCAATGTTTGAGCATCAATACCTATAGATTTCCTATAAATATTATTGCGAGTTTTGCCTGACATTTTTTTAAATCAACTATCTTTTATATGCTCTATTAGAAAAAATTGAAAGCTTGAACTAATGTTTTCCAAAGTAGGCATATTATTATAAGTATAGGTTTAACCAATTATCCCTTACACTCTCTATCAGAAAACCCTCCTCCTATTTTCAAAATACACAAACGAGTCAATAGTATCCAATATATCTTTAAAATTATCCCTCGGTGCCTCATCAATATATTTCTTCAATATATCATCCTCATAATTTCTGTATTTTCCATAGAAAATATCAAACAGATTATGGCCTCTCACATAGATTTTAATTGCCTCAAGGTTTTCCTTAATATCTTTGCTGCTATTTATCCTTACATTCTTTGTTCTAACTAATCTCTTAAAGCTAGGAAGTCTATATAAATAATCCTTATATTTTTGATAAAGAATGTTATAGAAATCCTCCTCGCTTTTTATAACACCTATTTTTGCCATTACCTTTGGGTCTAGAAAATAATTTTCAAAGGAATAATATTTCAAAACCAATACATTTTTAGGCGTAACATTTGGAAGATTATCCACATCCTCTTTTTTTCGTTTACTATAATAGCTGCAAAGCTGCTTTACTAAATATCTAGGATTTTTTCCGTCACTATCTCTTATCATAAGGAACTGATCCTTTAAATACAGTTTATTTATGTATTTTAAGTTTGCATAGGTTTTTATATTAGTACAGCTATTGGTTGCTATAATAGAAATTCGGTTAAGGCGCCCGTCCTCATCTCTCATTTCAGAATAATATTTTTCTAACAACATTGGCAGTCTATTGCTATCCTGCTTTCCCTCCACTATAAACACAAAGCTTACATTCATAAGATCGTTAGCTGTATAGCCTAAATCATCAAGAATAATATCAATATCTGTATTTTCAACAACACTGGTGTTATATTCTTCATCTAAAACCACCTGTTTTATCTGTCTTGATGAAAAATTAAAAATCATATTTGGTGAATATGTGGAAAATATTACCTGATTTTTCTTTGAAAGACGATACAATATCTCACTTGCGATTTTTTGTAGCTGTGGGTGTAGAAATATCTCTGGGTCCTCTATCATAATAAGACTGTGTACCCTGCTCTTCTCCTCAATATACGCCTCAATAAGAGATAACATATATATACTTTTTGTACCGGCACTAAGAGTGTCGAGCATTTCCACCTCACCAGTTATATCATTTGAAATAGAGGTCTTTACCTTAAATAGTCTTTCAATATCCATATCTAACTGGTAATTAACTGTTTTATATAAAGTACCATTTTGCTTTAAATATTTATTAACTGTATCCGCAAAATTTCCTAGGTTTACCTTGTAAAGCTTATATTCCATAAGCTTTGCTGTTTCATGAACTGATAATTCCCCGCCTGTTTTTTGAGCAATATCTTCAATACACTTAAAGCAATGGTTACATTCTATACTTTTATCATAAATGCAGACCTTATCTCTAGTCATTGAAAACTCTGAATCATACTTTAAATTAAATAACCCACCTTGAAATTCCCTCAAATTTCTTGTATGATCTATATAATACAACTTTGGAAGTATATCCTTTATATAAGGATTTTCATTTCTGTTTTCGTCCATATAGCTTACCTTAAGCTCTGGTGTTACTTCATAAACTATTTTAATCTGATTGTTTATAAATGTTGGAAATCTTTCCAGAAAAATCTCCTCCCACTCATCATAAGCCTTTGCCTTAACTACTACTCCCCATTCAAACATTCTTTCCATTGCCTCAGTAGAGGCTTCTAAGGTAATACCTATCTGAATATTTTGGTTAGGGTTATTAAAATGACTTTTCTTAACCTCATAATTTCCCGTAACTGCACGAACTGCATCTATTACTGCACTTTTACCAGTGCCATTCTTTCCTACTAAAATAAATGCGTAATCAATATCTAAAATTTCTAACCTTTTAATAGACTTAAAGTTTGAAATATACATTGAACTAATTTTCACGAAACCACCGACCTTTACTCTAAGCTTTTTTCTTTTTAGGCTTTTGGGCTTTCCTTACCGAATATCCAAAAGTACCTAGCTTTTCCCCTAATTGAAAATATTCTCCATGCGAATATGCAACCAGCCCTGAGCTATTAAGGTTGAATTTTCCACTCTTCTCCATATATTTTTCATCAACCGTTACACCTAACACCTCAGCTATAAACATATGATGAGAGCCCAAATCAATAATCTGTTTGACCTTACACTCAATGTTTACAGGACTTTCCTCAATGCCTGGTGCTGATATATACTTTGACTCTAATGGTGTCAGCTTCATATCCTTAAATTTGTCTACATCTCTTCCAGACTTTACTCCACAATAATCAGTAGCATATGTCAAATCCTTTGTTACAAGATTAATTACAAACTCTTTTGTTTCTTTTATTATGTCATAAGAATATCTGCATGGCTTGACAGATATATATGCCATTGCAGGATCAGAGGAGATAGTTCCACACCAGGCTGTAGTAATAATGTTTGGTTTTTCGTCCTCTCTCTTACAACTTATCATAACTACCGGTACCGGATAAACCATATTGCCAGCTTTAAAGTACTGTTTTCCCATTTTCTTCTCCATTTATTTTTGTGAGTAGTCTATACACTTAAAATCCATTCCATCTGCAATATATTGTCCCTCAGATACAACATAATGGATTACAACTGTGCTTTCTGCACTTCCTTCATAATCCTTTCTAACACCAGAATTCATATTTCTAGGTGTTTTTGCCCAGAAGGTACAAGTAAAATGAACTACCGCATCTACGCTTTTTCCTTCCACACTATTGTCAACGGACACATCATATTCTACATTTTCAATTACTCTAAGATATGCACCATCCTCCGCATTAATATCACTATAAAGCTGTTCGTAAATATCCTGCAGCTGTTTACAGCCATTATCTGTAAAGTAATCTAACAGCTCTGACACACCTGCTGACTCAAAAGCACATTTGTACAGGTCAAATACTATCTCAGGTGCATTTTTTGCAAGCTGTTCTTTAAGTACAACCTTGTCAGAAGAAACCTCATATACCATACCAGCTTCTGACAAATCTACATATTCATTAATATCCTGCATTCCCTCTCTTGTAAGCTTAATTGCGTGAGTGCCTGCAAATATTCTGTCAAAATAATATTTCATCATATTTTCTTCTGGAAAACACAATCTTTCAACATCAGAAACATCTATTCCGTCAATAGTAAGCTTGTAACCATAAGGTGCTTTAATAGCCACATTTTCAACTATCATATTGCTTAAATCAACCTTCCATATAGGAAAAAGCTTATATTTCTTTTCATCTGTTTTAACTATATTTAAGGTATCCTTTTTAGTTTCCTCACCTGAATTGTAGGAAACAGTAACAACTACCTTATCGTCCTCCTCCTTTATACCTTCCTCTTTAATACTTGAAGTATCCACACCATTTCTGGCATTTTGCATAGCATTAACAAAGGTTGTAAGATTTACTAATTTACTTTCCTCTACTGTTGATAAATTATAGAATTGTGTCCAACTGCCAGCCTCATAGCTTCCATATACCTGCTCTACCGTTTTGTCTGGATTTCCGTATACTGAATTATATGCAATAAAAGCTCCAATGGCAGCAAATATAAGTAAATACAATGCTGATAGCAAAAGCTGTCTTACTAATGCCTTTATATTTATTTTCTTTTTGCTTTTTTTCATTTTATAATTTCCTCGTACATCGTTTCTGTTATTTTATCATATTTCATCCATAAATTCATTATTTTTATAAATATTTAGCCCCTAATATTCAGCTATTTTTTCACAACTATATATCTATCTCCACCTGCTTTTATTTCCTTTTCAGCAGTCTTTATTGGCATATTAAAGCTTTCTCCGTCATATGCCCTAAAATAAACAGTATCTACATTTCCACTATAACCACTATAACCAGATATAGCAACTACGCCCCTATCTGGAAGATTAACTAATATAGGCATATTTTTTGTTATATAGTATAACGCTGCCTCTATACTTATTCCGGAAACATCTAAGGTATCTATATTTTTATCCTCTAGCACATTTCCAATCGACCCATAATGCGGCGCTGCAGCATCTGTAGCAGAGGACACAACCTTATTGTCAAGCTTTGATAATCTTGCCCAAACATAATTACCGCTTCCAGAAACTACTACTCCATACTGGTCATTAGCAGTATTTATTGCAGTAGTAAGATTTCCAGTTTTAAGATACATTGTACCATTGCAATATACATAATAATTATTGTCAGTCAAATCTTCTTCGCCTCTGCCCATATCATTAGAGCCTACAAACTCAATGCTTTCCGGATTAACCTTTGTCAAAGCATTATCACTGGTTACCGTATATGCCAGTTTTAAAACTAATTCTGTATTTTTCATATCTGTAGCTATGGTACTTAACTCTACCGTTGCTCTGGTATTGTCAAGCTTATTTATAATCTGATCCTCCGTAGCTTCAACAAACTTTCCATCAGCCTCTTTCTGTATTCGCTTAAGCTTAAGCATATTATTTACAATACTAACATCTCTTGTATAAATATCCTTCTTTTCATATACAGAATCCTCATCCTTTCCATAAATATCAACAACTATTTTATACATCGGAAATACAGTATATCCTAATTCATCCTCATACAAATCTGTCTTATGAGCTACACCATATACTAAATCATCACCAATAAAGCCTATTACCTTTACATAATCGCCTTCCCCGGCAGTTATTTTATAATCTGTTTTGTCTGCAACATTAATTACTCTAATGCTTGTTTCATTATATATACTTCCGCTTTCGTGCCAAGCTACAATATTGTTATCATTATTAATAATGAAATTACCTGTCTGTAGGTTATTGGCAAGCTGTATATATTCATTACTGTCTGTTGTAATAGTATAAATATTATCCTCAACCATAAGATAAATTATATTATCATCTGTAATATATGCAAATTTTCCTACCTGACCCTTTAATATTTCGTATGGCTTATCTGAGGTTACAAAAACCATTTCCTTAACTGTATTTGTTTTATATTGATACTGATAAAGTGCTGTTCCTACCTCTCCCTCATGGTCGCCCTTATTCATATATCCATATACAATAAATAATACATTTCCATTTTTATTTGTAGAAACTATTTCAATATTGTTTTCATCGAAAACATCCCGCACATCGCTGTCACTGCCACTTTCAAAGGACATTATAGATACCATTTTGTTATTATTCATATCCATAAGCCAAAGATTTCTTTCCTTGACAAATGTCACAAAGGAACCAGTAGGACTACAGCTTGTATTTACATTAAGGTCACTATCTATGCCTAAATTTATACGGGTTGCTGATACCGACCCACTATTACAGTCAAATATCTGTTCCATATTTCTTTCATAAACATACAGATACATTACATTAACTCCCGCTTTAATTCTAAAGTATTCTGTAATATTGTAATACTGATAAGCGTCATTTTCATTCTTTGCTCTTACCTTATAATTTAATTCGTAACAGCCAACATCACCTAAAATTTCCTTAATTGCAATAATAGGCTTGGTTACACGCTCTACCGAAAGATTTCCCCAGGTAACATTTGCAAAGCTGGAATATAAATTAACATAGCCTAAATTTGAATTATCACTCGAAGCTTTTGGCTCAAGATATGCAAGATATTCCTTTGCCTTTTCTTTGTCTAGGGTGCTTTCGCTAAAACCCTCAATAAAATCTATATGTGATAATATATCTATGCTGTCCTGATTTATAACTCTTGTATAATAATTGATTTCACCATGCTTTTCTGTTGTAATTTTCATAATGAGCAAATACTCTTCATTGGTATCAATCATACTTGAAACCTTAAAGCTTCCGGTTACACTGTCCCCTGCTACAGCAAAATCTGTTACATTTGTTTTTTCTATTAATCTTTCTGTATCCAGACTTCTAAGCTCATAGGAAATTCCCGCTATAACATTTCCATACATATCCACCTTAAAGCTGACACTTCTGTTTTCTCCTATAGGTGTTACAGAATCCCTCATATATTTTCCATTCATATCTATAGTATAACCATGCAGGGTATTGACAGTTTTTTCATTGTAAACCATAGCTACAATAGGCAGGGAGGCTGTTTGCATTATCTCCTTTTTTTCCTCTTTTCTATCCATAGTAACTGCAAAATATATCCCAATAGTTCCAATAAATATTCCTAATAATACAGCAAATTTTATTAATATTTTTTTCATTACATCAATTCCTTAATTGTAGGTTTAACATTTAGTTCCTTAATTAGATTGTCCAGTTTTTGATTCTTAGCATAACTAACATTCTTCTTTTTTACTGCACGAATCATAAGATTTTTAGGGGTATGCTCCATATCAATAAACTCTAATATCTGGGTATCATATCCATGCTCCTCTAAAACACCTGCCCTAATACCATCTGTAATTAAAGCTGCCATTTTTTCCTTCAAAATACCATATTTAAAGATTGGTGAAAGTACTTCGTTTTGTATCTGGTTATTAAGCTCATGCTGACAGCAGGGAACTGACAATACTACCTTTGCATTCCAGTCAATAGCCTTTGCTATTGCATAGTCTGTGGCTGTATCGCAGGCATGAAGTGTCACTACCATATCAACATCATCCTTACCCTTATACTGAGCAATATCGCCCTCTAAAAATTCCAGACCGTCATATTTTAAATCTGTTGCAATCTGATTACAATGCTTTATAACATCTCTTTTCAAATCTAAGCCAACAATATTTACATCCAGGTTTTTCTCTTTTTTTAAATAATAATATATCGCAAAGGTAAGATATGACTTGCCACAGCCAAAGTCTATTATATTAATAACTTTGTTCTTTGGAAGCTTATCAACAATATCCTCTACAAACTCTAAAAATCTGTTTATCTGCCTGAATTTGTCATATTTACTTTTAACTACAAAGCCCTCACTATTCATAACACCTAAATACACTAGGAAATCTACAGGCTTGCCCTCCTGTAACAAATACTTTTTTACTCTGTTATGAATAAGCACAGGCTTCTTTTTTTCTATTTCTTTCTTTTTCTTTACAGTCACTTGTCCCTTTTTACTTATGAGAATATTATATGTATATTCCTCTGTCCTGATATTTGCCTGCTTAAAATTATCCCTTAAGCTGACATAAATATACTCCTTTATGGCCTCAATGGTTTTATTGTCATGTATTACCTGTTTTCCTATATATTCAGTAACCTGAATAAGAAAAGTATTTTTTATGACCACAGGTCGAAGCTTTATCTTTTGTACCTCAGCCTTATTCCTTTTGTCACTAATTACACCTTCTACTAATTTTTCCCATTGTATTTCATCTATTAGCTGTAATAATTTTTCCATTTTATCTCCAAATATTTTTATGCTTTTATATTAATAGTTTTCATAGAAAACTACAATACTTTTTTTAGCAATATCCCTTTATCTTTCTATATCTTATACGCCTTCTTACAATTTCATTAACAAATAAAACATCCATTATATCTTTTGTCATCTGGTCATCAACACCATATTCCTTTACCAGCTCTAAGGATTTTCTTTTTAACATTACCTTATCTGGATACTCGTCATACATAAGGCTGTTGTCATATTCCATTTTATCACATGCCTCATCAACTATACTTTGCATTTTTCTTAGGGCTATAGGATACATTTCTTTAAAATAATCAAACTGTGCGTCCTCGTCTAAGCTGCTACCATATAAAGAATTCATATCAAATCTTTGCATACTCTCACCTGATGCTTTTTTATTTATAATATGATGTTTCCAATATAACGAACTTTGTCCTTTTAAAAATCCTGTGTTATTATGGGCGTCGCCATATATATTTTAGTAAGATTATTTTTCTCATCATAGGTAATCGCTATATTTACATTTGTTTTCTTGTCCCCCAGCATAATGTAATCCTTTATACCCTCTGAATATGCGTATATTGTATATATACCTTTATTTGTATTGCCAGTAATATAATCTGCCTCTAAATTTTTCATTATTTCATCAGATATATTATTCTTTTCAGTATCATTTAATTCGCCCTTTACATTACCTATTAAATTTAGCGAAATATCTCCTACAATATTCATTTCCTCTAAGACCTTTTTTACTCTCTCCTTGTACATTACTGCACTTTCTAAGGAATTAGATATTTTAATATCTATATATAAGTAGTTTTTTACAAGTATAATACTATCATCCTTTTGTGTTTCATTTGTGACAATTCTTATACTTGTATAAGCGTTTTTAGCTGCTTTTGAAATTTCAACAGTTGACTCATTTTCCTGTCTTTTATTTTCAATATTATATTCATTATCAAGCCCAATTCCCTTAGCAAGCTTTTTTATATATTTACCCTTTTCTTCCTCTGTAAAATATTCATTTCCCAAGCTGGCATTTACACTTAATACACTTTCTGTGTATACAAACCTTTCATTTGAAAATGCTGTTGCTATATTTATATTATTATCCTTTTCTTCAAATAAAATCATTCTTACAAATGCAACTACCCATAATATTGTTATTATTAGCAATAATCTTTTTCTCATAAAAACCTCCAATCGGAAACTTATAAAAAGTTTTTCCAAAATTGGAGGTTTTATACATTTTCATTTTTAGCTGCTTCTTTATTTGCAACTATCCCTTTTATTCAATACCCCAGCTATTCCAATAGGCATCTGCATCATCTGCTGACTCAAAATGGTCCTTCATTTCTTCTATTAGCAAAACCACCTTTTCCTGAACATGCTCACTTTCGTATGCCAATGGTAATTCGTCATTTTCATCTACTGATATTAAATAACTAAATACCTCTGCCCTATCCTCATACACATCCTCCTTTGAATATTCACTTACAAAATATACCTCTTCTATTTCATCACCATATATTGTATATTGCTCTAACTGTCCATTTGTGTAGGAATATCCGTAGCCTGCTGGATTAGTTGCTTTCCAGTTTCTAATATCCTTTATGCCTTCGTCAAACTGATCCATTTCAAAGTCAATTACATGGAACAACTCGTGTGCAACTGTTGCCTTATATTCATTCCAAGAGGTAGCATTACCATCTAATCTAATTACATCCTTATAGGTTTCATAGGTGGTAAGCCCCAAAACCTCTCTATTATCAGTAAGTCGAAGCATTTTGCCGGTAATATTTATCTCTAAATATCTATCATTACCATAACCCTTCATTACTTCGTCTAAAAAGTCCTCTGGAAGTCTATCTAAAATTTCCTCAAGACATACCAGGGCTTTATTGATATTCTCCTCATCATTCAACATTTCTATATCCATATTATCTTCTGTAATATCAGCACTACTGCCTGTATTTACAATAATATTATATTCTTCCTCTAATCTGCTTTCAATGCTAAAGGAGCTTTCCTTAAAAACATCATTTACTAAAAATGAAGCAACTTTTCCTATTCCAAAACCGCTTATAACAATTATTGCAATGGCAAGCATCGCCAGCGCAATTCTCTTTCTTTCGCCTTTAAGGTCTGGCTTTACACTATCCATATTTGCAAATATATCTCTGTTTTGTGTTGCATTACCCATATTGTATGGATTGTACTGGTTTTGCATATTATAATTTGGATTTGAAGCACTAGAATTGTATGGTGAATAAGTAGTGCTTGTACTACTTGTATTATTATAACTACCATTGAAATTTGTATTATATTGTTCAACAACAGTATACTTTGATGAGTTTTTAAGGCTTTCCTCAAATTCTCTCTGCGAATACTGGGCAGAACTATTATCCTGCGTATTTACATAGCTTCCACTGCCACTATAGCCTACAGTGTTGTTGTCTTGGTTATCACCTGTGTTTGAGTGGGCATATAGGTTGTTATAGGTGGTTGTATTTGCAGGTGTGTTTCCGTAAGTACTGTTATAAGTGTTTGTACCTGCTGTTCCACTATATGGGTTGCTATAGTTATTTGCCCCCGTTGTACTACCACTGTATGCACTATTGCCATATGTACTTGCTGTCCCATTATATGAATTGCTATAGTTATTTGCACCTGTTGTACTACCGCTGTATGCACTATTGCCATATGTACTTGCTGTCCCATTATATGAATTGCTATAGTTATTTGCCCCCGTTGTACTACCGCTGTATGCACTATTGCCATATGTACTTGCTGTCCCATTATATGAATTGCTATAGTTATTTGCCCCCGTTGTACTACCGCTGTATGCACTATTGCCATATGTACTTGCTGTCCTATTATATGGACTACTATAGGTATTTGTGCTTGTACCTGTTGTCCCACTATATGGGTTGCTATAGTTATTTGTCCCTGTTGTACTACTGCTGTATGCACTATTGCCATATGTACTTGCTGTCCCATTATATGGACTACTATAGGTATTTGTGCTTGCTGCACTACTGTTGTACGGACTTCTAGTTGTGTTTCTATATGAACCGGCACTTCCATTGCTGCTGTACGGACTCCTACCTGTACCACTACTGTAAGGGCTTGTACTTCCACTACTCCTATAAGGATTAGTACCTACGCCACTACTATATGGGTTTCTGTCATTTAACTCATTTTTTGTATTTATTTTATTATTATCCATCGTCGCTCCAATAAATATTACTTTTAGTCTACCGATTATAGTATATACGATATAATTATTTTATTCAAGTAAAGTCTGTAAATCATACCTATCTAATCTATCTAACAATATAAAAGAGCAACACAAAAGACAAATTTCTTGTTCTTTTATGTTGCTCTTTATTATTTTATTTTTTCGATATGCTAAGTCTTACTATTGAACGCTTAAGTGCAGCCTCGGCTCTTGCCATATCTACACCTGGACCTCCGTCCTTTAATCGGCGTTCGGCTCTAATCTTAGCCTCTTCAGCTCTGTTTTCATCTATTTCACCCGGCCATTCTGCAACCTCAGCCATAATTTTGACCTTATCCTTTAAGATAACAACGAAACCAGAATGAACAGCAGCCTGTTTTTCCTCATTTTCCTCATGTATGGTTACAATACAAGGAACCAATACACCTGTAAGTGGAATATGATTTTTGTATATACCTATTTCACCCTCTGTTGTGGTCATTTCTACAAAGGTCGCTTTACCTTCATAGAATACCCTCTCTGGCGAAATAATTTCTAAATCAAATACATCTGCCATATTATCTCCATTTTGCTAGATTTAGCTTTAGCTAGTTGTTTACCTTTGCCAGAACATCATCGATGCTACCACAGTTAAGGAAATAGCTTTCAGGAACATCATCATACTTACCTTCAAGAATTTCTTTGAAGCCCTGAACAGTTTCATTAATTGGAACATATCTTCCTTCAAGCCCTGTAAACTGACCTGCTACGAAGAATGGCTGTGACAAAAATCTTTGAACCTTTCTTGCACGGGCAACTACAAGCTTGTCATTTTCAGAAAGCTCGTCCATACCAAGAATTGCAATAATATCCTGTAATTCCTTGTACTTCTGAAGAATTTCCTGTACTCCACGGGCAACCTTATAATGCTCCTCTCCTACTATCTTTGGATCAAGTATTCTTGATGTAGATTCAAGTGGGTCTACAGCAGGGTAAATACCTAATTCAACAATAGATCTTGAAAGAACTGTTGTTGCATCCAAGTGAGCAAAGGTTGTAGCTGGAGCTGGGTCTGTAAGGTCATCAGCAGGAACATATACAGCCTGAACTGATGTAATAGAACCATCCTTTGTTGATGTAATTCTTTCCTGTAATGCACCCATTTCTGTCTGCAATGTAGGCTGATAACCTACTGCTGATGGCATTCGTCCAAGAAGTGCTGAAACCTCTGAACCTGCCTGTGTGAAACGGAAAATATTATCAATGAAAAGAAGTACATCCTTTCCACCTTTATCTCTGAAATATTCAGCCATTGTAAGTCCTGTAAGACCAACTCTCATTCTTGCTCCAGGTGGCTCGTTCATCTGTCCGAATACCATTGTAGTTTTATTGATAACGCCTGACTCCATCATTTCGTGGTAAAGGTCATTACCCTCTCTGGTTCTTTCTCCTACACCGGTAAATACAGAATATCCACCATGCTCTGTAGCAATATTTCTAATAAGCTCCTGAATAAGTACGGTTTTACCTACACCTGCACCACCAAAAAGTCCGATTTTACCACCTTTCTGGTAAGGGCAAAGAAGGTCAACAACCTTAATACCTGTTTCTAGAATTTCTGCCTTTGTAGACTGTTCCTCAAAAGCAGGAGCTTTTCTATGAATAGGATAATATTCAACGCCTTCTGGTGCTGGTTTATTATCAATAGCATCACCTAAAACATTAAATATTCTTCCTAATGTTTTTTCGCCAACTGGTACGGAAATAGGTGCGCCTGTAGCTTCTGCTTCCATACCTCTTCTAAGACCATCTGTAGGTCCCATGGCAATACATCTAACAATATCGTCACCTAAGTGCTGTGCCACTTCCACTACAAGCTTTTCATCATCACGATAAATGTTTATAGCTTCGTGAATTTCAGGAAGTTTACCTTCACTAAATTTTATATCCAAAACAGCACCAACAATCTGAGTGATTTTACCAATATTTTTTTCTGCCATTTTATTCACTCCTTATGCTAATCTCAAGCTGTAAAAATACAGCCAATATAGTTAATTAATAGCCTCTGCACCTGCAATAATTTCTGTAAGTTCCTGTGTAATAGAGCTTTGGCGGGCTCTATTATACAATAATGAAAGCTCAGAAATCATTTCGTCTGCGTTGCTGGTTGCAGAATCCATTGCGGTCATTCTTGCACCATTTTCACTGGCTACAGCTTCAACCAATGCTCCGAAAACAAGACTGCTAATATATTTTGGAATTATCAAATCCAGAACCTCTTCTTCGTTTGGCTCATAATTCATAGGAACTGATTTTTCCTCCTCACTTAGCTGATGCTCATCAACCGATACCGGAAGCAGCTTTTTCATTGTAGGAATGTGGCTTACTGTATTTTTAAATACAGTATATGCCAAATATATTTCACCGATTTCTCCATTTTCAAATGCCTTTAAAACATCCTCTGAAATCTCCATTGCATCACTAAACAAAGGATTGTCAATAACATCAGAATAATCCTCTTTTACACTATAGCCTTTAGAAGCAAGTCCGTCTTTTCCCTTTCTTCCTACGGTATATAGCACTACATTATCCTTTGAAAACTCTTCATTTCTTGCAATAAGCTTTATAATATTTGAATTGTAGCCACCTGCAAGACCTCTGTTAGAGGTAATTACAATAACAGCCTTCTTTTTATCCGGACTACTTTTCAAAAATCTGTGATTTATATTTCCTGAGCGTGCAAGCATCGACGCAACTGTATCATACATACCTTCAAAGTAAGGCTTTGATGATTCTGCCCGTCCTCTTGCTTTTTGCAGCTTAACAGTGGATACTAATTTCATGGCTTTTGTAATCTGACCTGTGCTTTCAACACTTAATTTTCGTCTTTGAATATCTCTCATTGACGCCATGATTATTCACCGTCCTTTATTTTTCTTTGACTTCCTTAATTGCCTGAACAAGTTTTTCTTCTATTTCAGGTGACAATTCCTTTGTAGTCTTAATGCTTTCAGGTATTTCCGGATATTTTGTCTTAATATGCTCAAAAAGCTTATCTTCAAAATCCAAAATATCTTCAACTGCTATATCAAGCAAATACTTCCTTGTAGCTGCGTAGATAATAATTACCTGATATTCAACAGGCATTGGCTTGTACTGTGGCTGTTTAAGAACTTCTTTTATTCTAACACCCTGTTCAAGCTTTTCCTTAGTATCTGCATCAAGCTCTGAACCAAACTGTGCAAAGGATGCCAATTCTCTATACTGAGCAAGCTCCACACGGATAGGAGCAGCTAATTTCTTAATAGCCTTAATCTGTGCAGCACCACCAACACGGCTTACAGAAAGACCTGCATTTACGGCTGGTCTAAAGCCTGCGTTAAACATTTCTGTTTCAAGATAAATCTGTCCGTCTGTAATAGAAATTACATTTGTAGGAATATATGCTGAAACATCGCCTGCCTGTGTTTCAATAATAGGTAATGCAGTAAGTGAACCTCCACCTAACTCGTCAGAAAGCTTTGCTGCTCTTTCAAGTAATCTTGAATGAAGGTAGAAAACATCACCTGGATATGCTTCTCTTCCTGGTGGACGACGAAGAAGCAATGAAAGTGTACGGTATGCAGTTGCGTGCTTGCTTAAGTCATCATATACAACCAATACATCCTTTCCCTGTTCCATCCATTCCTCACCAATAGCACATCCTGAGTATGGTGCAATATATTGAAGTGGTGCTAATTCACTAGCTGTAGAAGCTACTACTGTTGTATAACTCATAGCACCAAATTCTTCTAAGGTTTTAACAATAGAAGCAATAGTTGAAGCCTTCTGTCCTATAGCAACATAGATACAGTTGACTCCCTGTCCCTTCTGGTTAATGATTGTATCAATAGCTATTGCTGTCTTACCGGTCTGTCTATCACCAATAATAAGCTCTCTTTGTCCTCTTCCGATTGGAACCATCGCATCAATAGCCTTAATACCTGTCTGTAATGGTGTATCTACTGATTTTCTTGAGATAACACCAGAAGCTACTCTTTCAATCTGACGATACTTCTTAGCATTAATTGGTCCTTTTCCGTCTATAGGCTGTCCTAAAGCGTTGACAACACGACCAATCATTTCATCTCCAACTGGCACCTCAACAACTCTTCCAGTTGTTTTTACTGTATCACCTTCGTTTATATTTCTATGATCACCAAGTAAAACAGCACCAACATTGTCTTCCTCTAAGTTAAGTACCATACCAAATACTTCGCCAGGAAATTCAAGCAGTTCACCCTGCATAGCATTTTCCAAACCGTGAACTCTGGCAATACCATCAGCAACCTGAATAACTGTACCAACATCTGATACTTCAAGCTTTGTAGAGTAATTCTTTATTTGTTCTTTAATAACTGAACTAATCTCTTCAGGTCTTAAATTCATGGAGCTAACTCACCTTCTTTACATATTTTTATGCGAGCTGTATGTTGTATAATTCTTTTGAGATATTATAAATCTTTGTTTTAACACTACTGTCTACAACTCTATCACCAATGCGGATAATCATACCACCTATGATATCCTTATCCACCTTGTAGTTCATTTCAAACTCTACATATTCTGTAGTGCTTATGAGCTTTTCTTCGATAGCCTTTTTTTCGGCTTCGTCTAGGTTAATAGCTGTAGTTACATAAGCTACACCTATCTTTTTATATTCCTTTATTTTTGCAATAAAATATTCTAAGGTTTCTTTTATTGCATTTTGTCTGTCTTTATTTATCATCAGAACCAAAAAGCCTGTAAGGTCATCTGAAACCCTTCCTTTGAATATGTTTTCAGTAACCTTTACCTTTTCTTCCTTAGGAATTTTTGGATGATTATAAAGCTTGAACAATTCTTCATTATCTTCTAATGAACAAAGAACATCCTTTGCCTCGTCATAATAAGTATCTATCTTTCCATTTTCAAGAGCTAATTCAAACAAGGCATCGCCATAGGTTTTATCCACTAACTTAGCCATGTATCATCACCTATCTCTTTCAATGTATCATTTATAAGCTGTTCCTGTGTACCTTCATCAATAGATGCTGCTACTACCTTGCCTGCCATAAGAGTTGAAATCTTGATAATTTCCTTCTTAACATCATCAGCCGCCTTTTTCTTCTCAAGTAAAGCTTCGTTTCGGGCATGCTCAATGATTCTTGCAGCCTCCTCCTTAGCTTCGTTTATGATTTTTTCCTGATTTGAAACAGCCTTCTTTCTGGCATCTGCTAAAATAATTTCAACTTCTTTATCTACTTCTTTAAGCTTACTATCATACTGGAGCTTAAGTGCATTTGCTTCTTCCTTATCAGCCGCAGCACTTTCTCTATCATTAGTAATCTTTTCTTGTCTTTTCCTAAGCACATCCCTTACAGGATTGAACAAGATATATGACAACAATACAAAAAGTAGAAATATATTTATTGCCAATACAACAGCATCAAATATAAGTTGTGCATCAAGTCCAAATATTCTTGTACCCAAATCTGTATTTGCTGTATCTAACAATACTGGTCCTAATAAATTACTAATCGTACCCAAGGTTTCGCCTCCTTTCAATATTTCTAAGAGTATTCTTTTTATTTAAAGAATAATTAACCTTATTTGAAAGGTTTAACGAACATTAAAATAATTGCAACAGCGAAGCCGTAAAGACCTGTTGTTTCTGCAACTGCCTGTCCTAAAAGCATAGTAGATGTAATATCTGATTTTGCACCTGGGTTTCTACCTACTGCTGCTGCTGCCTGACCAGCTGCATATCCCTGTCCAATACCAGGTCCGATACCAGCTATCATAGCTAAACCTGCACCTACTGCTGACATTGCATTAATAAAATCCTGTCCATTCATTTTAAAATCCTCCTAAATCTTTCTTGTTGTGAATTAATCCGCAATCTTATCGTTTACATAAACCATAGTAAGCATACAGAATACATACGCCTGTATACAACCAGAGAATATGTCAAAGTATACATGGAGTACCGCTGGAATACCTGTTGTAATAGGTGGTGACAATAAACCATAAATAAGTCCCATCATAACGGTTCCTGAAAGTACATTACCAAATAAACGCAAAGAAAGCGATAACGGTACTGCTATTTCACCAATAATATTAATTGGGGATAACAGAAGTGGTTTGAAAAGATTTGTAAAATGCTTTCCACCATTTTTCTTAATACCATTGTAATGAATGATAAAAAATGTAATGACACCCATTGAGAAAGTAATACCATAATCTGCCGTTGGCGGTCTAACACCGAACAGACCTGAAATATTACACAACAACGCAAATACGAATACGGTAGCAATCCAGTTTCTGAATTTTTTTCCGTTTTCGCCCATAATGCCTTGAACCATGTTGTCTACTGTTGAAACCAAAAGCTCACTTATATTCTGAATCATTCCCGGAGTATCCTCGGCATTTGACTTCTTTATTTTGCTCCTTGCTACCAAAGCAAAGATAATAAGCACTAAAGATACTATTATCAAGCCAATATGTGTTGTTGTAAGGTAAAGTGTCTGACCAAACAACTTAAACTCTGCCAGGTAATGAATTGAAAAGTCCGCTTCCTTTTGTCCTGCTTCTAACAAAACATTGGTGGCATTAACTATTTCATATCCCACATTATCACCGTCCTTTTCTAAAAATTTTAGACGTTAATCTATGAGTAATCGGCGTAATATATGCCGAAAACTTCAAAACCAGCATACCCAACAGCACTGCCCCAATATTGCCAAGCTTTAAAAACCAAATCACTGCAAATACAATGATTACAGCTATTATTCTAATAATGTAGGTCTTTCTGATATGCTTAAGAGCTGTGCGTTCATCCATTCTCACAGAATCATCTATGCTGTACGCCATGTGTATGACCATACCTATAGACACAGCAACGCCTATAAGATAGCCAATCGCCAAATCCCACCTTAGGCCTATAAAAGTAAATACCACAAAAAGTATTATTTCCCCTAATATGAGAAATATAATATTTCCAACAATCAAATCAAGCAGCATTGGATTGTCTAATTTAACTTTTCTTTTCATTACTTTTTCCCTTTTTTAGTTTCGTTGACATTTTGTTCCAGAACCTTCTTTGCCAAAATATAGGCATTTCTGCCACCAGCTAGTATTCCCAGAAACATAAGCCACACCGTAATACTGGTGTGTAAATATTTGTCTGCTAATAGTCCAATAAACAGACACATAAAAACTGGAACCATAACATTTATTCCTAGCTGAGTAATCAGGCTCAGGCTTCTAAAAACCTCTTTTCTATACTTCATATGACACCTTTAAATATATCGCTTCTAAATATAATATATGAAGCATTTCAAAATTTTAATCACATAGGCAAACCTATCTATAGATTATATCATTCAGACATTTTTTTGTCTATTTATTAAGAAAAATTTAATATTTTTTGTAAAAAATATTCATGAAAAATTCTCCACCAAACCCCTAGCTAACAACAGAGGATGTTACTCTTTTACTTGACTACGGCGAAACTGGTCTATTTCTTAGAGTGTTTACCATATGAATACATATGAATAAGTCAAACAATAGGCGAATACAAGTAAGGAAATTCTTATACAAACTACACTTATAAAAAATACTTTACCTGCGAAGCTGTATTGAGAACTTTTGTAGCTTTTCTTATAGGTCACAAGAAGGATAATATAAAAATGTCGAACAATGTTTGAGCATTGCAAAATTACAGGTTTTCTATAAATTGTAATGCAAGTTTTGTTCGACATTTTTTAATATTAATTATCCTTCTTGTGACCTGTTAGAAAAGGTAAAAAAAAGCTCCAACTCCTACAAATTTATTTTTATCTCACGCCCTGTAGGTGCATACTCTGTCATCTTTACACCTGCTGCCCGCAACATTTTCTTTGATGCAATCACGCTAGGTGTATCCGCATATTTGTCGCACCCATATATTATCTCCTTTATCCCCGACTGAATAATTGCTTTCGCACATTCATTGCAAGGGAAAAGTGTCACATATATTTTACTATTTTCAAGGCTTCCGCCCCGGTAATTAAGTATGGCGTTAAGCTCACTATGGGTTGAATAAAAATATTTGTTGTCTAACGGCTCGCCTTCTCTGTTCCAGGGAAACTCATCATCACTGCAGCCGATAGGAAATCCATTGTAGCCCATTGATAATATTTTATTATCCTGACTTACTATGCAGGCTCCTACCTGTGTGCCCGGGTCCTTTGAACGCATTGCCGAAAGCATTGCCACTCCCATAAAATATTCATCCCAAGAAATATAATCTTTTCTTTTTTCTGACATTTATTAATCCTCAAGCTGTGAAATTCTTCTAATATGTCTTTCCTCGTTTGAAAATGGTGTATCCAGAAAGGTATCAACTATCTTTAAAGCTAAGCCTGTTCCAATAACTCTTCCACCCATTGCTAATATATTAGCATCATTGTGAAGTCTTGTAGCCTCAGCCATAAAGCAATCTGTACATAGTGCTGCACGAATACCCTTTACTTTATTTGCAGCTATAGATATACCAATACCTGTACCACAAATTAAAATTCCTCTTTCACATTCTCCGTCGGCTACTGCGTGTGCAACTGCCTTTCCATATTCAGGATAATCAACACTCGCTTCGCTGTAGCAGCCAAAATCCTTGTATTCTAAGCCTCTCTCCTCTAAATGCTTCATAACCTCCTGTTTTAATGTAAATCCGCCCTGGTCGCATCCTATTGCTATCATAATGTCCTCCTGTTAGTCGTTATTGTTTAATTCGTCTATTTTCTTTATAACCTCATTTATTAATGTTTCAATAAATACAAAATTATCCTCGTATTCTTCTATTGATTTTCCATAGGGAATATCAACATCTCCTGTACTTCCTATAAACTCCTTTATAGAGTATACATTAACAGCCTTTACAAATCTATCATATATCCGCTGTTTTCCTTTTTCGGTCATAACTAAGACCAATACATCTACGCCAAAATCTGTATCTGTAAGCTGTTTTGCTGTATGTCTTAACAAGTTTAAGTCATGATTTCTGGCAACCTCTATTCCCTTAGCATTGGCCGGTTCCGGAAACAGTACTACCAAGCCTCTGGATTCTATTTTTATTTCCTTATTGCCAATTTTTCTTTTTAAAATAGTGGCTGCTACCGGGGCACGGTATGTGTCATCCTGACTTACAAAGATAATTTTACTATATCTCATCCCTGCCCACCTCGACAATCTTATATCCTGCCGCCTTTATCATTCGATTCATTATGGCATATCCAAATTCATCCTCATAAAAGCTCTCTCCAAGAATAATGTCTATATCCTTATCATCAAAGCCTCTAAGAATGTCATACAGACTTCTTGCAATAGAGCCTTCGTCCTTTCTGGTTCCTATAGACACAACTACATCTGCCTTATATTTGTCAATGGTTTCGTCGGTGGCTATAATACCTACCTTTTTGCCATTTGCCATCTCCTTTTTAGCTATTTTATTTATTGTTTCAATAACCTTTAAAATAGACCCTTCAAACACAGTAAGCTCTGCCTTAGGTGCGTAATGCTTATATTTCATCCCTGGGGCCTTAGGCTTATAATCCTTATCTCCTATGTCCTCAATAGTTTTAGCAGAAACTACCTTGTCTTCTGTAACCTCTCCTAGAATTTTACTAATCATTCCCTTAGTTATATATCCCGGTCTGAGTATCATTGGCACATCGCCTGTCATATCTACAATAGTTGATTCAATACCTATGCCTGCTATTCCCGAATCAATAATCATATCTATCTTTCCAGATAAATCCTCAATAACATGCTCTGCCTTTGTAGGACTAGGTCTGCCAGAGGTGTTAGCACTTGGTGCAGCAACAGGCACACCAGCCGCCCTTATAAGCTCTAATGCCACCTTATGATTAGGCATTCTCACTGCAACCGTGTCCAGACCACCTGTGGTTTCATATGGGACTTTCTCTGTCTTTTTAAACACCATAGTAAGTGGTCCCGGCCAGAATGCCTTCATAAGCTTTTTAGCACTTTCCGGTATTTCCTCAGCAATTTCCTCTAAGGCTTCCTCACCTGCAATATGCACTATAAGAGGATTATCAGAAGGTCTGCCCTTTGCACTGTATATTTTGTGGGACGCATTCTTATCAAACGCATTACCCCCAAGACCATATACTGTTTCCGTAGGAAATGCTACTAAGCCACCACTTCTAAGGACTTCTCCAGCTTCCTTTACATATTCTGTATTTATTTTTTCTGTGTCAATTTTTCTAATTACAGTATCCATAACTGCCTCTGTTTCTTAGTCTGCCTAGAATTTATTTACTTAAAGGTTCTTTCTTTATTATTCATTAATAAAGTCTGCCTCAGTTAATACATTTTCATTTCCCCTATTACCAAATAATTTCTTAATAAGACGGCCAATGGTCTTTTTCTGCGAATTTTCAATAGCCAAATCCACCAACTGCTCCACATGGTTTTTATGAATTACCAAAGTAATTGTGTAGAGCTGGTCGATTTTTGCATGAAGTGCCAGCATACCCATTTCATCAATGGTATATCCCTGTGTTGCAGCATAGTCCACAGCAATCTTAGCCCAATCCTTTATCTTATTATTCTTTAATTTAATAACATTATCTATTTTATTGGCAATTTTTTTGTTTTCCACCATATACTTCTCAGATAAAGTTCTTTCGTCCTCAAAAATAACTATTCTCTTAATTTCATCATTTTGAAGATTTTCAAGCAGTTCTAAGAATACAAACGGGTCTATCGAAGATGCTCTTTCAATAATAACATCGCATTCTCCAAGTTTTGAAGCAAAGGTATCAACATTATTTTCTGTAAATGAAGTACCATTTACCTTTGCAATCTTCTTTGTACCCTTTTCTCTTATTTTGCTCATAAGCTTAATAATTTCCATTGCAAGTGTTGTCTTTCCACTTTTTACATCACCCATAATGTAAATGAAATCGTTTTGCTCCTCATTATTTCTAAGCATATTCTGTAATACCTTGATTACCTGCTTATCTAAGCCTTCCACCCCTGCGTACTTTTCAATAAATGCCCTGATAATAGTTTTAACATCAGCAGCATTTTCCTTCAACGCTTCTGAGGTTTCTTCATCATCAGCAGATTCTTCTGACATATCCTCATCTTCTTCCTCATCAGTTGCTTCCTCTGATACTTCCTCGTCCTCTACTTCTTCGGCAGCCTCCTCTGTGGCTTCTTCATCTTCCACATCGTCAGCAGATTCTTCCGACATATCCTCATCTTCTTCCTCATCGGTTGTTTCCTCTGATATTTCTTCGTCCTCTACCTCTTCGGCAGCCTCCTCTGATATTTCTTCGTCCTCTACCTCTTCGACAATTTCTTCTGTATCATCAACCGGCAAATCAATATCTTTGTCCTCTAGCATTTCGTTAAGCACATCTAATGCCAGCTCTCTTGTATTGCTTAAATTATCCTTATCTACATTTCCCATATTATCAATCTCCTCATTATTATTTTCCTCAGATATTTCTATATCCTCGTCTGAATTTTCACTAGCCTCAACCTCTTTTACATCTATTTCCTGTAATTCTTCTACTTCCTGTAATTCTTCTACTTCGCCTAACTCCTCTGGCTCTGCCTTATACATTCCATTTAATAATTCGTCTAAGGTAATCTGACCTTCTATCTGGTCATCCTCTGGAGCAGGCTGTGCAGCCTCAGTATTTTCTACCTGTTCATTAGTAGTCTTTATCTCATTTTCGTCGTGCTGTACCCCAACCGAAGTAAGTCCTGCTGCCTTTGCAAGCTCCTTTACTACATCGATACTTGGAATAACCTTTGTCTTATCGTCCTCTGGAATAATCTGATTTACCACAGGCTCTGCAGTACTTTGAGCTTCCGCCTTTTTTTCTATCGCTTCGGCATTTTCTTCTATCACTTCAGCCTTTTTCTCTTTCTCTACAGCTGGCTTGAAAAAGCTATTTGTATCGCTTAAGGCATTTCTTTCCTCATCATCATCATTTTCTGTCTCGCCAAAAAGCTCAACCATACTTTTTGCTATTTCTGCCTGAATATTATAAGTGTCATATTTGTTGTCAACATTTACCTCTTTAAGTTTAATGTCATCAGCATCTACCTGCTCACTTTGCTCCTCCCAACGCTTGTTATACTTATCCTGCTGGCTCTTAGTCAATGGGGCATGAAGCATTTTTAACTCCATTGCCTTGTCAACATATTTACCCTCGCTAAACCACAAAATAATAGTATCACAAAGCTCTACACATCTATCTATGTTTCCAGCGTCATGGTTAAGCTTTGCCAGCTCATAGGTCCATTTATCATCCATATCATCTTCTATATATTTTTCCAATATGGCAATCTGATTTTCAACAGGCTCGTTTTTAAGCTTTGAAATTTCATACTGTAAAATATAACAAGAGGCATCCTTTGGTGCAATAGCCTTAAAGTCCTCATAATAATCTATGGCACTTTCCAAATCCTTCCTCTTTACAGATACTCTTGTAAGCCTAAAGGCAATCTGGCGTCCCAGCTGTGAACGCTCGTAAGCAATTTCCAGCACATCTCTTGCACTATCATATTGTCCTATAACCTCATATACATCTGCTATAGTTATAAGGAGTGCATTGTTTTTGATTTTTGTAAAATCAAGAGTATCTGCTATTTCTGCTGCCTTTTCATATTCCTTTTTTCTAATAAGTTTCTTTATTTGTTCAGTTTTAATATTAAATTCGTACTTATCCAAACCTGTTCACCTCTAAAATAATGCTGTTTGTTCGTATGTTAAAGTTTCGTATTCCATTTGTTCATTATCTACATTACTGCAATAGTCTACAACCACTGTCTGCTGCTTTCCGTCAATAAGCTTCTGACCTAAAATATAATTTACATCAAATCTTCCTGTAATAGCAGGTGTTGTACCTCTTGCCGGTACTATAAGCTGTACACAGTTTGTTTTTAACAGCTTGAAAATTGGCTCCCAGATATAAATATCCTTTGCTGCGCCAAACGGATTATCAATAAATATTGCTTTCTTAAGGAGTGCGCCTTCGCTGCCCTTAGAATTAATGCTGCTAATATAATTAATAATAGCAATTAAAAACTGGATATATATACCCTGTGATTGTCCTGTACTTCCTACAGCTTCCTCGTATTTTAAATATCTGCTCTGTTCTTTTATTCGTTCTCTCTTGTATAAGCTAAGCTTAATTCCATTCATATCCTTAACGATGGCAGAGAATAGCCTTTTAAAGGATAATTGATTTCTGATATACTTAAGTCTTTCTGTTTCATTTCGCATAGAATCAGCAACACTTACTGTATCATCAATATATTTTTCCATGCTTAGCTTGTACTGCTCCTCTTTAATGTAAGGAATAGTCAGGCTAATAATAGAAATAGTTTCTCCGTCCATATTTATCTTTGATAATTTTGGAAGTCTGTCCAGCTCATTTTTAATATTAATGCAGGTTTGAATACATTGGTTTTCAAAATTGT
>ULTO01049188.1_pt1 | contig 36333 bp, 38 predicted proteins | sample 1957601 | NCBI WGS metagenome assembly ULTO01 (sample SAMEA4835734, study PRJEB28245) | human gut metagenome | biome: gut microbiome; material: fecal sample | place: Denmark | collected 2008 | reverse complement strand
CGTTGTTATCCAGACCGTCTGACCGAAAATTTCATAGGAAAATATCCCATGGACCATGAAGTCGATATCGGCTCCTCCGGATAACAAAATTCCCTGCCCCATACATTCACCTCCTAAATAGTTTATGAGTAAACGGCGCCGTATACGCCGCTACTTTCAAGCTCCACATCCCTAAAAATGCCGAAAGAGGATTCCCCGCCTCCGTAATGATCAGGATCCCCAGAACGATCAACTGGACCCCGTACCGCAAAGCGCTGTTTTTCTGCAGCCTTTTTGTGGCAGTCCCCTCGTCAAACTCAAATGCCCGATCCAAAGACCATGCCATATGCCAGGCAACAAACATAGCGGTCACTATACCGATCAGAAGACCGATGGTATAACCCGCTTTATCATTTACGAACCACACCGGTATGATCTCCGCAAGCGCTCCGAAGATCAGAATGCCCGCAAACAGATCCGGCAGTGAACTATTTATTTCTCCTGGTTTTTTCATCCGGCTTCTCCTTATCCTCGTAAATCTTTTTGGAAAAAAGAAATACATTCCTGAATCCCGCCAATGCGCCGATGAAAAAGAAAATAATGACAAAAAAAGAAGTTCCCAGTTTTTTATCGATAAAACTTCCCAAAAACGCACAGCCAAATATGGGAACCAGCATATTCAGCCCGAACTGGGTTATCATAGCAAGGGCACGATATACATTTTTGTTGTATTTCATATATAACGCCTCTTTAGATTTCCTGATTTTGCTTGAAAAGGCTCTTTCTTCCAGCCGGACTTAGTTTTTATTATACTCATTTTTCCGGTCAATGTCCACTTAATACTTGCAAAATCAACATAAAATTTATACAAAAAAACAAACCGCATTTTCGTTGACTTTTACCCTTCCAAAGTGTAGTATTTATAAAAATATCTACCGTTTCCCCCGAAAGGAGTCCTGATGAAAACACCTGTTTTGTTTCGAAAAAGAATCATCCCGGATGAATGTATCTGCTTAAAGGACGACGAAATTCTTTACTTTTCCGAAGAAGAGCGCATCCTCGTTACCCGCTGGCACGCCTTAAAACCAAGAGAAGACCTGCACCACGGCTACTCCTGTTATTTTTATGACCTGGGCTTTAAGATCAGCAAATTTTATCAGAAGGACGGCAGTCTCTTATACTGGTACTGCGATATTATCCATGTGGACTACCCTGTTTTTGCTCCTGTTTCCTGCGGGAAAACCGTTAAGACAGAGTTCCCTTCGGAAAATACGGCAAACTGCCTCGTTGCCACCGACCTGCTGGCCGATGTCATCATCTATCCGGACGGCTTCGTAAAAGTCGTGGACCTGGACGAGCTGACCGCAGCCCTCGATTCCGGGGCCTTGAGCATCGAGCTGTTAAAAGCCGGGCTCAACCGGTTAAGCCTTCTTTTGAACCTGATCTATTCCGGAGAATTCAAAAAATACCAGGACTATCTTGAAAAATACGAAGGCCGGGAAACGCAGTAAGATTTTAATAAAATATATGCCCGCCGATCTGCATGCCCGTCAGGCCCGGTATGGGCGTTCTGAAAAACAGACAGTTCCCCACAGGCGCCGCGCCCGACATGGCATCCTGGGCCGCCTGATAGCATTCCGCATTGGCGCCCCTTGATAAAACAATGGCAAAACGTCCGCTTCCCACAGGCGAAAACTGCCTGTTCTGATAGATCACTTCCAGGACGGTATTGGGAAATACCGCGCTCTTGACGCGGTTCATGACCACATTCCCTACGGCAACTTTTCCCGTATAGGGCTCTCCCCCCGCTTCGCATTCTATAATGGCCGCCAAAAGGTCGATATCTCCTGCCGCAAATGCGATATCGGACAGATCCGTAAAGCCCGCTGCCGCTGCCTGCTGGCTCAATTTCATTTCCTCTTCCAGCTTGGCCTGTAACGTAGCGATGTCATTTTCACTTTCCCTGAGCTGTTTCTCATATTCCAGCAGTTCTTTTTCCTTTTCGGAAATCTGGTCCTCATAATCAGCCATGCTTGCGCTGGTCTCTTTTACCACTCCCGAAATCTCTTCCTTCTTTTCAACGGCCTCCCCAAGCAAAACGTCCAGGGCTTCCCTTTCGTCTATCAAGGTCTGCTCATCCGTTTCGATCTGCTCCTGAAGACTGACATAATCTTCAAGCATCCGCCTGTCATATTCCGTAAGCCTTTCCACATATTCCGTTTTATTCAGGAAATCTCCAAAGCTTTCCGCCGAAAAAAACAGTTCCAGATATGCGGCGTCTCCCCGTTCATACATAAACCGGATCCGCTCCTTCATAGCTTCATACTGCTCCCTGGAATCTTCTTTGGCCTGTTCCAGTTTTACCTGTATATCTTCAATTGCCGTTTCCTTTTCTTCGATCAGGCTTTCTATTCTTGCCAATTCGCTGCTGGCCTGGTTCAGCTGTCCGTTCAGCTGGTCCAAATAAGTCTGCAGGTCGGCCTTCTGCGTATTTAAGTCTTTCAGATCGCCCTGAGTATCATCAATACCGTTTTCCGCTTCTTCTTTATCCCCTTTTGCATCCTGCAGCTGGGTGTAGGTGGAGGCCGGGATATCCATCGCTGCCGCCATAAACAACACTGCTGCCATTATGAACGCCGGGATAGTCCTCGCCGCTTTTTTCATCACATTACCTCTGTCCTCTATTACAATTCCAATTCTATCTTTTTGCCCGAGTGCTGATATTGGCAATAAGCAACTCCCGCCGCATCAAACATCATCTTGGATGCTTTGACCGATTCGGAGTCCCTGTACTTATCCGTCGCATATACCACCGTCTTGATCCCCGACTGAATGATCGCTTTGGCGCATTCATTACAGGGAAACAGGGAAACGTAGAGTTTGGTCCCTTCTAAGCTGCCTCCCCGGTAATTCAGTATGGCATTCAGTTCGCTATGGGTCACAAATGGATACTTCGTCTCCATTTCCCCGCCTTCTCTTGCCCACGGAAACAGATCGTCCGAGCAGCCGTTGGGAAATCCGTTATATCCCATGGATAAGATCCTGTTATCATTCCCCACGATACAGGCTCCCACCTGGGTATTGGGGTCCTTGGAACGCATTCCTGACAGCTGGGCGACCCCCATAAAATACTCATCCCATGATATGTAATCTTTTCTTTGTCCCGGCATGATATTCCTCCCTTTTATCCAATCCCTTTATTTCGTCCCGAAGATCCGGTCTCCCGCATCGCCCAAGCCGGGAACGATATAACTGTGTTCATTGAGTTTTTCATCCAGCGCCCCGATATAAATATCCACATCGGGATGAGCCTCCTTAAGGGCTTTCACTCCCTCCGGCGCAGCGATAATGCACAAAAACCGGATATTTTTACAGCCCCTGGCCTTCAGCATGTCGATCGCCGCCACACAGGAACCTCCCGTTGCCAGCATCGGGTCCACCACAAACACTTCCCGTTCGTCACAATCCGCCGGGAGCTTGCAATAGTATTCTACAGGTTTGACCGTTACCGGATCCCTGTAAAGTCCGATATGCCCTATTTTTGCAGCGGGTATCATGCTGAGCATTCCGTCGACCATGCCCAGGCCCGCTCTCAGGATAGGCACGATAGCCATTTTCTTGCCCTTTAATTCTTTTACCGTTGTTTTACAGATCGGCGTTTCGATGGCCACATCCGAAAGGGGCAGATCCCTTGTCGCCTCATAACAGATCAGCATGGCAATTTCGCTGATCGTCTGCCGGAAATCCTTTGTTCCCGTCTCGCATCTTCTGATATATCCGATCTTGTGCTGGATCAACGGGTGATCCATAACCATCACTCTGCCCATAAATTTACCTCCACGGGGTCAGAAAGCATGCCTGTATGCATACCCCGCCCTTATCCCGGTCATTCCGTTTCCATTCATTCCGTTTCTATTGCGTCGACTCTCCGTTTATGCTTTTCCTCTTCGGAAAATCCGGTACTTAAAAAAGTATCCACGATCTCCAGGGCCAGATTCGGTCCTACGATGCCGGCTCCCATTGCCAGCACATTGGCGTCATTGTGCAGGCGCGTCATCTTTGCGGAAAAAGTATCTGCGCATAAAGCGGCACGGATCCCTTTAACCTTATTGGCAACAATGGAGATCCCGATTCCCGTGGTACAGATCACAATGCCCTTATCGCAGCTGCCGTCGGCCACAGCCTTAGCCACCGCTTTTCCATAGACCGGATAATCGCAGGAGCTTTTATCATAGCATCCCATGTCGTTGACATCTACGCCCTTCTCCTCCAAATGTCTGATCACCAGTTCCTTTAAATCATATCCTCCATGATCACTTCCGATTGCTATCATGTCTCTTACCTGCCTTTCCTTATTTAAATCTGTATTTACAACTATACTTTTATTACATGATGACCTGCCGCTTTTAACAGCCTGTTCATAATGGCTTGTCCCATTCCACCGTAATCAAAGGCCTCCGAATAAATTTCCTCCGCTCCCTCTTCATCAAATTCGCGCAGTATTTCATAAAGCCTTCTGGCCACAGCCGCCTCGTCCTCCCGCCTTCCCACGCTTTTCTTCAAGCAATCATCGTAGAGTCCGATGGTTTCGTCGGTAGCAATGACTCCCACCCTTCTGCCGGCGGATACGCCCTCTTTGATCCTTTCATTCACATATGCCGTTACCCCGGGGCTTTCGCCGCTGACAATGACCAGTTCCCCCTTTGGCGCGTAATGCCGGTATTTCATTCCCGGAGCCTTAGGCGCCGCTTTTGATAAATTGCTTAGGATCGTCCTGTCCACCTCAACGCGGTGCAGAACCTCTTCAAGCATTTCCTCCGTTATATATCCCGGCCTCAAAATAACGGGAATCTCCTCCGTCATATCCACAATGGTGGATTCCAGGCCGATTTCACAGCTTCCGCCGTCTAAGAGCATTTCTATCCTGCCCTGCAGGTCTTCATACACATGCTTTGCGCTGGTAGGGGAGGGCCGTCCCGAAGCATTGGCGCTCGGCGCCGCCACAAATCCTCCTGCCGCTTTAATAAGTCCCTGCGCCGTCTTATCAGAGGGAAAACGCACGGCAACCGTATCCAGCCCCCCTGTCGTTTCATAGGGCACCGCATCGCTTTTCGAAAAGATCATGGTAAGGGGTCCGGGCCAGAAATGTCTCGCCAGTATTAATGCGGACTCCGGTATGTAAGAAACTATTTTGTAAAGATCCTTAAGATCCGCAATATGTACGATCAGGGGATTGTCTGACGGCCTTCCCTTGGCTTCGTAAATCTTCCTGGAGGACTCCGGATTCAAGGCATCCCCTCCCAGGCCGTAAACCGTCTCTGTGGGAAAAGCGACGAGGCCGCCGTTTTTAATGATGTCTCCTGCCTCTTTGATGATATCCTTATCCGTATGTTCTTTGGAAATCTTTTCCCATCTGGTATCCACTGTGTTCATCTCCAAAACCCTGGGGCGCTTTTGCCTGCCGTTCCAATTCCCGCCCCAATTCTTTCGCTCCGCCCTATTTTACCATAAATCATTTGGTATTGAAATACTTTAAAATTCCCAAATATAGGTTCCATGCCAACTTTTCCTGGTAGGACTCACTGCCTAACAGGGCCGCTTCCTCCGGATTGGATAAAAAGCCGCACTCGGCAATGACCGTGGGAACCGAAGATTTCTTCAGCAGATAATAGCTGTCATTTTCTTTCGCCTCTCTGGGCCTTTCGATCTTAAGCCCTGTATTGAGCTGCTCCTGCAAAAGCCCGGAAATCCTTCCACCTTCCTCCGAACCTTTATAAAAGAAGCATTGGGGACCCCTGACCGAAGGATCGCTGTAGCTGTTCTGGTGGATGCTCACTACCAGATCCGCCTGCACTTCTTCGATAAAATCCACCCTTCTTCTCATATCCTGAACCTTTTTATTGCTGGCGCCCTCATCATACAGGCCCATATCATCATGCCTTGTCAGAACCACGGTCAAATCGGACTGCTGTAAAAACATTTCCAGTTTTAATGCCACCTGTAAATTGATGTCCTTTTCCAGAACCTGGTTAACGCCCACCTTACCCGGATCGTTTCCCCCGTGTCCCACATCAATAACCACTACGGCCTTTTCTTCCGTTTTCTGCGCCATTGTATATACGGCCGCTTCTCTTGCCAGAAAATACATCGCCACCAGCAAAAAGGTGGTCATGGTCAGTGCCATTACTCTTTTTTCCATATCCAACACATTCCGCAAAAGCCTTATTATATTATATGGATGAAATGCGAAAAAATTCTGCCCTTTATCTTAAGCCGGGGCATCTGCAGGATGTCCCGGGCTATGAAACTGACCGGGCAGAATTTATCTTATGATTTTTGCGTTTCCCGCCTACTGCTGTAAATAAAGGGCTATGGGTTCCCAGACATCGGGCTTTTCCTGCCCCAGCCTCCAGCATGCCACGCCGGCCAGCTGGTATCCGGCCATAACGTTTAACTTCACGGTTATGGAATCCTTTTCCTCTACCCAGACGGAATACCCTACGTCTGAAACGGTATAATCGGCAATATACTGGCAGGTCTCTTCATCCCATTCGGTCTGTACATTATTTTCGGCGAGGAGATTTTCGATCTCCTGCATACCGTATGCCTTGTTGCCGATGTCGCCGGTAACGGTCCAGAGCCTTGTATAAAAAGGAATGGCATTGATCGTTTTTTCTTTGGGTACAAGGGCAAGGGTCTTTTCGATGCCCCGCTTTACAAAATCTATGGACGCGCAGGGACCGGGGCCGCCGTCTTCCACGGAAACAAATTCATCATATCCCATGATTATGACATAATCCACCGCTTCCGCCTGCTTTGCCCTGTCGTAATTCACATGGAAACCGTTATCCACCGATAAAACGATTCCGTTTTTGCGGCATTCGATGGAAAGTTCCCGCAGAAACTGGATATAGCCCGCCGACGCTTCCTCGTTTATATTCTCAAAATCAACATTGATCCCGTCAATTCCGCAGGAGCGCACCGCATCCACCAGCTGCGTGATCAGATTGGTCCTCCTGGATGTGATGCTTAGCACCTCTTTAATTTCCTCCCGGCTCAGATTATCCTCATAATTAATATGGGAAAAATCCGAAACCATGGCCCAGACTTCAATTCCTCTTCCGTGCATTTCCTGAACATACGCCGGGTCTGCAAGAGAAACAAAATTGCCGGCATTGTCGCTCAACATGAACCATGTGGGAGAAATCACGTTTACCCCCTGGGTATTTGCAAGGCGTTCTCCCGCCATTCCGTTTGCCGTGGCGTTGGTAATCAGATCCCAGACAAGGCAGATCTTACCGTCCCGTTTGATGGAAGCGTATTCCGGTACGGGAACGTCCGTAACCGCCGCGGGCGTCATCTCTCCCTCATTTTCCAAGCGCTTGTTTTCCACGTAACCGATATAGCCGTCGGCAGTCTTGACCTTGCTCCAGTTTTCCATGGTTTCCAGGATCTTCACATCGGTTCCCGCCGCCGCTTCCGTTAAGATCTCGCTTTTGATCCCGCCAAGTACCCTTATCTGGGTGTCCTTTTTTATCTGCGCGTGTTTTTCCGTTTCCCAGACCGTGGAAAGCACGATCCTGTTTGGTTCCGCAAAATAGACCGATGAGAAATTACAGAATTTTTTGAGATAATCCAGGGAAAGATACACCTTGTCCCCGGATAATGTGGTCAGGACATAATTTTCCGAAGTAAAGGTATCGGCCATAGTATAATCCGTACTGCCCACCTGTGTAACCGCCTTATCATAGTCCGTGGTAAAAATGACCAGCCCTTCCACGGCGTCATAATAAAAATGGTTGTTCATCTGCTCGTTAACAAAATCTATGGGAAGATAACACTGACCGTCCTTAAAGACCGCCTTGGTTTCCATAATTTCATCGTTTAAAACAATGGCGGTCTCCTCTCCGCCCGTAACGCCAAAATATTCATAAAGATCCGCTTTTTCACGGGAATAAGAATATTTATCCAAAAGCTTTAAAAGAACTCCTATTGCCGCCACAATTATGATCAGGCATGCCGCCACTGCCACAGGAATTATTTTTTTCTTCATTTGCATATCCTCCAATTTGTTCTGATTATACCAAAAAATCGACACTTGTACAATGCTTAAACTCCCCTTATCCCTTTACCTTGCGGTACTCCGTCAATCAGCATAGAAGGACCTGATTTTATTTTTGCCCGTTAAGCATTGCACGGCTTTTAAAAGACATACCTTCCTAAATCAGTTTTTCCTGATCTTGTCGTAATGGACCTCCTTGATCAGGCCCTGATCGTCCGTAACATAATCTGCCATATAATTTCCTCTTTCCTGCATCATCATGTTACTGATCTTTGATGGAGGCGCAAGCTCTCCGTCCATGTACAACATCGTTCCTTCTTTTAAGGACCGGCACAGTTTTTTTGAAATTTCCTTTTGCGCTTTTTTATGATTTATCCTTTTCACGCACAACCTCCTGTCAGAGTATTAACAGACTTTCGCCGGGAAAAAGCAAAAATTTTCGAATATTCCAAAAGGATCGTGATATATTTTAACCCAAAAATTTGTTAACATACTTTTTCCTGATATGACGATAATATAATAGAGTGACAAATGCGAAATGCATCGGGACGTGTAAATACAGATGTGCGGTCAGGAATAACACGATATTGACCGATAAAAAAAATAAAACCATTTTAAATTATAACGTTTGGAATTTTTTAAGGATTCTTTAGAATCAATGATCAAGCACGAAGCTTTAGACTACCCTTCGGGTATTGTTGTAAATCTGATTTGCTTTAAAGAATAATGTCTCTGTATGCCCCCTTCCCTTTACGGATTGTCCCGGAAGCATCTCGTGGTGTTCATTATAGAGGATATATAAAAATTTGGCAAGCAGTTTATTATAAATTTATTAAAATTTTTAAAACTGGCACTTACCTCTATTGACTTAATAAACTAATAAGTATAAGATACTTTTACAATTTTACAGCAAAGAAGCTTTATGAAACGATTGTTTTTTCAATTGCCAGTGAGGATGAGAGCATATGAAAATAGAAAAGATCAACGAAAATCAAATACGGTGTACACTTACCAAAACGGATTTGGCGGATAGAGAACTCAAAATAAGCGAACTGGCTTACGGAAGCGAAAAAGCCAAAACGCTTTTTAAGGATATGATGGAAATGGCCTCTTATGAATGCGGCTTTGAAGCGGACGATATCCCTTTAATGATCGAAGCCGTCCCCATCAGCACGGAATGCATTGTTTTGACCATTACCAAGGTGGAAGATCCGGAAGAGCTGGATACCCGCTTTTCCAAATTCGCCCCCTCGGTCCATGAAGAAATGATGGGAGAACTGGACGCCGAGGAGCTTACGGACGAAGTCATGAATCTGTTCCAGAAGGTGCAGAATGCGGAAAGCGGCCTTGTGAGCGATGTTTCCCTTAACGACAAGCTTTCTTCAAAGCCCAGGCACTCCTCCGCCCAAAAACAGCCTTCCGATGTAAAGCCGGAAATGGCTGCTTCAAAGATTTATTCCTTTTCAGACTTAAATCATGTCATACGGCTTGCCCACGTAATATCAGGCATGCCGGTAGGAAATAATTCCCTCTACAAGGACCCCCGGTCCATGGATTACCGCCTGATCATCCACTGCGGAAATATGAGCGCGGAAAATTTCAACAAGCTCTGCAATATTTTCTCGGAATACGGCAGCTGTCTCAAAAGCTCTTCCGGTGCAAATTCCTACATGAAGGAGCACTTTGAGCCCATCTGTCTGGATCACGCTCTGCAATCCCTTGCAGAAATATAATCTATCTTAAAATATCATTTACCTCAAAACATCACTTATAAAACTATAATTAGGGCATGCCGCATCCGAAAAGATCGTTCCGGACGGCACGCCCCTTTTTATCTGCCCTTTACGGAAGCTCCAATTCCATTCCCAGCCTATAAAGCCTCTATCTTCGACATCAGGTCGTCCACGTCCATTCCGTGTACCATAGCCGCCTCTTCCAATGTCTCTCCCTGGGCAGAGGGGCATCCTACGCAATGCATTCCGGCATTGATCAGAACGGGGATCACATCCTCATTTATTCTGATGATCTCTCCGATCGTCATGTCCTTGGTAATTCCTGTCATGTATCTTTTCCTCCTTATTTTGTATCGTTTTCGGTTAGTATAACCCTATCTTGTGTTTTTATCAATATTTCAATTACAATCTGTCAGAACACTTTATAAATTTTTAGTAAAATTTTATGAAAATGTTTTAATTTTTCCGCAATTTGTATGTAAAAAAGTACAACGCGAACCTTGACGTATCCACTTCTTTTAACCTATAATTGAGGCATGGGATGAGCATAATATTTATGCGTAGCTTAACGGATATTTTCCGTTCAAAAAATTATAATTTTAATAGGAGGCTATTTCAAAATGAGACCAGAATGGACAGATTTTGTAGGCGGCAAATGGGACAAAGAAGTCAATGTACGTGACTTTATCCAGAGAAACTATACTCCTTACGACGGAGATGAGAGTTTCCTCGCAGGACCTACACAGAACACCAAAGATTTATGGGACATGGTGCTTGATTTGCAGAAGAAAGAACGTGAAGCAGGCGGTGTGCTCGATATGGACACCAAGGTTGTTTCCACCATCACTTCCCACGGCCCCGGATACCTTGACAAGAGCAAAGAGACTATCGTAGGTTTCCAGACCGACAAACCTTTCAAACGTTCCATGCAGCCTTACGGCGGTATCCGTATGGCAGAGAAGGCTTGTACAGATAACGGCTACACAGTAGACCCTGAAATCTCCGAGTTCTTCTCCACACACAGAAAAACACACAACGCAGGATGTTTCGATGCTTACAATCCTGAGATCAGAGCCTGCCGTTCCGCTCACATCATCACAGGTCTTCCGGATGCTTACGGACGCGGACGTATCATCGGCGACTACAGACGTGTTGCTTTATATGGTATCGACAGACTGATCGAGGACAAAGAAGCGCAGAAAGCTTCTACCGGACGCGTTATGACAGACGATGTTATCCGTCTTCGTGAAGAGCTTTCCGAGCAGATGACAGCATTAAAGATGATGAAAGAAATGGCTGCTTCTTACGGATGCGACATTTCCAGACCTGCACAGAACGTACAGGAAGCTATCCAGGCAGTATACTTCGGCTACTTATCAGCAGTTAAAGAACAGAACGGCGCTGCAATGTCCCTTGGACGTACTTCCACATTCCTTGATGTATATGCCCAGAGAGACTTAAAGAACGGTACATTTACCGAAGAGCAGATTCAGGAATTTGTTGACCACTTCATCATGAAGTTACGCTGCATCAAATTTGCACGTACACCTGAATACAACCAGATTTTCGCAGGCGATCCCGTATGGGTTACAGAATCCCTCGGCGGTGTTGGTGTTGACGGACGTCCCATGGTTACAAAGATGTCCTTCCGTTACTTAAATACTCTGAACAACTTAGGACCTTCTCCTGAGCCTAACTTAACAGTTCTCTGGTCTACCAGATTACCTGAAGGCTGGAAGAAATTCTGTGCAAAGATGTCCATTAAGACTTCTTCCATCCAGTACGAAAATGATGACTTAATGAGAGTAACACACGGCGATGACTACGGTATCGCATGCTGCGTATCCTCCATGGTTATCGGTAAAGAGATGCAGTTCTTCGGAGCGCGTGCTAACCTTGCTAAATGTTTACTGTACGCTTTAAACGGTGGTGTAGACGAAGTTACCAAGAAACAGGTTGGACCTAAATACCGTCCTGTTACAGGCGATGTTCTTGATTATGATGATGTAATGGATAAATTCATGGATATGATGGAATGGCAGGCAGATGTATATGTAAACACCCTGAACATCATCCACTATATGCATGACAAATACTGCTACGAAAGAGCACAGATGGCTTTACATGACAGAGATGTTAAACGTTACTTCGCAACAGGTGTTGCAGGTCTTTCCATCGTAGCTGACTCCTTATCCGCTATCAAATACGCTAAGGTAGAAGTTGTTCGTGACGAAGACGGCATCATCGTTGACTTCAAGACAACAGGCGACTTCCCCAAATACGGAAATGACGACGACCGTGTAGATGAGATCGCTCAGGATATCGTACACAAATTCATGACAGCGATCAGAAGACATCACACCTACAGGAACGGTGTTCCTACAACATCCATCCTTACCATTACTTCCAACGTAACTTACGGTAAGGCGACAGGTAACACACCTGACGGACGTAGAAAAGGCCAGCCTTTCGCTCCCGGTGCTAACCCGATGCACGGACGCGATACCCACGGCGCTGTTGCTTCCTTATCTTCCGTATCCAAGCTTCCTTTCAATGATGCTCAGGACGGTATTTCCAATACCTTTACCATCATCCCCGGAGCTCTCGGAAAAGAAGACCAGGTATTTGCAGGAGATATCGAACTCGATTTGAACAAATAAGATATTAGGAAAGGTGAAAGTCATGGACGAAAATGCAATGATCGAAGACCTGATCAAACAATTGGATAAAGGTATGGCAGGTAATGTAGGCCATATCAACGTTGATGTGGATGAAAAGGCCCAGGGGTCTAAAAGCGTGGAGACTATGGGATGTACCGAATGTTCCAAAAATCCTTTTGCATGCAGCGTTCCTACTCTTCACGAAGGCTTAGACGGCAACGAATAAGCAAAAGCAATCATCACGGGGAATGCCCGGTGCATTCCCCTACTATAAATTAGGAGGTAATTATCATGGCAGAAAATACAGCTCAGGTTGATAACTTAGTAAACTTATTAGACGGCTACGCTACAAAGGGCGGACATCATTTAAATGTTAACGTATTGAACAGAGACACTTTACTTGATGCTCAGAAAAACCCGGAGAAGTATCCTCAGTTAACCATCCGTGTTTCCGGTTACGCTGTTAACTTTATCAAATTAACACCCGAACAGCAGGCAGACGTTATCAGCAGAACATTCCATGAGAGCATTTAATTGATCTTGTGAGCATTTGAAAGCCTTTCGGATTCGTCCGGAGGGCTTTTTCTTTCCCATATAATGTGTTAAAATACTGATAGCAGTCAGTCCCCGCTGCAGACATAAACGGCGGGGCTTATGACCTCGCAGGAATTCAGAAAGGAAGTTTTTTATGAGCGGAAGAATTCATTCTTTAGAAAGCTTTGGCACCGTAGACGGCCCGGGCACACGTTTTGTAGTTTTTGTACAGGGATGTCCCATGAGATGCGCTTACTGCCACAACCCGGACACCTGGCCTATGACCGGAGGCACTATTATGGAGGCTTCGGAAATCATTGAGCAGTATGAAAGGAACAAACCTTTTTATGCAAACGGAGGCGGTCTTACCGTTACCGGCGGCGAACCCTTAATGCAGATCGATTTTCTGATCGAATTGTTTACCCTGTGCAAAGAACACGGCATTCATACCTGTATCGATTCTTCAGGGATCGCCTACAAGCCCGACAACACGGAATACAACAAAAAGCTGGACGCATTGATGGAGCTTACCGATCTGGTCATGTTGGATATCAAACATATTGACCCCGATAAGCATAAGGAACTGACGTCCCAGCCCAATGACGGCATTCTGGCTTTTGCCGCATATCTCAACGAGAAAAAAGTAAATATGTGGATAAGGCATGTAGTCGTACCGGGTATTACCGACGATGAAGAATCCCTTTATAAGCTGGGATATTTTATCGGACAGTTTACCAATCTGACGGCTTTAGACGTCCTTCCCTACCATGATATGGCAAAAAAGAAATACAAAGAGTTAAATATGGATTACAAGCTTAAAGACGTTCCTCCTATGGATAAAAAGCTGATTCCCGAAAAGAAGGAATTTATTTTAAACGGCATCAGAAAACGGCGGGAAGAACTGGGCATAACCCACCACAATTAACACTTTTCTAATATTTGCTACTTGTTTTCTGCATATATTTGTATTAGAATAACATTATGGATTGATAATTATTTATCAAGATCTATAATTCTAAGGAGGATATGATTATGGCATTTAAAATCGGAGACGCTTGTGTAGCTTGCGGTGCATGCGAAGGCTGCTGTCCTGTAGGAGCGATCAGCATGGGAGACGGCAAATTCGAAATTGATCCTGACAAATGTATCGACTGCGGTACTTGTGCAGGTCAGTGCCCTACCGGTGCTATTTCAGCAGAATAATCAACAAATATGAAAGCCGTGCATGAAAGAATCTTCATTTCAATGCACGGCTTTTTTATTAAAAATTTTTACAAAGGAGTATTTTTACTATGAAACAATGGAACGAATTAAACTACAAAGAAAAGTTTATAAGAACGCTCATCATAACGCCTTTTTCCATCATATTATGTATCGCTTTTCATATCTTTCTTCGCCCGCACTATGCCATAGCTGCCATAACAGTTGTTACGATTACCCTGATCTGGCAGCTTATCTATACTTATAAAAAGTGGAGGAGCGGAGAATAAGCCTATCCTTCGCTCCGATATCCGCTCTGTCTTTCCAGGTTTGCAAACTTGGTATAATCAGGCAGCCATGCCAGCTTTACCATGCCGATAGGGCCGTTTCTCTGTTTTGCAATATTAATCTCTGCGACCCCCATTTCCTGGGTATCCTTGTTATAATAATCATCCCTGTAAATGAACATAACTACGTCCGCATCCTGCTCTATGGCGCCGGATTCCCTCAAATCCGAAAGCATGGGGCGTTTATCCGGCCTCTGCTCTACCGCACGGCTGAGCTGTGACAGTGCGACTACCGGCACGTTTAATTCCCTTGCCAGAGCCTTTAAGGAACGGGAAATCTCAGAAATTTCCTGCTGTCTGGACTCCGACGCCGAACGACCGCTGCCGCTCATCAGCTGCAGGTAGTCGATGATGACCAGCTTCAGGTCCTTTTCCATTTTGTATTTTCTGCACTTGCTGCGCAGCTCCGAAATACTGATACCGGGAGTGGCGTCAATGATCAGATTGGAATTTCCCACTACGCCTGCCGTTTCAATCAGCTTATCCCAGTCGTCATCGGAGAGGTTACCCGTCCTGATATTTCCCGAATTCACATTGGATTCCAGGGAAAACAAACGGTTTACCAGCTGGACCTCGGACATTTCCAGACTGAAGATCGCAACCGTAAGATTCTGTTTAAACGCCACATACTGGGCAATATTTAATACAAAAGCCGTCTTGCCCATAGAAGGCCTTGCCGCCACCAACACCAGGTCCGAAGGCTGTAAACCTGCAAGCTTATAATCCAAGTCCAAAAAGCCTGTGGGAATCCCCGTGACCGCCCCGCTGGTCTGGGAAGCCTTTTCAATTTTGTTCATGGCTTCCATGACGATATCCCTGATGGGAATATAGTCTCTGGAATTTCGTTTCTGCACCAGGGAAAAGATTTTTTTCTCCGTCTCCTCCAGAATCACATCCGTCTCTTCCCTGCCGGCATAACAGGAATTGGCAATATCCTCGTTTAGGCGTATCAGCTTCCGTAGCAGGGCCTTTTCCGATACGATCTGGCAGTACTGCCTGATATTGGCCGACGTGGGCACTGCCGCAACCAGATTACCCAGATATTCCATATTGTTGATTTCCATGGGAACGCCCTTTTCGTTGAGTTTATCCTGAAGGGTTACCACATCGACCACTCCGTCGCTTTCCTGAAGCTCCACAATGGCCTCAAAAAGCGTCCCAAACTGCTTCCCGTAAAAATCCTCCGGCAGCAGCATTTCCGACGCCGTAATGATCGCATCCCTGTCTATCATCATGGAACCGATCACTGACTGCTCCGCCTCTACGCTGTGAGGCATTATTCTTTTGATTACCTGTTCTTCCGCTGCCATAAAAGTCTAACTCTTTTCCGATACTTTATCCGTTTCTATGCTTCCTCTATCTTTACCCTCAGCACTCCGCTGACCTTAGGATGCAGCTTTACCTTTACCTCATAAGTTCCGAAATTTTTAAGGGCCTCCGGAAGTACGATCTTTTTCTTGTCAATTTCCTTTTTGTACTGGTCTTTATATGCTGCCGCGATCTCCTTGGTGGAAACGGAGCCAAAAGCCCTTCCGCCTTCTCCCGCCTTCATCTTAACGGTAACGCTCTGCTCCTCCATTTGGGCCGCAAAATCCTTTGCCTCCTGTAAGAGCTGCGCCGCCACCTTATCATCGTTGGCTTTTTTTAACTTCAGGTCGTTTAAATTCTTGGGTGTCGCTTCAATTCCCAGCTTTTTGGGCAGGATAAAATTTCTGGCGTATCCGTCGTTGATATTGACCAGCTCGCCTTTTTTTCCCAAAGATTTCACATCTTCCAATAAAATTACTTTCATGATCAGATTTCTCCTTCCTCCTGCATCACGGTCAAAGTCTCCTTTAACCGCTCAGTCGCTTCTTCAAGGGATGTATCCCTTAACTGGGCCGCCGCCACATTCAGATGACCGCCGCCTCCCAATTTTTCCATAATGATCTGTACATTTATTTCATCTATGCTCCGTGCGCTGATATAAATTACCTGATTATAATCCGTCAGCACAAAGCTGGCCTTGATTCCCGTAATATTTAACAGCTCATTTGCCGCCTGTGCCCCGACGATCGTAGGATTATGAGCTTCCCCTGCTTTACATGCGGATATGGCAAATACCTCCCTAAAGACAGACGCCCTGCTGATCGCATCGGCCTTTGCCCGGTAATCAAAGACATCGTCCCGGAACATTTTCCGCACTCTGGTAACATCCGCCCCGTTCCGCCTTAAATAGGCAGCCGCTTCAAAGGTCCTGACTCCCGCCTTGCTGATAAAGTTATTGGTATCGATAACGATACCGCCATAAAGGCAGTCCGCCTCCGCGCTCTTTAATTTCAGTCCGCTCTCCACATACTGGATGATCTCCGCTACCATTTCACAGGCGCTTGAAGCATAGGACTCGATATAGGAAAGGGTTGCGTTCTCAATGATCTCTTCACTTTGCCTGTGGTGGTCCAGAACGACAATGGAACGGCACTGCCTTAAAAGCTCCGGGCACTCCGTAAGGCTTGGCTTATTTACGTCCACAACTACCAGACAGGTATTGGCCCCGGCATATTCCATAGCCTGGGCGCTGTTTAAGAGGATCAATTCATCCTCGTCCTCATGGCTGATAAAATGATCCACCATAGGCTTGATCGACGTGGAAATATCATTAAGGACAATAAAAGCGCTTCTCCCTAAAGCCTTGGCTATCCTGTAAATTCCCACCGCGGCTCCAAAACTGTCTGCATCCGTCATCCGATGCCCCATGACCATGACCCTGTCCTTGGAAGTGACGATCTCCTTTAAAGCATGAGCCTTTACACGGGCCTTTACGCGGGTATTTTTCTCCACCCTCTGGCTCTTGCCGCCGTAATAGCTGACGCCCTCCTGGGTCTTTACTACCGCCTGGTCGCCGCCCCGTCCTAAGGCCAGATCAATGGAGGTTCTGGCATATTCGTAATTCTGCCCGTAGGTCAGCCCTCCTACACCCACGCCGATACTCAAGGTAACCGACATTTCATTTCCGATATTGACAGTCTTTACATCCTCTAATAAATCAAAACGGTTCTCAAGCAGCGCCTTTAGGGACTGTTTTCTTAAAATGAAGAAAAACTTATCCTTTTCCATCTTCCGGACAATGCCGTCGATAGAAGCAAAATATTTGTTTACTTTTCTTTCTATCAGCGCGGTCAGCAAAGAACGTCTGACCTCTTCTACACTGTCCAAAGCCTCTTCGTAATTGTCAATATATAACAGGCCCACTGCAAGGCTCTGGTTGTCATTTTCCCTGAGGGCGATCTTAAGGGCTGTTTCGTCAAAAAGATAAACGGCGATCAGGCAGCCGTCATAAGCTCCGTCCGATTCGAAAATATCGCTGTTCTCAACCATTTCAGCTAAAGGGATCCTCTTTAGCTTGGCATGATAATCCCTGTCGCCCTGCTGAAATTCCACTTCCGTCTCATCCACATCCCCTGTGGGCAGCTTATCTGCAGTGATAGCGGAAAAAAAGCTTGTAATCACTTTATTTTCCGGTTTTTCCTTCCCTACGATCTGCAAAAAAGCCTTATTGGCCCATATAATATGTCCGTTCTCATCGAGCAGCGTATTGGGCAGTTCCAAATCCCGGAGCAGCCTTTTCTGAATCTGCCCGTACTGGGTGGCAAAGCTGACTAACTCCGTCATAATGATAGGGCGGTTAAAATGCTCCAAAAACAAAAAAGAGATCAGGTATAACAAGGTAAAGCAGGATAAAATGATCCCCGCCGTCACATCGACAGTATATATGGCTACATTCGTTGCCGCCAATAAAATGCCGAACCATACCGGCATCTGAAAATACAGCCGCAGCCTTCCTTTAAACTTTAAATCTTTTTTCATATATCCGATTGCCTCTTTGATCGCTCATAATATTTAAAAGATAAAAAAACACATATAATTGATTATAACATCAAAAGAGAATTTTTACCATTACAATTTCCTGTTTTACTGTCCGTATACCGTATATTCTCCCGCTCTTTGCCCCGCTTCCCGGCCTATTTTGTTTAAAGATTCCTGGTTAAAGTGTACGCCGTCACACCATTTATCGTCCCTGCTTTGTAATCCGGGCGCCGCCGCTGATGCCAGTATCACATCCTCAGACTCCCGGCATATTTCCTCCTGGGCCTGCATGATCGCCCGGTAGCCTTCTATTTTCTCCTGATTCTCCTGTTCAAGATCATGCAGATCATATCCCGTTTCGATCAGAAAACACTTTTCGACCCCGTATCCCTGCATATACGAAAAGAGGCTTTCAAAGTCCCTTTTATACGCATCTGCCGAAGTCCGGTCCGCCCCGTCGCTTTCTCCCTGAAACCATACCATATAGATGTGCCGGATTCCGAATCCGTTCTGTTCCAGATAGTTTTTGGCGCACATCAGGCGTTCTGCCGCGTCCTCCTTCAGGCTTATCCCGCCGCCGGTCCACTCCTTCATATGAGTGCTTCCCCTGGATGCGGATACCGCTATTACCGGCGTCTTTGTATTTTCATAATAGGCATTGACAAAAGCTGTTACCAATGTCCCGGAACGTTTCAAAATAAAACGGTCATCACATCCGCCTTCTTTATTCTCATTTTCCCCAAAAGGTTCTTTTAAAACAAATAAATCGCCGGTATTTGTGACTGCGCGGAATTCATATCCCGCCCCGCGCGTTAATACAGGCGCTTCCGCCGCATTACCGCCTCCGCCGCTCATATTGCTCTGTCCCATAAAGATCATCAGATCCACTGCCGGTCTTTCTATATAAAATATCCTTTTGCTGAATTCTTCCGAATAAACGAATCCCTTTATGACACTGTCCCTGGTTTCTTTTCCGCTTTCCAGCCTTTGGACCCAGTCGCACAATCCTGCTTCGTCCGGTTCACGGTTAAAAAAGGCCTCATACATTTTGACGATAAAAGTTTTATTGTCAAAATCCTTCGATTCAAACTCCTCTGAATGTAAAAAGCCGTTCTCTATGATCTCCTCCAGCGTCATTTCCTTTGTAAAATATATTCTGCACCAATATTCCAGCCCTTCCACATCAAACTCCCTATCCAGAAGCTTTGTATATATGCCTGACAGAAATGCTGTCAGATCGGGATTTATGTATCGGTATCCGCTTAAGGCATCCGGATCCTGCTTTGTTTCCATGTCCTCATTTCCGTCCCGGCAGGCGGCAGCTTTCACAAAAACAGGATTTAATGCAAATAACACAGCCAGCCATATCATGGCCGTTACGCTTCTTCTGTATAAAAATTTTTTCATGATCAATTTCCTCTGTTTTCTTTATTAAGCCTTTCCACATTTTACCATGAACAGTATAAACCCTATTTATCCAAGGGACAAGAAGAAAAACTGCCAAATATCCAAGAACGGGGATTACTGCCTTTTATTAGAAACAAATTGATACTCATCCCCCTGTTTTTTCAAGGTTACCACGCAGTCGGTATTTTCATCCGTATATTCCAGAAAAGGATTTTCATATAGAATATAATATATTCCGTCATCCGTTTTCATCCCGTCAATGACAGAAACCTCCATATAATTGGTATCCCCCGCTTCCATACAATAAACTTTTTCTTCCTTTAGATATGTCCACGAGAGAGGATTGCTCATATCGGAAAGCCCATAACCGGTTCTTTTCCTAAGCAGCGCATCAATATCCGATTCCCTTAATGCAATGAAGTCCGTATCAAACTCCGATTTTCCGACAGCTTTCAGATAACTGTTCCTCACATCCTCCGAATTTACCCTGTCCAAACCCGCACCAACGTAAAACACTTCTCCCAGTTCCACATCCCGTACATCCTGATAAAAGCTCTGCAGAAAGCCATAAGAATCCTTTTTCCGTAAAAACTCTGACATTTCCCCCAGTTCCAATGATGTCAATGCAGTTCCGCCCTCTATCCCCATATCTGATTCCAGGGGTGTTTCCGCTGTTCCCGGCGCCGTTTGTTCCGCTTCTGCAATCAGCTTAATATTTGCACGCTCTACATCGGAAAGAATGGTATCATCCACATTTTCGCCGGGCACGTACCATGCCTTCCCTTCAAAATAATCTGCAAGTTCTTCGCTTTCAAACTGCCAGCCGTATCTTGCATAGATCTCATTGCGCGCAATACGAAGTTCCGCCTTTGTCATTCCCGAAAGCTCCTTTACTTCCAGGATACGGCTGTTGCTCCCCGGCAATAGAAATTCCTCCTCTACCGGTCCGGCGTTGATCTGCCGGATCACGGCAGTCGGCTTTTCGTCCCAGCTTGTTTCTCCTGTTGCATTACTATTGATAATGCTGATTTTAAAAAGTGGTTCCACGCCTTCATCCGCCGCATAGAAATGAAACATATCCCTGTCATAGACTGCCGCAGCCGTCTTGTCAAATCCCATAAGCTCAAGCTGCCTTATAAGCCCCGTTTCCTCTTTTCCCAATTCATAATAATCGGATCCCCCAAAAGCGAACTCAGCAGTCTCTATAAAATCTGTTCCGTCATAACAGCAGGCATCCAGCACAATACTCACTCCGTCCGCTGATATAAAAGTGCTTTGCCAGCTGTCCATACAGATATACTTGCCATCCTTTAGCAAAAAACGAATCTCCCCGCCGTCACAATGGGCGCCCATTACATAATCAAGAAAATCCCATACCGCCGATTCGACAACCTGTCCATCCCGGTATTCATATACCACAGCCTTAATCTGATATGCCTCGCTGCCCTCCTGCAGGCGGAATGCCAAAAGCTCTTCCTCCCCATCCCCATCAAGGTCCAGGATTGCCGTATCAAGATATCCTTCCTTTTTCTCGGAAAGCCCCTTTAAGCCCTGAGTCATATACAATACGTAATCGCTGTCTTCCCCGGGACTTTGCTCTTCATAAACAAGCTGCGTTCCCGAAAGGTCGCAAACCTCAAGCCCTGCCGCATATTGCGAAAGCGTCTCGGTTCTGTCGGCCTCTTTTTCCTGCACGCGCTCCTCATTCTGCGGGGTCTCTTCCGTCCGCCCCGGCTCATCCCTATTCTCTGCAGCATCTTTCGCTCCGCTTTTACCGCCGCATCCCGCCATCAGAAATGCAATCAAAACTGCCGCCAATAATATCAGGAGCTCTTTCTTTAATTTTCTTATACTTCCTCTTTTCATCTCCGTCTTCCTTTCAAATTCCTCTTTCTTTTTCCGCATACCACATACGGATTTTATCGAATACCGCGCCCGGATCTCATCAGCTTTGATAAAATCTCGTGTCCCTATGACTTTATCTATTATAAAAGAAACCGGCTACTCTTTCAAATAGCCGGTCTTTGATCCATTACATTATTTTACTGATCTGTAGTTTCATCCGTAAAATCTTATCCGCGGACAAAAGCTTAGTCCTGTACATAAGGCATCAGTGCAATATGGCGCGCGCGTTTGATCGCTACCGTCAAAGCTCTCTGATGTTTTGCACAGTTTCCTGTGATTCTTCTGGGAAGGATCTTTCCTCTTTCAGATACGTATCTTTTTAATTTAGCGGTATCTTTGTAATCGATAACATTATCTTTTCCACAGAATACACATACTTTTTTTCTTCTACGGACTCCGCCTCTTCTCTTCATAGGAGAATCGGATTTTTCTGTCTTATTAAAAGCCATGTCATTGCCTCCATTCTTAATCGGTTTCTAATTGAACGGCAATTCTTCGATCCCATCGGGAATATTCATAAAGCCTTCGCCTGCCGCAACAGGAGCTGTATTCTGCATCGGCACATAACCGCCGTTATCGCCGCCCTGCTGGCTGGATTTGCTCTCTGCAAATTCGATCTCGTCCACCATGATGCGCACGCTGTAGACCATCTGCCCTTCTTTGTTGGTATAATTATCGTTCTGTACCCTTCCGCACACAACAACCTTGATACCCTTACGCATATAGCGCTCAATAAATTCCGCCTGCTTTCCAAAAGCAGTACAGTTAAAGAAATCTGCATCCGGCTCGCCTTCGCGCTTGAAACGCCTGTCCACCGCAATAGAAAAACGTGCTACCGCAGTCTGGCTGGCCCCTTGTGAATACCTTACTTCCGGATCTCTTGTTAAGCGTCCCATTAGAATTACTTTATTCATCTTTATTTCCTACTTTCTATTATGCCTCGTCTTGTCTTACGCATAAATATCTGATGACATTTTCCATGATACGAACGCGATTTTCAATTTCGTAAGGAACAGATGCCTCAGCATCGAACTGGATGAAGTAGTAGAAAGCTTCTTTCATTTTCTGAATGTCATAAGCAAGTCTCTTCTTGCCCCATTCATCAACGTTCGTAACTGTTCCACCGAATCTCTCGATATAAGCTTTTACTTTTTCAATAGTAGCAGCTCTTTCATCGTCTTCGATCTTAGCACTGACAACAACGGCTAATTCATATTTGTTCATGCTACGTTACCTCCTTTTGGTCTCTGGCCCCTTATCTAAAGTAAGGAGCAAGGATAAAATATATCACAGAAGGATATGATAGCATGATTTTCCACATTTTTCAAGGTTTTTTCTGTATTTCTTTTGTGTTTTTCTCTACCAGCTTCCTTGCGATCATGATCTGGTGCCCGCATCCGCAGCATTTCAGACGGAAATCCGCTCCCACACGCAAAATCTCCCACTGCCTGCTGCCGCAGGGATGAGGCTTTTTCAGTGTCACAAGGTCTCCCACCTGATAATTCATCTCAATGCTCCTTTCCCGCCTTTTCTCTCTATTCTCTTTAAGCTCCTGCCGGCCTTCCGTTTATGTGGAAACCGGGGCAGAAAGCATCAGGCATGGACTTCTATCTGTGAAAGAATCTCCCCGATAGGCCCGCTGATGACCAGATCCGCCATATTGTCTCTTGACGTAGGCGCTTTATTGATCAGGACAAGTTTAGAGCCGCTGTAATAATCAATAAGTCCCGCCGCAGGATAAACCACCAGGGAGGTTCCGCCGATGATCAGCATATCCGCCTGGCTGATGGCCCTTATGGCGCCGTTTAGCACCTGATTATCCAGGCCTTCCTCATACAAAACCACGTCGGGCTTAAGAGACCCTCCGCAGCTGCACTTGGGCACGCCCTCCGTATCCAGGATATATTGGGCATCGTAAAATTTCCCGCATTCCTCGCAGTAATTTCTCAAAACGCTGCCGTGAAGCTCATATACGCATTTGCTTCCCGCCGCCTGATGAAGCCCGTCTATATTCTGGGTAATGACAGCCTTGAGCTTTCCCGCCGCCTCCAGCTCCGCAAGCTTTAGATGCGCCGCATTGGGCTTTGCGTCAAGGCACAGCATCTTATCCCTGTAAAATTTGTAAAATTCCTCGGGTTTGTTCCGATAAAATGTATGGCTCAAAATCGTCTCCGGCGGATAGTCATATTTCTGGTGGTACAATCCGTCCACACTTCTGAAATCCGGAATACCGCTTTCCGTGGATACGCCCGCTCCCCCGAAAAACACGATGGAGCTGCTTTCATCGATCATTTTTTGAAGCTTTTCAATCTCATTCATATACTGCCTCCTTTACCACAATGGAAATAAATTCATATTGCCGCAGGCAAAATCCTTTACCACACCGAAAAATTCCCTGACCAGATTTGCAGGCATCGTTGCGATATCATCCCTTGCCGAAAGCGCCTGCGGTTCCTCAAATCCCTGATGTGCAGCCAGATGCACGGCCCTGAAAATATGAAAGTCATTGCTGACGACCGCTATTTTCTTTCCCTCTCCGATAAGTTCCCTGGAAAAAGCCAGATTTTCTTTTGTATTTGTGGACCTGTCCTCCAAAAGGATCCTTTCTTCGTCAAGTCCCTTTTCCTTTAAATAAGCGGCCATGGCATAGGCCTCCGTGGTTGTCTCGTCGCTGCCTTTTCCGCCCGATACAACAACCGTTACATTTTCATGCCCCATTGCATAGTCGTAAGCCGCATCCAGCCTTTTTGCAAGCACCCTGCTGGGCCTCCCGTCTCTTACATGCGCTCCCAGCACGATCACATAATCCACTTCTTTGGACGGCGTTCTGTGAAATCCTGACAAAATAAAGCCTTCAACCGTAATAAAAATACCAAGTCCGATACAAATTAAAATTACCATTGCCACCTTAAGCCATCCCGGCACAAACCGCCTGACAAAATGAGTTTTTGCCATCCATGCAAAGATCAGAAAAAAAATGCCTCCTATGAGCCAGATAAAATAAAATGCATTAGCCAACCCCGCATAAGCCACCAGGCCCGTAAAATAACCAAGGCAGAGTATTCCCAGCAAAATCCAGATCTTAAATAAAACGCCGGACTTTTTTTGTCCTTCGCTTTTTATGTCCTTTACTTTTTTCTTTCCTGCTTTCGCCATCTCTTTATCCCAATTCTAAAAATTCAGGCCCGGACCGGCCGGTCCGAACCTAAATCTCTTACTTTAAAATTTTGTTTCTCTTATGCTTCTTTTGCAAATACAGATCCACGTCGGCACGGACCATGGCATCATTCAAAGCGGCCCCTTCTTCATTGACAAAGGAACTCATGCCCACGCTCATGCTGATATAGTACGGTTTATCATTGCTGTCATTGAGCAGAACCGTAGCTTCCGCGATCTTATCCCGCAAAAGCTTCTCGTAATTCTTATCTTCCGTAAACAGAAAAGCGGCAAATTCATCTCCGCCAAACCGGCCGATGATCTGATCTTCTCCCAAAGCATCCTGCAATATCTGCGCAATGGCCTTTAAGGCGTAATCCCCTTCTTCATGGCCAAATTTGTCATTGATCAGCTTCAGGTTATTCATATCCGCATAGATAATGACCGCACATTTATTTTGATTCTCAGGTACTCTCATAGTCTTACGGGCTGTAACCAGGAACCCTCTCCTGTTATAGATCTGGGTCAGTTCGTCGGATTTGGATACCTCATCTAAAAAGGCGTTGGTCTCCTTTAACTGCTCAAGGCTTTCCTCCAGCTGGACGCTGACAGCTTCCTTGCTCTTAATCAGACGGATGGTCTGGATCGCCGATGAAATCTGGAAAGCAACCGGTTCTATGGCAATCAGGTTTTCCCTTGTAGGTTCCATTACATACAGTCCGTATTGTTCATCCTTTGAGAAGAGGAAGGATACCGCATACGTTTTTCTCCTGCCGTCCTCTAAAAAAGGATTGTTAAATATGTCGTCAACTGATATCTCCTGTTTTTCGGCAGGGGGAATATAGCTGTCCCTTCCTTTCTGGTATGCTTTGACAAAAAGCTTATCCGGCCTCTCCCATTTTCCGTTTTTCCTGCATTTCAATACTTCCGGAAACATTAAAAGATAGCTTTTGGCAACATTCAGCTGATACATCCTCGCTAACAGCGTATCGTAATTTTCGGTATTATCGTCACTGATCATATCTCTGGTAATCGCCATGGATACCTGATTCAGCATATCTCGCTCCCTGGAATTCTGATTCTTATGCCTTTCATTTAATACCAGCATATTTTTGTAGCATTCCGCCAAAGCAACATAAAGCTTGATCCTGTCCTTATCGGATTCCACCGATTTGGCAAACAGCAGCATTAAATATTCGCCCACTTCATACACACGGCTGATATTATCCGTCTTTGCCAATATTTCCGCATTTAGCCTGAAAAAATGGTCTGATATTTCCCCGTATAACTCATCGCTGATACTCTTGCCGTAAACATTTTCAATCATCCATGTCGTAAACTTCTCCAGTTCCCTTTCCACCATGGAAACCGTATCTTCTTCTGCATGGGTATCGAATAAGGCTTCACTGATCTGCTCTACCAAAACATTGACATCGTCTTTATCCGGATCGAAGCTGAACTTTTTCTCGATCCTCGCAACAGCGTCTTTGCTCTTTCCGCCGCAGGATTCTCTCGCTATAAAAGCCGTTTCAATTCGCAGATCCTTATTTCCCTCTCCTTTTTCTTTGCATGCTTCCATAAGAGCGCGGTATCCGAGTTCCGCAGACTCCGCCCTTGTCGTGGTAAGGCTGGGTTCCATCAGGGAAGAAAAAGGAGAATCGTCAAACCCCACCACCGAAACGTCTTTTCCTATCCTCATTCCGTGCTTTTCCAGAACGCGGTAACCTCCGATAGCCATATAATCATTGGAAAAGACAATGGCATCCAAGTCGCAGTTATTATTTGCAAGAAGCTCTTCCACCACATCATCACTATATTCGGTAAAATTCCCGTATACGATTTTCTTATCTTCCACCGCTATGCCATTATTTTGAAGAACTTCCTTGTAAGCCGAAAGCCTCTCTATGGAATCTTCGTTGGTTGCCGGGCCGCAGACAATTCCGATCTTCCTTCTTCCCAGACAGCGGATCAGATACTCCACCTCTTTCGCAAAACCGGCTTTATTGTCAAAGGAAATGTTGACATATCCCTCGACCTTATTTGCAATGGTAATGACGGGGATTCCCGTATATCCTTCAAGGAACCTTTTCTGGACGCTTTCATCCACATTGCTTGCAATGGTTCCCAATAAGACCACCAATATGTCAATATTTTTCTTTGTTACAAAATTAAATATATAATTGTTTTGATATTCGTATTTGCTTTTGTTCCGCTCCATATAAGGCGCATCAAAGTAACCGCCGGCCAGAATAAACAGATTTGCATCCATCTCCTCAGCCGCATACATTGCCCCGTTGCAGACCTCTCTGGCGAAAATGTCACAATACTCGCTTATTAACAAACCTATATTCAGTCTTTTTCCGCTCATTTTCGCTCCTTATTGTAGGAAATTAGTACCAGTTTTCTAAAATCATTTAAAATCCCCTATTATTCTATATTATATATGACCGCCTTTTTCTTTGCAAGCATAACGCTATAAAATCTTTGCCTCCATCCGCTCTTTTACGATCCTTTTTTCGGTATTGCTTTATTATAAAAAGAGCGGCATCTTTCGTCGGAAAGTGTCGCTCTCTTATCTTTTATCTGCACTTATCTGCAATCGCTATAGAGTTTTTATTTTGCCTTTTTGGCTTCCAATGCCTTATCTGTAGGCTTTACCATAAGGAAGCATACGAGCAGTGCGATGATATAAAGCACGATGGTGGCATACAAAACATATTGGTAGCCCGTAGGATTTACCGTAAGAACTTCCACCGTACCGTCAGCAAGGGCATGCTCAATATCAACAGGAGTCCCAAAGGTATTGACGATCCATGTCGCCATCTGGTTTCCGGTCAGGCCCGCAAATGCCCAAGCGGATAAAGTAAGTCCGTGGATCGCACTGATATTGCCCATACCATAATGGTCGGACAACAATGTGGGTACATTGGAGAAACCGCCGCCGTATCCTGCGTTGACAACGAAGATCAATCCCAGTACAAGGATGATCAGCATTATATTTCCTTCTCCGTTTTTAATTCCGCTTGTTAAAAGTACGATTCCCGTAAATACGATAGAGAGAATAAATATCAGTTTATAGATCGTATTCCTGTCCTTCATGGTATCCGCCCATGCGGAAAAGCCGAGACGTCCGCCGGCGTTAAAGATTGCCGATACGGTGGAAATGATTCCCGCAGCTCCTGCAAGACCGATACATTTTACGATCATCTTTTCCTGGGAGATCAGAGCAAGCCCGCATGTAATATTGATATAGAACATCAGCCAGATTCCGATATAGTTGGTAATAGGCTTGGACTTGATGACTGCCATCATGCTCTGGCCTTTTTCCTTCTTCTGAGGCTCATGCCAGCCTTCCGGTTTCTTTAAAAGCAAATGTCCCACAAACATCATGACAAAGTATACGACTGCCAGGATCAGGAACATTTTATAAATGCCGCCCTCTCCCAGATTATCCAGCATGGACTGCATAATGGGGCTTGCAATAGCCTTTGCAGCGCCAAAGCCTGCAACCGCAAGACCTGTAGCAAGACCTTTTCTGTCCTCAAACCAGAGCATCAACGTCTTGACCGGAGACAAATATCCCGTACCCAGTCCGATGCCCATAATAAATCCGTAACACAGATAAATACCTACCAGCGACAGCACATTTCCTTTGTGCAGTCCGCCATAGTAAATGAAAAATCCCGTGCCGGCCATACCTGCCGCAAAACAGATCGTGGCGATCAGGGACGACTTATGTATATCCTTTTCAACCACATTTCCCAGAAATGCCGCCGACATACCCAGGAAAAAGATCGCAAAGCTGAATGCCCATTCGGTGGCACCCTTTGAAAATCCAATGTAATCCGCAATTTCCTGACTGAAGATCGACCAACAGTACACAGTTCCGATGCTGCAATGCAGCAATAATGCGGGAATCGCTGCCCGAAACCACTTATTCGCGCGCCATCCGCCTGTTTTTTTTGCATTTTCTCCCATAAGCTTCTACTTCCTTCGTGCTAAATTTTTTAATACATTTTAATCGCTTTCGATGATTTCTATACAATTTTCCGAAAGCTAAACATGAACATTATACACCCTTCTTTGCTTTGTTTCAAGCGTAACCGGCTCCTATCTCTTCCCTGTTACAGATTAAACTGTTCGACTGTGGACTGCAGGGAGGCGATGCTCCTCATAACATCCTTTGTTTCCGCTGAAACATTTTCGCTTGCATTGGTAATCCGCTGCAAATTTTCATTGACTGAATGAACCGCTCCGTCCAGTTCCTTCTGGGAAGTATCAATGGTATCTATGATCTCATTGATATTTGCAATGGATGCGTTTAAGTTTTCGGTATGTGAACCCAGCGCATTGCTGACTTCTACATAATAAGTTGCATCCTCTTTGTAGCTGTCCGCAAGAGTTTCCAGCTTATCATAATCCTTCAGTACGATCTCATCCAAAAATGTAATGACTTTGCTGCTTGCATCGGATAACTTATCCACGCTTTCCATGACCTTTTTAACCAGTTCGTTGACCTTGTCGATCTCGCTGCTGGTAGTATTGCTCAGCTGATTGATCTCATCCGCCACCACGGCAAAGCCTCTGCCGGCTTCTCCGGCCCGCGCCGCCTCTATGGAAGCATTAAGAGCCAAAAGATTGGTCTGTTCCGCAATGGCGCTGATCGCCTGGGAAACCTCCACGATCTCCCCGATCACTTTTGTTTCTTCAATAGCGCTCTCAAGGCTCTTCTTACTGTCTAATGTAACGGAAATGGCATTTTCCTTGTCTTCCAACAGCCCGGGGATCATCTGTTCCACTCTCACGATGATCTCTTTTGCCCGCACCGTAATGGACTGGGTATTTTTTACCAGTTCATCCATGGCTTCTGCAACATCCCGGCAGTTTCTGTCGATATCGCTGATGCTTTCTGTCTGGGAGGTCACGCTCGCTCCTGTTTCCTCCATAATGGCGCTGATCTCCATAATATTCCCATTCATATCCGACACATGACTGTCCGTTCCCGAAATCATGTCGCGTATCATTTCCGTTTCCCGCTGTGTCTTTTGTATGGTGGAGATTACCCTGCTCTCTAACTCCTCAATGAGGTAGCTGATCTCTTTTACTTCGTTCTTCTCCGCTCTGCAGTTTTTCGTACCGATTACCTTTTCCTTAATAAAGGCCTTCATCTCAGCTAACGGCTTTAAGAGCCTGTTGACTACGATATTCAGCAGGACAATGAATACTACCAGAAAAATAATGTCCACTGCCAGCGGAAGCATCAGATTACTTCTGATCTTACTGCTGATAACAGAAGTAGGTTGTGTGATACCAAGACGCCACCCCGTTGTCGCGACCTTCTGAACGGCATAATACTTGGAAATGCCGTCGTAATCCCTGAACGTGGATACATGATCCTTTTCAAGATCAATGTCCAGAACGTCGGATAAAACGGTATTCCCCTCTTCTTTCGGCAGATATTCTTTGTTTTCATGGGTAATTACACTGTTATCTTCGGCCAGGAGAAAGGTCTGCACGCTCTCATCCGTTCCCACGCTCTTTACCATTTCAATCAGGCTGTCAATGGTAATATCCGCCAGAATAACCGCCTGTTCCCCATCCATGGTAAAGGGCTTTGCAATGGATACGATCATCTGCCCTGTGGCAAAATCCGTATACGGCTCCGTGTAGATCAAATCTCCTTTTTCTACCGCATCGATCCACCAGCCTCTTGTAGTAGGATCCAGATCAAGGGAAGAGTGGTTTGCGGGAAAAACTCCGCCGTCATAAGCAAGACAGCAATAATACATCAGGGCATCGGGATTTTCGGAAAGGTTTGCTTCCAGATAGTCCATGACAGCTTCCATGTCGTCTGTGTCCATTGTCCGAAGAGCGCTTTCCATAGTCTCAACAATATAGGCCTGCCTGATCAGCCACTCATCGATCAGCTCGCTCGTATTCCCCGCTTCTTCCAAAAGCGTGTTATGACCGTTAGTTATCAGTACATTTCTCAGAACAATGCTGTTGAGCGTTGCCGTTACTGCTATGATGATCACGATACACAGCGCCACATAGGAAATAATATTGCCTTTGATGCTTCCAAAAAATCCGTTCTTTTTTTCAGCATCCTTTTGCGTTGACTCCTTCATCCCTCTTCACTCCTTCATTTTTTCTGTCCTTCTTCAAAATCAAACACTTCTACGCAAACAGTTGAGCATACTCCATACCGGATTCCCCGGCCTATACTCCCTTAAGATCGATCTGCACTTTTTGTCATATTTTGCAGATCAACAGCAATTAAAATCATTATACACTAATTAAAGCAAAAATGAAACTACAGGTATCGTTATAACGCTAAAAAGAGTGCTTAAAACGCTTCCCTTGATGCAGCAGCTCTCATCCGCTCCCTGATCCGCCGCCAGCAGCACTACAATGCTCCCCACCGGCATGGCCAGCATAAGAATGAATGTTCCCGCTATCTTTTCATCCAGGGCAAATCCCCTGATAAGCAGAGCCGCCGTAACAGGTACGACAAGCAGCCTGAAAAGCAAAAATAAATACATCTTGATATCTGTAAAAAGCCGTTTTAGATCCTGCTGGGCCATAGACGCCCCGATCAAGATCATGGACAAAGGAACCGCAGGCTCTCCCAGATAAGAAACAAAAGCTTCTACAGAGGAAGGCACCCTGATCTTCGCCGCAAAAATGAGGATAGCGGCAAGGCAGGCGACGACGCCCGAATTGATCATTTTTTTATAGCCCTTTCCTTTTTCTTTTTTCCCGTCTCCGGTTATGCTTTCCTCTACCAGATGAAGCCCGTAGGTATATAAAAGGAAATTATATCCCAGGATATAAAATGCAATATATAATACCGCGCCTTCTCCGTAAACGCTGCTGATCACGGGAATTGCTATAAATCCCACGTTGGAAAAGATCATCATAAGCCGGTAAAGGCTCTCTACAGGTTTTTCGATTCTTAAGATCTTTACAATGAAAAAGCTTAAGACGGTCAAAAGAATAAAGTAGATCCCAACAAGCAAAAGATTTATCAGCACCTTTCGGTAATCGTCCCCCGTATCTTTATTCAGGACCCCATTGATGATCAGCATGGGATTCATTACGTTTACAACGATCTTAGACAGCCTGCCATATGCATTTTTATCCAGCCAGGACGCTTTATAACAGGCATATCCCACCACCATCAGGGCAAACAGCACCAGCATTTGCTGGATGACTATGAAGGTATTCATTTTTCCACTCCTTTAAATCACATGAAAAAAGCACCAGAAAATCCATTCCCAATGCTCTTTTTAAAAGCCTTAAACTATTTATTACGGATTGATTATAGCATTACGGTTTTTGGAATGCAACCCGTTCTTTGAGATCTGTACGATTTTCGGATTTAGAGAATCTTTAGATACATCCATGTTATGCTTAATTAAACTTTTTAAAATCAGCTCTTTATACAATATATGAAAAAATTACGCAAGAAACTTGCTGTTTGCTGCGCTAAGGCAATCAGCGCCCTGATACAAAAACTGAAAAGAGGAAACGGACTGACGCTGCCCGGATATATCGCACGGATCATCGCCCCCGACATCCTTCCCACACTTGCGGGCATGGTGCGAAAAAAGATCATAGTTACCACAGGCACTAACGGCAAAACAACAACAAACAGCATTTTGTGCCACATGCTGAAAGCTGACGGCAGATCGGTTTTGATGAATGAAACAGGGGCCAATATGATGAACGGTATTGTTTCCGCATTCGTTCTTGCCACTGACAGGCACGGGGTTCTCAATGTGGATTACGCCTGTATCGAAGTGGATGAGGCGGCATCCGTGCATATTCTTCCCTTATTAAAGCCTCACTGTATCCTTCTTACCAACATTTTCAGAGACCAGCTGGACCGTTTCGGCGAAACGGACAGTATCTGCGAAATGATTCGGGCATCTGTTTCCGGTGTTCCGGCAGCAAAACTGATCGTTAACTGCGATGATGTCCTTTCCTATTCGCTGGCCTTAAAGTGTCCCAATCCCGTAACGACCTACGGTATCAGCCAGCAGATATTTGACGGCGCTTCCCGTTCGGAAACAAGGGAAAGCATTTTTTGCCGGTCCTGCGGAAAAAAACTGACATTTTCCTTTTTCCACTATGGTCAGTTAGGTGTATACCGTTGTCCCGGCTGTGGTTTTTCCCGCCCGGCCCCTGATTATACCGCTGAAAATATTACTCTTTACAAGGGATACTATTGCTTTGACTTAGGCGGCTTTCATATTTATTCCCATACCCATACCGCCTATAACGTATATAACACCCTTTCCGCCTATGCCGCCCTTTGCTCTGTAAATGTGCTGGGAACCGGTTTTAAAGCTGCCATAGAGTCCTTTGATTACGGCAACCGGAGGGAAAATACTTTTATCATAAACGGCGCTTCCATTCAACTGCATTTAGCAAAGAATCCCATAGGATTCCAGCAAAAAATAGCCCTGATTTTAAACGATCCCCGCCCTAAGGATCTGATCCTTCACATCAACGATACGGCCTTGGACGGCAAGGATATTTCCTGGCTCTGGGACGTAGATTTCCATTACCTTTTAAAGTCCCGGATCTCATCGCTTTTTGTTAGCGGAACCCGCCGTTACGACATGGAACTCCGTTTAAAATATGAAGATATTCCCTGTACCTCCGTTTTGGACATGCGCACCGCAATAGAAAAGCTTGTCATAAGCGGCACAAAAAATCTGTATATCGTTGTCAATTATTCCGGGCTTTATCAGACAAACAGGCTGTTACAAGAATTGCAGGACGAAGAGAAAGGAGACATTTAAAATGAAGCTTACTATCGGACATCTATATCCTGATCTGCTCAATTTGTACGGCGACCGCGGGAACATACAGTGCTTTGCAAAAAGGCTGCAGTGGCGCGGCATCGACGCCGACATCGTTTCCTGCCCTTCCGGCAACAGGATCGATTTTGAAAAATTTGATATTGTATTGTTGGGCGGCGGCTCCGACAGAGAACAGGAGATCGTCTGCCAATATCTGAAGGAGGTACGGAGGGATTTTAAAGATTATGCAGAAGATGGCGGCGTCGTCCTGGCTGTATGCGGCGGATACCAGCTCCTTGGCAACTATTATAAGACCTCTTCCAAAACCATCGAAGGACTTGGGATACTCGATATTTATACAGAATGGTCCCCAAAGCGCCTGATTCAAAACATTATCCTCAAAAATCCTTTTTTCCGCAACCCTATCGTAGGATTTGAAAATCACGGCGGACGCACTTACATCGGAGATTACGCTCCTTTCGGAAAAGTCCTTTTCGGTCTGGGAAACACCGGTAGATCCGGCTATGAAGGCGTAACCTACAAAAATATTATCGGCACTTACCTCCACGGACCTCTCCTGCCCAAAAATCCGGAAATCTGCGACCATCTGCTTAAAAAGGCTTTGATCCGGAAATACGGAAAGAGCATCAGGCTGACGGCGCTTCCGGACTCATTGGAACACACTGCCAACACCTACATTGTCAAACGCTTTGCCGGAAATAGGAATATCAATCATTGTTGATCGTTAACGCTCATTGACATTTTTTCTTCCATTGCCCTAATCTCTCCACTATCAGATAACCGATATATCCTGCGGCGCCTCCCACAATAACGCCTCCCAGAATATCCGTAGGATAATGCACATATAAATACAACCTTGAAAAGGCGATCAAAACTGCAATGACCAGGGCAGGCTTCCACAACTTCCCTTCCCCTGCCATCATAAGCGCCGTTACCGCCGCAAAGGAGATAGCCGTATGTCCGGACGGAAAAGAAAAATCAACCGGTCTTGCAATGAGAAGCCGGACGGAAGTATTTACATCATAAGGACGTATCCTCCCAAAAAGGGTTTTCAGTATTCCATTACACAAAAGAGCATCTACACATAATGCCGCTGCCAATACAGCCCCGCTTCTTCTTGTTTTTGGAATGATCAGCAAAATGACCGCCAATACAATCCAAACTGCCCCTGCATTTCCCAGCCTTGTGATAAAAGTCATTACCATATCTGCAACTGGGGAGCGGATACTTTGTATCCAATCTAAAATACCAATCTCAATTCCCATTTTCTGCTATTCTCCTAGATAACTGCCAGCAATATCGTGCCGACCGTAATGCACACCACACCTAAAGCAGCCTTTTTTGTCAGTTTTTCATGGAATACGATCCAGGAAAAAGCAATCGTAACAAGAATGCTCAGTTTATCAATGGGCACAACCACGCTGGCAGGACCGTCCTGAAGCGCATGGTAATAACACAGCCAGGACGCTCCTGTGGCAAATCCTGACAGCCCTATAAAGCCAAGCTCTTTTTTCTGTATTTCTTTCACTTTTTGCTGTTTGCCGGTAATAAAAACCATCCCCCATGCCATTACCAGAACAACCGTTGTCCGAATTGCCGTGCCAAGATTAGAATCAATCCCCTCGATCCCGATCTTTCCCAAAATTGCAGTCAAACTGGCAAATACAGCAGATAAAATCGCATAGATCAGCCAGCTCCCGCCCTGTTTGCCTGTATCTGATACGGATTCTTTTCTGGTAATCATAAACATTGTTCCAACGCCGATCAGAACAATAGATACTGCCTTTTCCCATGTAAGTCCCTCATGCAAAAAAATAAAAGCCAGCAGGATCGTAATTACCGTACTGGATTTATCGATAGGCACAACCTTATTAATATCCCCCTTCTGCAGCGCATGAAAATAGCACAGCCAGGACGCTCCTGTAGCAAGCCCGGACAAAATAAGAAACAGCAGGGTTTTCCCGCCGATCTCTGTAATTCCTGTCCACGTTCCCGAAAGCAGAACCATCAGCCATGAAAACAACAGCACCACGACAGTCCGGACGGCGGTTGCAACATCCGAATCGGTTTTGCGGATCCCACACTTGGCAAGGATAGATGTGACTCCTGCAAAAAAGGCGGAACCGACTGCATAAAATATCCACATAGTAACACCCTCTCTAAAAGTTTTTATAAACCTGACAATACACTCAATGCACTAAAAAGCAGATAAGAAAAACCCCGAAAATAATTTCAGGGTTTTCTAGAGGCGCAGACCGGATTTGAACCGGTGCGTACTGGTGTTGCAGACCATTGCCTTACCACTTGGCTACTGCGCCATATTACATTATATGAAACATTATCATATTCAATGACTCCGACGGGAATCGAACCCGTGTTACCGCCGTGAAAGGGCGATGTCTTAACCGCTTGACCACGGAGCCTTTTCTCCTGCTTCGCATTTTATGCCAAGCTTTTCACTAAATTCGCACTCGCTCTATCTGCTGTCAGCTTTCAGCTCTGCGACTCAACTAAGTTCACACTTCGCTTCTCTCGTGTTCACTAAGTTTCCCTGCAAAGCTTCATACTAAATTCACTTTCGCTCTGCTTAAGTTCATTAAGTATAAAACTCCCCGAGCAGGGCTCGAACCTGCAACAACTCGGTTAACAGCCGAGTGCTCTACCATTGAGCTA
>ULTO01010221.1_pt1 | contig 37219 bp, 38 predicted proteins | sample 1957601 | NCBI WGS metagenome assembly ULTO01 (sample SAMEA4835734, study PRJEB28245) | human gut metagenome | biome: gut microbiome; material: fecal sample | place: Denmark | collected 2008 | reverse complement strand
TATTTGAAGCATATAGAAGATGTTAAGCCGATAACGGCAAGACAGTGTATTAAATTATTACCTATGATTGCAAAAAATAAGCTGGAATTGAAGTGTGATATTGTTTCTGCGTTGCAAAAAGCGGATGTATCTATTTATGTGGACAGTATGCAGCCACTGGTCTATAAGGATATACAAAATTCTTTGGCAGAGATAGGGAAGCAATAAATAAGAAATTGGAGAAGCGGCTGATATGAAAAAACTGAATATGAATAAAACAACGATAAGAGCACTTATGATAATGATCATCTGTATGGTTACTGTGTTTGTGCTTGCGTTTAGTGGTGTCGCAATAGCTCATATGGTCGTTTTTTCAAGAGCAGATTATGATAAATATGATTCAGAATATTTTCTTGTTTACGATGATATTGACAAGGATAAATATCCGCGTGAGCAGATAATAGTGCAGTCTGGGAAAAATGATATTTCTGCATTTTTTTATGGTGCCAATGATGCGAAAGGATTAATAGTAGTGGCACCCGGACACAGAGATGCCAATGATATTAAACTTTACGAAATAAGATATTTTGTCGATGCCGGATATTCGGTGGTATGTCTTGATTATACCGGCTGTTACACAAGCGGTGGCAACAGTATGAGGGGTTACAACCAGAGTGTTTACGACATTGATGCATTACTTTCTTATATCGAAGAGGATGAAAAATTTGATAATATGCCAATTTACCTTTTCGGTCATAGTATGGGGGCTTATGCAGTTTGTGCAGAGCTTCAGTTTGGTCATGACATTGCGAAGGTCGTTGCAGCGTCTGGTTTTGATACGGCTGGAGAGCAGTGGCAGTATTCGATAAAACGTTACACCGGAACATTTTATCCGATTATCAAACCGTCTAATTCGCTGTTTATTGCTTTGAAATACGGCGATGATAAAGATTTATCCGCTGTTGATGGAATTAATTGTGTGTCGATTCCCGTTCTTGCTATCAGTGCGGAAGAAGATTCACTTTATGGTAAGAAAAGTCCGATTTATGAGCGGCAAAATGAAATCACGAATCCGAATTGCTCATTTGTGCTTATGGATGAGGAAAATCACAACGGTCATTACGACTACTTCTTGACAGACGCTGCGTTGGAGTATGCGGCTGAAAATCCGACGCCTCCCATCGATAAGGAATTGTACATGGAGCATGACACGGATGTTATGAATATGATAATTGAGTTTTTTGAGCGGCCGGATAAATAAAAATATCCCCTTGCAAATCCAGTCCATCTGTGTTAGCATTTAACCGTTGAACAAATAAACCATTAATTCAGAAAGAAAAGGAGGGCTTATCATGCAGAAAAATTTAACAACTCAGAACAGAATAATGAAACTGACGATCAAAGGTATGCCACTCCTTGCGTTTAATAGATAGTTTGATTTATTATGCAGATAGAAAGTCCTGATAAGGATCTTAGAAATTTTCTATTGCTAATAAACTGCATAGAAAGCGAAAGTGAGACCAGCACCTTTGGGGTGCTTTTTTTGCGCCCGTTTTTAAAGAGAAAAGGAAAAATAGAAAATATGAAAACAGTAAAAGGCATATATACCGAAGCAAAAATTTTCACGGATGATGTGGAAGATCACGCTTTGGCGCAGGTAAAGATGATATGTGACAATGAAACCGCAGAAGGCAGTAAGATCTGTATGATGCCCGACATTCATCCGGGCAGGATCGCTCCGATCGGCCTTTCTATGACCGTCACGGATAAAATAATCCCACAGCTTTTAGGCGTTGATATTGGCTGCGGTATAACCTGTGTAAAACTGAATAAGAGTAAGGCAGAGTTTCAGAAGTTAGATAGGGTAATTCGGGAAAACATACCGTCCGGCTTTACTATTCGAAAAGAACCCAATCACATGGCAGAGGAATTTTCCTATGAAGGACTCCAATGTATCCGCCATATCAACAGGCAGAAAGCAGACAGGAGCCTTGGTACGCTTGGCGGCGGCAACCATTTCATAGAACTGGATAGAAGTGATGATGGCAGTCTGTATCTTGTCGTGCATACGGGGAGCAGGCATTTAGGGGAGGAAGTAGCGGAATATTACACCAAGCTTGCCAATACCTGTCTGAAAGAACGGGGCAAAGAAGTGCCCTATTATATGAGTTACTTAGAAGGAGATAACAAAGAGGCCTATCTGAATGATGTACGGATTATCCAGCGTTATGCGGAATGGAACAGGCAGATCATTGTCAGGGAAATCCTGAAAGGGATGAAGTGGAAAGCAAAGGAGCAGTTTTCCGTACCCCATAATTATCTGGATGATTCACGGATACTCCGCAAGGGCTCTATTTCCGCAAACAAAGGAGAACGTATAGTCATTCCGGCAAATATGAGGGACGGGATCATTTTAGGTATCGGAAAAGGCAATGCAGACTGGAATTGCTCTGCGCCCCATGGTTCCGGCAGAAGGTTAAAACGTGAGGATGTAAAAAATCGGTATACGGTATCGGATTTCAAGAGGGAAATGAACGGCATCTACAGCAGATGCGTCAATGCTGACACTTTAGATGAAGCGCCTTTTGCGTACCGCTCCATAACGGAGATCGCGGAGCAGATCAAAGATACCGTAGAGGTAACAGAAATATTAAAGCCTGTCTATAACTTCAAGGCAGGAAGCAGAAAATAAAGGAGAAACAAATTTATGATAATACAGATCAGTGCAGGGCAGGGACCGTCCGAGTGTCAACTGGCGGTGGCGAAGCTGCTTGAGGCGTTACAAAAAGAATATGGAGATTTGGAAATGATATCGAGCACCATGGGGGATGAGAAAGGCTGCTTTGATTCTGTCCGGTTTAGGACGGGGCATGATTTAAGCAGTCTTGAGGGAACGGTACTCTGGATATGCAAAAGTCCGTTCCGCAAGGACCATAAGAGGAAGAATTGGTATGTGGATGTAAGCGTTATTCCGGAACAGAGCGAGATTGCGTCAGATAATGAATACCGTATTGAGAAGTTCCACAGTGGGGGAAAAGGCGGCCAGAATGTAAACAAAGTAGAAACCGGTGTGAGGGTCATCCATGTACCGACGGGGCTCGTATCGCAGTCTACCGAGGAGCGGAGCCAGTTCCTAAATAAACAGAGGGCCATGGAGAAGATGCAGAAAAAACTTGCGGAGTTACAAAAAGAGCAGGAGAAGATACAGAGAAGTGCCGCGTGGCAGGAGCATGCCCGCATTGTCAGGGGAAATCCCGTACGGATTTATGAGGGGGAGAAGTTTGTCTTGAAAAAATGATAAAAAGTGTCGGAGACTGACAGCTAAAAAAGTCATTCTTCGACACTTTCAGACAGAACATATTGTTCTCCGGCAAGCTTGAAATTGTTTTCTTACCATAAAAGACTGATTGCTGCAGAAACCACGATGCCTATTATAATGATACACCAACCAAGTTTTTTCTTATCCATTTTCCTGTACCTCCACAATTATTCCGTTTTTACGGCTTTCTTTAGTTGATGGGGGTAATAACGGGTTTGCCGTTCTGATCCACTAAAATGGTCATTCCGGTACCTGCATGTTTATTATGGGAACCCAACAGGTAATTTACGCCGGTTTCCGTATCAACGATGACCTTTACCACATTAGCAATGCCCTGGGAGTAGACTTCCACAAAACGATCTTTTGCCATACGATTACCTCCTTTCCTATCCTTTGTCTGACAATGCAAACATAGCACATAAACAATGTTCTGTGGCTTAAATTTCCTGAATGAACAGCAAAATTTCCTAAATGGAAAGGGAGAAAACCTTACCGGTTCTCCCCCGTTTTTTTACGCAGCGCCGCTTTTCCCGCTCGTGAAATCATGCACTCATGGCCGCCGGCCCACAGCTTATTATGTTTTAAATCTACTGCTTCAATCTTATCTGCCGCCACCAGATAGGCCCGGTGTGTACGGATAAACCGATTTCCCAACTGAATTTCCAATTCATTGAGACTTCCCAGAAAATCGATCCGGCTGTCGGAGGTATGGAGAAGGACATGGTGCGGGGCGGAAGCGGTTTCAAAAAAGAGGATATCGCTCAAAGGGATATGACGTATCATTTCTCCCGTCCGCAAGGTAAATGTCTCCGTCGGAGCCTGGCGTTCAGCCAACAGACGCGTGTGTATCTCATCCAGGCATTGTGATGCTGATGGTCCGATGGGTTCCGATCCTTTCACAATATAGTCGAAGGCTTCCAGATGATACTGGAATGTACGAAAGGCCAAATCTCCATAGCTGGTAATATAAACCAGTATGCCATGAGGATCCCTTCGCCGGAGTTCACGCCCCAGCCGAAAACCGTCCCATTCCGTATCCTTTAATTCCACGTCCAGAAAGTAGATGCCCCGCTTGCCGCTTTTCGCCGCATCCAGCAGTTCCTGCGCATTGGCTGCGCTGCACACGACTTTCATATCGTAGTTGTCTACCAGTATCTTCCACTCCAGGGCGGTCTGGATCTGATGGCGGACAGCGTCATCATCGTCGCAAAGATAAATTTCGATCATAGTCTGCCCTCCACTGTCAATTCCTGAACAAATACGCCGTTTTCCCAGCTGGTGCAGGGGGAGGCATTGGGGTAATTTTCCAGAATCCGTTGATAACTGGACAGGCCCAGTCCACGGCCTGCACCTTTTGTGGACCAGCCGTCGTTCCACATTTTTCCCGGCTCGATCATATTTACGTAGGGGTTGGATACCCGAAGAAACACTTGCTTATCCTGAGCCAGCAGTATGACCTCCACCCAGGGCTGTTCTGTATCTGATGCGGCCTCCATAGCGTTATCGATCAAAATGCCCATGCAGCGGACAAAATCCCATACATCCATATCAACAGATATAACGGGATAAAGCACTTCAAGGCGGCACTCCAATCCCTTCTCCTGCATGGCCGTAAGTTTGCTTAAAAGGAGGCTTCTGACTTCCGGGATCTGCAAATTCCCGATCTGGGTGGATGCCTGAATCTTCCTTCCCAGTCGCAGGTCAAAACCGGCGTCCAGTTCGGATAAGGTACGGCGCAGCCCCTCCAGTTCTCCCGTCTCTGCCTGCTGTGACAAGCCTGCCAGAAGGTTTTTGTAGTCGTGGCGAAAGGCGCGAACCTCACGGCGTATGATTTCCAGATCCTGTTCGTAAAGCTTCTGCCAGGTAATAATATCCTGCTGCGCCCGCATTTTTTGAGCGTTATCGAACCGCTGGGCCAAGTGGACGACCAGCATTGCCATCAGGATTACCATTATGATTATCAGAAGGTAGTAGAATACCGGAAATCGAAGCCGGGAATTGTTTACCAATAGAAGAAACATTTCCATAGTTGCTTCCAGGGCAAACAAAAGGAGGGCCGTCCGCCGCGGTGCGGATCCGTTATCCAACAGCAGGCAAAACCACTTTCCAAACCGCAGCCTGTATAGCAGCAGGGCGGTAACGATACTGATGCCCAGGTATAGTCCCAATACCGCTGCAAGCGGAGGACTTTCATTCAACGGGGCCAGCAGTACCGAGGACAAAGTGGATTCGGCTACCTGGAAAATACCCGCCATACAGGTAGCGGCAAACGCCTGCCATAATCCTAACTGCCATGTCCACCGTACCCATAAGGTACACATGACAAGAACAGTCAAAGAAAAAAGAATATAATATTGAAATACCCCCAATTCCGGGACATAATACCGTCCCACAGAAAGCAGGGTAATAATAAGCGGGGACAGAAGCAGAAGGGGCAGTTTTTTCAGCCGCCTCCAGATATTCCTTTCGTCTGTTACAGCCAACAGGTAGGCTGTCAGAGCCAGATGTCCTGTTAAATAGTCAAAAAATCCGGCTATAAGAACACTTAATGAAGGCATGATATATAAATCTCTTTCTAAATAGTTTCGTTTTTCACATGGCAAGTCCGCATTCAAATGCGAGAACCATATACTTTTCTGCATTGGCAAGACCATAAGACGCTAAATCCCTGATTTCCCATGTCTCGGAGCTGAGGTTATCCGCTCCGTATAAAAACTGGATAAAAGGAATCTGCCTGTATTTTGAAACCGCAAACATGGAAGCACACTCCATTTCTACGGCAAGGCAGCCCTCTTTGCGGCGCTCCTCGATAGCGGAGAGGGTTTCCCTGTAAATGGCGTCGGAAGTCCATGTCTTTCCCTTTACGTAGGAGCATCCACAGTCCGTTAAAACTTTTTCCAGTACCCGGACGGAATGTGCATCTGCTTCGATTTCCGGGGAGGGTGCAACATAATGATAGCTTGTACCTTCATCACGGACGGCGGAAACAGGGATGATAATGTGGTCCTTTACCTTATCATCATCCAATACGCCGCAGGAGCCAAACAAAACAAACTTTTTGGCGCCCATGGCAACGAGCTCTTCAAAACATGCGACACAGGCAGGCGCGCCTACCATGGAACGGTAAAAAGCGATCGCTGTATTTTTATAATTGATCTTGTAAACGGACAATGTGCCGCTTGCAGAATAAAGCTCTGCTATTTTCTCTACATTATCCAAAGAAGAAAATTTCTGAATAATGTTATCGGAAAATGTGGAAACACAAATATCCGGGAAATTTTCTACCCTTTTAGTCGTGTCGGACGGGCTGAATAAAGCCGGTTCTGAAATCTCTGTCCGTTGAAATATTGTATTCAATTTATGGACCTCATTTCTAAATGATTTAATATGCCTATTCTATCATATGGGAGAGGCAAATGCCATCTTCTCAAAAAATAATCCCAAGGAATGACAACTATTGTTGCTGGACATAGCGGTTGCCTCTTAATATAATTGATTACACAAATCAAACTTTGGAGGGAGGAAAACAGCAGAAAAATTGATATGACAGAATAGTTTCCTGTCGTTGACCGAATGTTAACTAAAAAAGAGGGAGAGAGACAGATGAGGAAGAATTTATTGTTTATTATGCTGCTGGGACTTATGCTGTTATGTGCAGGATGTGGAAAAGGGGAGGAGAAACTGAACGGTTCTTATAAGGGAGAGAGTTCGCGCGAATATATACTGACCTTTGCAGATGACGGAACTTGTTCCATGGATGAAACCTTATATTCCAAATGGCTGGAGGGAGGAAGTGAAACCAAAAGCTATACGGGTATCTGGAGAGAAACTGAGTCCGGCGACAAATATGAGATCATTTTGAACGACTGGTCTTGTACGTTGTATGCGGAACTGCTTGAAAGTGGAGATTTATTGATCACTGCCGAGGAAAGCTGGTGGGATACCATTACGGCAGTTAAAGTAGAATAAAGATGATTGGCGGGCAGGTTTTGTCCGCCATTTTTTCTTCCTGTGGAATTTCAATACCTCCCTGTTATGCAACAGGTTTTCCATTGCAGAAGTCCATTGTCTTTTCCATAATATCCTTTAGGTTTTCAAGATTTTTAAAAGTATCATTGCATTCGAGGGAATGATTGCAGCCGTCGTATACCGAGAGCGGAATGTGATTTGCACTTGAAAGCCGGATGATCTCGTCCGTATCGCTCCATGGGTCCGCTGTTCCGATAAAAGCGATTCCATGATCCGGGGCAAACAGATAGGTCTGCGCTAAAGGCGTATACAGGATATGTCTTGCACATTTTAACTCATATTTCTTTGCATAGGATGCCGCGATGATCGTACCAATGCTTTTTGAAATAAAGAGCACATCGTCATATTCAGACCAGGAGACCTCCGCAAGTCCGGCTTCAGCCTGTAAAAACAGCGCTTCATATGCTTCTTTCATTTTCTCATCATTGCCGCGGATATTTCCGGCGTTATATGCGTAGCTTATATTGATTTGATTCTTATATCCCAGTTCACAGGCAATTTTTCTGCTGTAATACAGAAGAGGCTTGTCGCAATGGTATCCTATGCCCGGAAAGTAAACGGCTATCTTTGACATAATTTTTCCTTTCGATTTTCAATATTTTTTCCATTAGATAATACCATAAACTCATTATGATATCTATTTTCTTTCTGTTAAATTTTAAGATATTTGGTGCTGTTTTAATGCAGTTGCTTTTACTTGAGTTATATGTAAAGGAAAATAATGATCATACCAAATATAATAGATTTCTTTTTATGTGCATTGTTTATGAAATGCAATTTTTTATGAGTAAATATGCTATTTTATAGAAAAAAGCAGACTTTATTGAAAAAATAATAGCATAATAATAAAATTTTTTGAAAAAAAGTCGCATTTTTACCATATATGGAAATAGTTGTCAAAAAATATATGTTATAATGGAAAACAATGAAAAATAAATTTGCAGTTTTTCGAAAAGACAATCTGAACAAAAAGGAGAGGCAGCACTGATGTATGCAAAAATTTTAAATGAGATTTCACAGCAGTATTATATAGATAATTATCCCAATGAAGGACAGCGTTTTGTCGCCTGGTATCTTCGGAATATCCATCTTCTGGATACTATAGAAGCAAAAGACTGTATTACTGACGGAGCGGGCGATAAGCAGATAGATGCGGTGTATATTGATAATGACGCAGCCATTGTCTATATCATTCAGGGAAAGTTTTATTCAGGAGAGAGGGTTAATGCCGAACCCTTAAGAGAAGTCCTTGCTTCATGGGTCCAGATCAAGAACTTAAAGCAGCTGCAGGAAAATGCCAACGAGAAGCTTAAAGTAAAGATCAATGAACTGGCAACGGCCCTTGAAGATGAATATGAAGTATGTTTTGAGCTGATTACTACGTCAGAGCTGACAGATGCGGCAAAAGATGATCTGGCTGTATTTCAAAAGGAATTATCAGATGATAACTCTTTAAGCGCAAATCTGGTACTGGTGGATAATGAGGTGCTTAAGTTTAAGTATGATGAAGCGCTTAATAAAAACAGGCCGTATATTAACCATGAGTTTCAGATCGAACCGTCAAAATGTATGGAAATCATGATCGGAGGGACTAAGGCTGTAATTGCTGCCCTTCCTTTGAAAGAGTGTATTAAGATTCCGGGAATAAAAGACGGCAGCTTATTCCGAAAAAATGTACGTCAGTCGTTGGGGACAACCAATAAAGTGAATAAAGGAATTGCCATGACCTTAAAGAAAGATGCGAAGGACTTTTTCTTTTTCCATAACGGCATTACTGCCATATGCTCCAAGCTAACTTTGGATGAAGGCCTGCTCAGTGTGAAAGAATTAAATGTTGTAAACGGGTGCCAGTCATTAAGCACAATTTACAGCTGCAGTGAGAATGTCAGAAATTCCGATGACGGATATATTATGTTTCGGTTTTATGAAATATCCGATTCGGAAAAAGCAGATAAGATCAGTACTTCAACAAACTCTCAAAGCGCCGTAAAAGCAAGGGATCTGCGCAGCAATGATAAATTTGTCCTGGCAATGAAAAAGGCCTATGAGCTTTGTTATACAGACGGGTATTTTATTACCAAGCGGGGAGAGGTGGCCGATCCTGCCAAATACAATACAAATCATATTGTTTCTCTTACCGAGCTGGGCAAGCAGTTGATCGCTTGGCATTCCCAGAGGCCGACTATTTCCTATAGTGAGACGAAAATCTTTGATAAGTATTTTGACCAACTGTTCCGTAAGGATTATGCGCCCGAAAAGGTTCAGGCATTAAACGAGCTTTCAAAGAGCGTATCTTCAAAATGGACAAAGGAGAATCCCATAGGTTTAAATGAGTCTCTGCTGGCAATGAAGTCCTATGCGCCCCATCATCATTTATATGCAATATCAGTATTTTTCTGCGAAGTAAATAAAATGCCTGAGTCGGTGCCGGATCCGGCGAAAGCCTATGAGCAGCTGGTCAAGAATGATCTTCTGGATACGATCGTCAACATGGCGGGGCAATGTCTGAATATGGCTTTTGAAACGGCTTCTTCGGAGGTACGGGAGGGCGGCAAGATTTTCAGCCCGCAGAACTGGATCAAGGCGAAAGGGTCTTTGAAGGATATTAGGAGTGCAGTAAAGAATCAGCTTGGAGCGTTAAAGGTAATTCCAGGAGGGAAGGAACTGGTTGACAGGATCAGTGAGGGATTACGGCTGGAGTCTGGGGATTTTGAGGGGAGATGGACGGCGGATTGATGGGGAGAGGAAAAAATGGGAAATGCTGTTGGAAAGATTGTTGAGGAGTTACTAGAGGGATTTAAGAAAAATTACAAAAGACCTAGAATGTGGATATGTATAGGTATAATTGTGTTCTGTTTTGTTCTTTTGTTTCCGTATATTGATTCAAATTTTTTTTATTTTTCAAGAATAGAAAAAAGAATTGATATATTGGAAAAAGTCATGGCGTTAGATGAAACAAAAATAAACAGTAATCAGGCATTTATAAATGAATACCAAAACATATTGCAAGAAATAGAACAACAGAGTGATAGGTCAATAAATTCAGTTGTAGATAAAGCTTCTAATTATATAAACCGTACTATAGCTACAGGAAAAGAACAAGGTAATAGATGGATTAAGTTTTTTACAGGTGCTTTTTGGGCCATTATAGTTACAATTTGGATTCCTTTTATGAACACATTTAAGAAACGAAGTGATAAATTATTAGGAATTATTTTAATGATGATAATTTCAATAATACTTGGATGGTTCTTCTCGATAATTCCAATTATTTTTACCCCGCTGTTTAACTATATAGGTATTCCTGTTTTGCAAATAATATTTGTCATTTGTATAGTGTGTAAAAGTAATAAGAAGGGGGAAAAATAAGAAATTTTATTGCACGCAGTTTGCTGGATTTGAATTAAAACTTTTGATTTAAGCAAGACGAATGTGCGCGGTGTAAGAAATATATATTATAGCGTGTGATTAATATGATAAAGGAGAAAACTCATGAACTCCAACTATGTTTTACTAGAATACTATATCAAATACCTAAGAGATGTAAGAAAAGTTTCAGAATCCTCTATCAATCACTATACTGGTGCGATAAAATCAATTTCTAAATTTTTGATGGATAACCACAAAGTCGAAAGCTCTGTATATGAGGTAAAGGATATCGGCGATTTGGAAATTATTAAAGATTATTTATATCATGAACCGCAATTCATTGATTTGGATGAGCGGGGGCATAGGATGTATAGCGCTGCTTTGAATAATTATTTGAAGTTTGCAAGGGGCGAGGATTTTTCAGAAATAAAGGATAAAGTGATTTTGTTAGATGGCGAAATTCCAGTAGGAGAAAAAGAAACTACAAGTTCAGTCAGGTGGAAGAGATCCAGCATAATTAAAAAGCAAGTAATAGAAATGGCTGATTATTTGTGTGAGATGGATAGAGAACATAGAACTTTTATTTCTGAAGCAACCAAACATTCATATATGGAAGGCCACCATGCAATACCTATGTTTTTACAGGATAAATTTAATACCAGTCTTGATATATATGCAAATGTGGTCTGCCTATGCCCTATATGTCATCGCCTGCTGCATTACGGAATCAAAAGTGAAAAACAAAATTTGCTAAATAAAATATATGGCAAAAGAGGGGACAGGCTGGCAAATAGTGGGATTCGGTTGAGCAGGGATGAATTTATGGAATTGATTAGTTAATAAGCCGTTCCATTAATCCCTCTAAACTTCTGTCTCCGGATAAAGAATAAAAATGTTCTCCATGTGTGGAGCGATAATTATTCTGGGTCAATGCATCAATAATTTCCGCTGCGTTTCCAACGTTGCCGGAAAAGGATGCATTAAGCATCATATGAAAAACATAAGAAACCTGTTCATTGGGCAGTATCCTTGCCAAGGCGATACCTTTGGAGTGGGCATAGGTCAGTGCGCTTCTCTGAAATCCTCCCCTATGGGCAATCATGATTCCTTTTGTATTGTCTGCTCCAATTTGCTGCAGTTTGGAATGAAATTCTTCTACATCATCAATGGGGACGGAACTGGAATAGTCTTTGCATTCTATGACCACGATAATTGCAGGCCGCAGGAAAGTATTTTTGTCAGGATCATCCAGATATTTTTCTACGGAAATATCACAGATAATGTGGGACTCTCTGTCCTTAGAATAGTATTTTGCCTTTCGTAATACTTTGACATAGGGCTCTGACAGCATGAACTGATTGGATTTTACCAGTTTTGTGATCGTGTTGAAGACAATTTCTTCAAATTCTGTTCCTGTATTTTTGGCCATGAAGGGTTTCTCCTTTAAGAAATTTATAAAAGACATAATTTCAGCTGATTTATATTATAGCATATATAACTGTGGAAATTTGAAAAAATTTACATATAATACAACCTAATGTAAAAAAATAAGAAGCAAAACAACATAGACAGCTTTTCAGCCAAAACGTCTAAAATACCGGAGAAAAATATGAACAGTATATGTAGGGATATTTTCCGTGCCATTCATGAGGGGAAATGGCTTAGAATTGAATATCGCAACAAAGAGGAACAGCTTACAAAATACTGGATCGGCATTCGCACGCTTAATGTTGCCAAAAGATCTCTGGCCGTGGACGGATTACATTTAGGCATGTATACCATCGGCTATTTTGAGTGCATTTATATTGATTCTATTGTGTCCTCGGAAATAGTTGAGGGCTCTTATCATGAGGTAAATCAGAAGTTAAAACAGGATATCTACCTAAATCCACATAAATATAAAACAATATTTGATAATGTTCCAAATTTGAAGGTTTTAAATTATCTGGAAATGTGTAACCGTATGGATACCACGCCCTACTATTCAGACTTTAAATTAGTACATTATTTAGACAGAGAAAGCTTTACGGGAGAAAGTTTTCAGTTAAGCGGCGAGCAGTTTAAGTATATAGTAAAAAATTTTCAATATAAAATGGACGATGCAAAAAAGAATAAAAAATTATCCGTTCAGCAGTTGGCAATGAATGTTCTAAGCATCCATACCAATAAAGGCTTGTACGTTTTGGCTTACAGAAAACTTCAGCTGGATGTAAAAAGGAAGGTCCTGTCTCCGGAGGAGGATATTACTATATGCACGCAATATACTTATAACGGGACAACAGAAAGTTTCCGTCAATATTTAGATGCGGACGAATACGAATTGCTGGAAGATTTTGAAACAAATCAGGAGAAAATAAAGGATTGCGTTACAAAGCATAACGACCAGGTCATGGGCGTGGATGATATGCCTTATATTATCGGTCTGGGGATGGATGTCATTTTAGATCTCCATAGTGAATACCAGGCAATTATTGATATGTATCAGAAGCAGACAGTAACCGTGCCCATACGTGCGTTCTTTGGAGATTTGTTGAGCCGTCCTATTCGCAGAAAAGCGTATCCGATTGTTTTGCAGAACCCAAAGATCAATCTGGATCAGCTTCTCGCTATTAATAATGCGATGAAGTTTCCTGTTGCATACATTCAGGGACCGCCGGGAACGGGAAAGACTAATACCATTATTAATACAATATTAACAGCGTATTTCAACGAAAAGACAGTGCTGTTTTCATCTTATAATAATCATCCGATCAATGAAGTATTTAAAAAGTTAGTTGATTTTAAATATCGGGGGAAAACAATTCCTTTCCCTGTGCTTCGTCTGGGTAATCAGGATAAGGTTGAAGAAGCCATTGAATACATAAAGCAGATATATTTGCGGACAAAAGAAATAACCATATATGAGAGTACCCTCGACAGAAAAAAGGATGACAGAATTGAGCGGGCAAAGAAATTGTCGGATCTATTAAAACGGTATGAAGAGATTTTGGATTTAAAGGAGCGGAGAGAAACCTTAAACCGGTTGATGGAATATCAAAATGCGATGAACGGATCTATGGCATTGTTTCCGTTTCAGGCGGACCTGCAGGGCCGTCAGCTTGCATTGGTTAAAAACCGTATTGAGGAACAGGGAGAAATAACGGATAAAGACGCAGCCGCCTTATTAGATAATGATGAAGAAGCGTTATATCAGTATTTATACTATACGTCGGCGAAATATATTAAGCGGTTGGATGAAGCAAAATTTGATGATTTGAGAAAGATTATTTTTGAGGAATCGGAAGAATCACAGTTAAACAGCTTTAATCAATATCTGAGTGAAGAGAGTAACATAAGAAAGCTTCAGAAAGTATTTCCCATTATGATTACCACTTGCATTTCCGCCCATAAGCTGGGAGAGCCGACGCCTATGTTTGATATGGTCATTATAGATGAAGCGAGTCAGTGTAATACTGCTATTTCTTTGGTTCCGATCATCAGAGGGGAAAGTCTGATGTTAGTTGGGGATCCCCAGCAGTTGAATCCGGTCATTTTACTTGGAGAACTTGATAATCAGAAGCTTCGAAAAAAGTATAATGTTTCTGACGAGTATGATTACAGGGCAAATTCTATTTATAAAACCTTTCTTTCCTGCGATTCGGTCAGCGATGAAATTCTTTTGCACAGTCATTATCGATGTCATAGGAAGATAATTGAATTTAATAATAAAAAGTATTACAATTCCAGACTTCACATTGAATCAAACAGTACGGAAACAGAACCTCTTGTGTATGTGGATGTTCCGGGCAGTGGAGGAGATGAAAAAAATACTTCTCCCGGAGAGGTGTTTGAAATTGTTAAATATGCGTCTTTGAACAGAGATAAGAAAATCGGAGTGATCACGCCTTTTGTGAATCAACGTAAATTAATTGAAGAGGCATTAAAACAAGAAAGGATGGAGAATGTAGTCTGCGGAACCGTGCACGCTTTTCAGGGAGATGAAAAGGATGTGGTGTTGTTTTCTACAGCTATTACGAAACAGACAAAGGCAGGAACTTATGAATGGCTGAAAAATAATAAAGAATTGATCAATGTTGCTACTTCAAGGGCTAAGGACAAGCTGATTGTATTATCGGATTACGAGAATTTATTGAGGCTCCATCAGAATGATAATGACGATCTGTTTGAGTTGGTCCAGTACGTAAAAAAGAACGGGAAATCTCAGGTAACGCAAAAGCAGGCTAATTCCAGGGCGTTGGGGATAAAACCCTTTAGTACTGCTACAGAGGAAGCGTTTCTGGAAAATCTGACTCATGCACTGGAAAACATATGGCTTTCCCAAAAGCGTTACAGTATTCATAAGGAAGTGGCTATTTCACAAGTGTTTATGGATAATATCAGTCATGATGATTTGTTTTATTCGGGACGCTTTGATTTTGTCGTTTATGAAATGCAGTCAAAAACAGAGATTCCCATATTGGCAATTGAATTGGACGGAAAAGAGCATTTTGAAGATGAGGTGGTAAAAGCCCGTGACAAGAAAAAGAATGAGATCTGCAGGGCTCATAATTTACAGATCATACGTGTGGAAAATTCTTACGCAAGGAGATATAATCATATAAAACAGATTTTGATTGATTATTTCTCAGTTCGGCATTAAGGTATAGTATTACTGACTGCCCAAAATGAGAAGCACTTTAGAAAATGGATTGAAAATTATCCATTTTATGAAAATATTCAAAGAGAAGGAGCTATTTTTTATGGAACAGTCTGATATGAACCACCCATCATTCCCCCCAGCCTACACCGACCACAACACCCCCTCCCCCGACATCCTTTTCGCCCTCCGCGATTCCTATCGGACCGCCTGCCCTTTTTTGGCAAAATCAATATTCGACGACCTCGCCGAAAACTACGCCGCAGAGGAACCGGAAGACTTTCTGGATGCATTAGGACAGGAATTGACCTGCTATGGACACGCCCTCTATGAATTATCTACCGACAGCGATTCCTATACATTGGTCATCCTGCCGGAGGAAAGAATCGAGGAATTCAAAGACGCCATAAAGGCTGAAGATAAAAAGCAGAAAGCCACACAGCGCAAACAGGCGAAGAGAAAACCGGGAACGCCCGCTAAAAGGATCAACTTAGGAAAACGCCTGCCCTGTGACAAAATGACTTTGGCAGCAGGCTACGGGGTAAAGCTGACCGGGGACTGCATAGATGAAGTCTTATGGCTGGATTATAACATGAGTACGGAAAATGAAGCCGCAAGCACCCGCAGATATTGTTCCGCTTTTCTTTCTATAAAAGAATGGCCCCCAAAGCAAAGTGCAGATATTGAACTTCTGGTACGGAATATAGCAAAAAGACCGGATGGAGTATTTGCTGCTTTAGTACAAAAGAATGCAGTAAATGAAAAGGGATATCTTTCTGATAAAAACGTAGCGATTATTACCGGCACCGATATAGCCCAAATAGAAAAGTGGCCGTGCGTACATAAAAATTTAGATTCGGAATGGTCTGCCATGCAGTGGTTTGAAGGAGAGTTATTTGCGGCGGACAGCAATTGTGTTTATCATGTGAAAGACGTAACGGATATTACAAATTCCTGCGAAAAGCTTCTTGAACTGAAAGGCGGGGACGTCCGCTGGTTTCCCAAATTCTTCATTTCGGGAGACAGGCTGTATCTGTTTATGCACCAGTCCGTCTATGAATGGAGGAAAAAGGGCGGGCTTTTCAAAAAGGGCCATGAATTTAAAAAAGTATATACAATAGACGGATTCAATGCCTGGGACTTTGTACCTGTGGGCGATTCAAAGGTTGCGTTTCAGGTACGTCCCAAATCCGTTCCCAGAGGGCAGACAGAAAGTAAGCTGACGCTTCTTGACCTTAAAACAGGAAAAGAAAGCCATTATCCCTGTCACTATGGCTATGTGAGAAAATGGACGGAAGGCAGGATCTGTGTGTTACCCATAGATATCACAAGTAAGACGCCTATTATAGAATGTTTTGATTTCGATTCGGGAGAAAGAAGAAACCTGATGTACGGAGCCTTGGGAAAGGACTCCGTGCGCGATATCTATGAGGTATCCTGCGGAACGATTTTAGAAGGCAGAGAGAAAAATATTTACAGGACAACAGAGCTTTGGGAGTTTATGGAGGAAGCTAAAGAGCTGCAATATTTATAAGGCAGTGTATTTTAATATTTTACCGTCCTTGAAAAAAGCTCCTGCAAACCACATTTTGTAAAAGGTTTGCAGAGGCTTTTTCTATTGCGGCAAATAACATGGATTTACCAGGGTTAGAAATAAAGCTTTTTAAAAATTATTAAAAAAGTGTAAAATATCGTCGTTTTTACCGTATATGGAAATAGCGCCTCTGAAAAAAGGGATATAATGAATTTGGTGCACAAAAATGTCGAGAAAAGTTAACACAATACAATATTATGAACTCCTTGTCAAGAATTGTTATTTAAATTTTTGGCGGATAATTCCATATCAATGCATTGATGCAAAAGAAAAGGCACAGGCGGCATAAGATCAAAAACCTCCACAAACCCCGTAACAGTGGGATTTGTATGTTAACACAATATTGTATTATGTGTATACCCCGCGGATAAAGGAGGGCGGGAGCGGAAGACGCCACATAAAACAGAGGGTTATAAGGAGGATAAAAAATATGGAAATGGAGTACGAAGTAAATGAAGAAAATAAGCTTGTTGTAAAAGCAGATGGAAAGAAAGAGGTCTATGATTTATCGAAGCCTATTAAAGCCACCTCATTGGTCGTGCAGGATGCGAAGAGGAATATTCTGCACCGTATGGACTTACCTGTGGTCATTGCCAATGTAGATAATGCAGTGGATCTGTTGGATGTGTCTTATCACGCCGTATATGGATTTCCGGTTCAGGCACGTTTATACGGGCTGCAGAAGCAGTTGATGGATCTAAACGACACGGGTATTGTGGTCATTACCGGTTTTAAGGGAAAGGCATTATTGGCGGTTACGGAACTGACGGCTGTGTATAAATGGCTTTTAAAAGGTGCGGAAGCAGTGGCCATCAGCAAATTAGAGGCTTTTTCCCATATGGCATCCGACATGGCCGCACAGGCGAATAAAATGGCGGATGGATATCAGGGGTTAGCAGATGTGACTTCTTCCGTGCTGCAGGACGTCATTGCAGAAAACGCAAAACAGTACGAGAAAAGCGATCACTTAAAACAGATGATGGCGGAGTGCGAGGCGGAAGAAAGCAGCGCTGCGGCATTGCGTGAATCCTTGGAAAAGCGTATCAAAGCTCTGAATACAGAATATAAAAGAATGGTAAAACAGGAGGAAGATGCGGTAAGACATAAAAATATCATGGAAATCATGGGAGCGGTCTTCGGATTTTTAGGAAAAGCAATGGATGTGGCGGGCAGCGCGGCCGCAGGCCAGGGAGGCGCAGCATCCAATAAGGAGATGGGCGCTGATGAAATAAAAGAACAGGAGAAGGAAGTAAAAGCAAAAAAAGAAGAAATTGAAAGTAAAATAGAAAAAGTAAAAGAGGAAAGGGCTGCATTAAAGAAGGAGATGGATGAAAAAATCCGGGAAAAGGATGCAGCGGAGAAAGAAGAAAAAGAAAAGCTGGAAAAAGACATCGACGCCCTTCGTGACAATATTAGAGAGAAAGATACAGAAATTAGTAATCTGGAGAATGAAAAGAAATCAGCAGAAAGTATGTTGGGGAAAATAGGAAGTCTATTAAGCGGCACCGGTTCCCAGATGACGGAGGAAGCGCAGAAAAACGCATCAGCTGAAGAATTACGTGCCGGACGCATGAATGAAATTTATGATGAGATGCTTCGTTTAGAGGAAGAAAACACGAAACAGGTAGGTCTTTTGGCAAAATATGCAAAACAGATGGAATCCTTTGTCGTGGATCAGAAATCTATTGATGCGGCAATTCAGGCGTTGATTATTGCCACCTCTTCATTGAAAAGAGCGGTTGTGGCATTTAAAGATATTGCTTTGTTCTGGAATTCCTTAGAAGAGAGCTGCCGTGCGTTAGCAGAGGCTACTTTTAAAGATACCATTAAGGAACTTCAGAGCCTGCCGAAAGAAGAAAGAATTGAATTTTATAAAGATGAAGAAATTATGTATCCCCTTTTATGTTATATTGCCCAGTGGACCGCTGTCGCATCTGTATCGGCGGATTATCTGGATGCGGCGGAAAAAACCAGAAAACATCTGAACGAAACTTTAGTAACGGCGGATTCTGCGGATATGACGAGGCAGCAGCATTGGGATAAGGCATCCAGCCTGGCGGGTAAAGTCGGAGACAGACTGCAGGCGCAGGTAACGGAAGGCGAGCAGAAAATAAAGAACCTTACAGAAAATAGAGCAGTAAAACAGGGGAGGTAGCAGATGGTGTTATTACAGGATTATTTAAAGAAACAGTCCCCCTTATTCAGGCATATCACAGACTGTGCAGGAATTCTTTTAGAAAAAAATGCGATGAATCATGCGCCGACTCCGGAAGAAATGCAGCGGATTCAAGATGGGGCAGAGGAAATCAAAAGAAATCTTGAGCAAATGGAAAAGGATGCTGAAGAACAGATTAGATTATATGGGGAAAAAATAAAAGATGCCGACGACTGCAGTAAACAACTGATGAATCAGATCGCTTCCAATTACGAGCAATTTGATCAGTTAAAGAAGCAGCAGGCAACAGAAGAAATCGAACTTGACAGAATCAACAGGGAGGCAGAAAAGGAAAGGGCTGATTTAGAGAAAAAGCAGAAGGAGTTTAATGATTACAAGCGGCAGCAGGAGGAACTCCGGCAAAAAAAGGAGAAGAAGCGTAAAGATGCGATAAAGTGGTGCTGGGTCCCCGGTTACAACATTTATCTGGCATGTGATTATGCAGCTGAAGCGTGCAACGGAAAAATAGAAAGCCTGGAACATCAGTGCAATGACTGCAAAAGGGCTATAGAGCAGTTTAGAAGGAAGGCGGAGGAATGTCAGGAAAGCATTGCAAATATAACAAAAAAACGAAATGAGTTAGCAGCACAATGCGACGAACTGAATCGCAAAAGCAGCGAATATCAGAGCATGATAGAAGGGCATAAAAAACAGCTTGTATACTGGGAGGATTTACGGATAAAAGTAGAGAGCCTGAGAAGCCGTTTGAAGGATGGAACTATGGCCCCGGATGACCTGATGGAATTAATGGATACCATGGAAATGTTTGGTGCGGGATTATGAAAAAGAAAAAGTATATTTTAACAACTGTTTTTCTGATAGGCGCTGTGAGCGCAGGATGCCTGATTCCTGCGGCACATAAAGAAGCAGATACAAGCGATTGGAAAGAAGAACCTGTCATCATGATCGACCAGGGACTGGGAATGGGATTTAATAAGGAGAACGGAAGTCTTTATCCCATGGACGAGCTGGCAGCAGAAAGAGAAACCGGACTATTTGCAAAAACAGCACCGGAATGGAAAGAAGAAGCAGAGGATTCTGTAATGACCATAAAGGGAAACGGTCAGGAATGGAATTTTCCGGCAGAAGGTTATGACGAAGAATCGGGACTCATTGATTATGCCTGCGGGGATTATAAGGAGTGGGAAGCCGGTAATTATCTGGTTACGGTAAAGCTGGGAGACCATGAATTTGAAAGGGAAATCTGTTTCCGGAATATGAAAAACATTCGCATTCTGGCGGTTCCCGTTACAGCATATTACAGCGGGGAGCAAGTGGAGCTAAGTGGACTGGACGATTCCATGGATGATTTCACAAGGAAGGTATATCCGCTGGGAAAGGATGATCTGGAATGGGGCTTATATGAAGGCGGCACGCTGACTCTAAGGGACGAAAGCTATGATCTGGACACGCCCGGCGGACGCTACCGCATCTGGAGGATCCTTTCCGGTATGCAGGGAGAGGACTATGACCTGGTAGTGGGGTTTGTGCCAAAGAATATGCTTCCCCATAGGAACGAAACCGATAGGAGCCTGACAGGCTTTACATTCGGGGAGGCGGCCAGTGTGATTTCTCTGGAGGATACCAGTCCGGAAGTGACAGTTGCCCATGAGATCGGACATTGCTTCGGTCTGGGGGATGAATATGAGAACGGTACTTTCTGCCTGAGTAATAATATGGTTCCCTATGGGATGGAGGGAAGGAATGCAGACCGGCTTTCGGAAACAGTATCGGGAAACTGTCCTTATATCAGGGGCGGCCTTGGAAATGAAGAACAGGGCACGGGAACAATCATTTCAAAGGAGCAGTACGCCTATGACATCATGACCGACGAGTTGATAGAACATGATATGACAAGCCTGATGGGACTGTCAGGTTATTCCGCTAAGGAGTATTGGAGCACTGCGGATATTTGGAATACCATGTACCGCGCCCTGGCGGAATAAGAGGAAGGAGGATAAAAACATTTGGAGATCTTAGAGGAAAAGTTAAAAGCGCTTGCGCTGCTTCCTTATGAAGCATATGAGCCCCGGCTGGATTTGGCAATTGGAGCATTAGGTCTGGAAATGAACAGTGTATACAGTATGCTTAACAAAATGCAGATAGAATTTTCCCATGCCGGAGAATATATGGAAAGAGGACAGCAGGAGGATGTAAAGGAAACTTTGGAGGAATATTCGGGCAATCTGGAAAGGATGACTGCCCGACTGGAGAAATGCCGGAATACTCTGGAGGAATGCCGCGGAGAGAATGAAAATGCAGTCGTGAAAGTCAATGATTTTCTGGAACACTATAAAAAGAGCCTGATGGAATTAAAGGAAATGTGTGATTCGGCGGAATGGCAGAAAAAAATAGCCGGATTGCAGGAAATGCTGACGCAGGCTGTTTTTATAAGCCGCCGGTATATCGGGCTGCATCTGGGGGATACCAGCCGCATGGATTGAGTTTTATGGCACGGGACCGGAAAGAGGATAGGGGGAGTGAACCGTCGTATGGAAGAACAAGTTACTTTGTTCCGGGAATATTTGGAGGAGCAGGAATTGTCCCAGGCGACAATTCGGATCTATATGCGTTACATAAGAAAATTTATGATTTACCTGGATGGAGAAACGATAAGCAAGAAAAATGTAATAGATTACAAAGTAATGCTTATGGAGAGCAGTTATAAAATTACGACGGTCAATCTCAATATTATTGCAGTCAATAAATTTATCCGTTTTTTCGGAAAAGAGGACTGCGTTGTGAAGACAAAGAAATATCAAAGATGCCGGAGCCTGGAAAATGTGATTACGGAGAAGGAGTACAGAATGCTGTTAGACTATGCAAAGGAAAGCGGCAGGGAAAAGTATTATCTGATCATGAAGGTTATCGCATTGACAGGCATACGGGTCAGCGAGCTGCAGTATATTACGGTTGAAATTTTGGATAAAGGATATGTCCAGGTATTTAATAAGGGAAAAGCAAGAGAAATTTATCTCCCTGACAACCTGATTCCCCTGCTTCATGAATATTGCAGGAAGAAAAGCATTAAGAGCGGAACAATATTCAGAGGAACGACGGGAGCGCCTATCAGCCGGACAGCGGTATGGAAAATGCTTAAACATATGGCGGATATGGTAGGAATTGACAAGGACAAGGTCTATCCCCATAGCTTCCGGCACTTTTTTGCCCTGTCTTATATGGAGCATTTTTCCAATATTTTTGAGCTGGCGGACATCCTCGGGCATTCGGACCTTTCCGTTACGAGGATTTATGCCACTACCTCCATAGAGCAGAAGAGAAAAAGAATGAACAGCCTGGATATTGCAGATTAAAAAGCCTAAAAGCAAAATATAACAATAAAATTTTTCAGTAAAAATAAGGATAAGAAAGGTAATAAAGATGGATAGCAGAAGCATGAATAAAAGAGGATTTTATGAAAATAAAAAAGATGCCAAGAACCCGAGGCAGCCTAAACATAAGGCGTACTGCCTTTTTGAAAAGGAAGAATATATTTATTTTCCCGTTGCGGCACAATTGGCTCCTTATGTAAAGGAGGACGGAACGAGAGCAGAAACTTATCTGGCCGGCATGCCTAATTTCTTTGGCGGAAATATAAATATAAAGAAAAAAGAAACCGTTGAATGCGCTTTAGCAAGAGAGATGGAAGAGGAGTCCCAGGGAAATATTCAAGTGGAAATTTTGAGAGAAAGATTGGGAAAGCCTGTTTTTGCAGAACCGGCAGGAGACGCCAGGAAGGATCAGGATTCTTATAAGTTTTATCTTTTAGGAGACGGGGAATATAGCATTAAAAAATTCCGATGGGAAGGAGAGCGCACCTTTAAACTGTGTCCATGGGAGAAAGGCGGAGAATTTGCCAAACAGCATCCCGAATGTTATGAAGACAGCTTTCTTGTCCGGATGGAAAAAAGAGATTTTATTAGATTTATAAGCAGGCTGCTGGATTTAAAGAAAGTCTCCGATAAGAACAAAAGAGCTGAGGTTGACAGGCTGATGGGAGAATTTGGCATAGCAGGTTTGTCTACGCCTGCGAGTATCAGCAACTGGTATAATTCCCATACATTTGCCGCATTTGCAGCATGTCTGGATAAAATATAACGATACAAATTGCCTTGCCCTTTTTAAGTGCGGAAGATGCAAACAAAAGTTGCTGGAAATTAGCGCTGTCTTTTGTTAACCTTTAGTAAAAAGCTAAAAGGTTTGAAAAAAGTAAAAGGGAAGGTATACGATCATGAAAAAAGTATTGTGGAATATGCTGTACATCGCTTTGCTGTTTTCCGTTATGGCATTTGGCATGACAGGGTGCGGGAACAAGCAGCAGGAGAGAGCGAACGAACGGGACGAAGCGGAAGAGACTTTCGACGATTTGGAAGAAGAGGATTTGGAGAATGACGCAGAAACTGGTCTAAAAGATGAAAAACCGGTTAAGCGGGCGCAGGGGAACACCTTTAACAACGTAAGCTTTCAGATAGATGGGGACGGTTCTCTTATTATGTTTGATGACGATCTGAACTTTGTCTGGTATCAGGATCCATCCGACCGGTCCATTAATTATTTTGGCGGGCCCAGTGAGGTGTATTACGGGGAAGATGCTTATGACTATATAACCCGGGATTATGCTGACAATGGCGTATACCGGAAAAAGAGCGTATTCAATTTCTCGGAAGAAAAAATGGCGGAGTTTTTTGAAGCGGCAGAAGAGGAGCCGATTTATGCCAGGGAAAATATGATCTGCATGATACTGCATCATGAAGATATTGTAGTGGAAGATGAATACCAGGAGGAACTGGATCATGCGGGTGGGATAAGTCCGGATACTTATTACTGGGGCTTTTATGATGGAAATATCTTCATGTGCTACAATATTGAATCTGGTTCTCTTATGACCTGGATTCCCGTAGAGGGAGGAACAGACGAGGGACAGATAGGCGGATATGATGCGGAAGATTCCCACAGCATAGAGGTGGGTTCCGGAATTGTAACGCTGGATATTCCGGAGGATGCGGAAGACGTATTTGCGGAATCCTATACACTAACCTATTATTTAGGAGGCATTAGTGTGGATTACAGCGATTCTTTTTGTGAATTATCGGATGATGCCATGGAAGAACTGCGGGATAGTTATGATATATTTTCAGCCGATGAGCCGGATAATTCCTTAAATATAGAGCCGAAACAGACTAAAGTCGGGAAGTATGACGCTTACTACTGCAGGGCGGTAAGCACTTATTCAGATGGTTCGGGTTATGTTTTTTACTGCTTTCTGATAGATATTGGGGAGGATAATTATCTGGACGTAACCCTGTCCGGGGACTTGGATGAGCTGACCGAAGAAAGGGCTTTTGAACTGGCGGATGTAAAGTTGCGTTAAGCAGTAGGAACGTTGCGCTATGTAAAGAGAAGTAAAAATGAGCCAAAAATCTAAAAGAGCGACATATGGTCATGAAAAATAATAGGGAGATGTTCACAGGATGGAAGAAGCCTTCGATAAAAAGCTATCCCACAGTATAGATATGGGTTCTAAAAAAATAACCATTGATATTCCGGCGGATGCAGAAGAAGTGGATACGGATTCTTCGTATACCCTTGCTTATTGCATAGGAGATATTGAAGTGGACTACAGTAATTCCTTCTGTGATTCGGTAGAGAAGGTCATGAAAGATCTTTTGGAGTCCTATGAAATCTATGGGGATGAGCCCGAGAATCCTTCCAATATAAGACCTGTGCAGACTGTAGTAGGAAGATACAATGCCTATTACTGCAGAACGGTGGACTTTTATCCGGACGAGCCGGATGCGGTCTATTATTTCTTTATGGTAGAGATTGAAGAGAATTGTTATCTGAAGGTTGCATTGGACGGCGATGAGGATAAATTGACAGAGGCGAAGGCTTTTGAACTGGCGGATGTATATTTTCGATGGGAGCCAAAAAGGAAATCTATATTTGAAAGGATAAAGCGAAAGAAAACGGATCAATAAATAGCGGTAATGTTTTGACGGCAGGCGGCCTTGGAGGGGCGCCTGCTTGTTTTTTATTTGAGAATGTAGGAGAATTTTGGAAAATAGAGAGAAATGGGGGAGATTTTTCGAAAAAAATAAAAAAAGTTGCGATTTTTACCGTATATGGAAATAATAATGATAAAATATGAGTTATAATATTGATTATAAAATACAAACATATTCTTTGTTGCAAAATAAAAGTATAAATAAAGAGAAAGGATTTACGCCATGATCCTTCCCCCATCCGACAACCTGGATATCCAATATCTCAGCCGCCTTTTCGATAACAAAAGCGAATGCTATAAGTTATTCTGGTTCCAGGCGATAGTCAATCAAATAATAAAAGGAAAAAATCATTTTACATATGAAGAATTGGTTGATGAAATGATAGCCGATGCATGGTACATGGTTTCAGAATATCATTTGAACTTAGGACCCAAAGATAATCTGGAAATGGCTGTTAAGCGCGTGCAGAACATAAGCGGGATGAAACCTTCGGAAAAGAAAGAAGTCCTTCTTGATTTTTTACATACCTGTGCAGATAAAGAGGTCAAACGGATAAAAAGAATATTGATAGAAAACGTACCTTACAGGCTGCAGGCCCCATTTTTGGAAAATCTAAAGGGGAAAAGCTGGGATGTGCCTAAAAAGGATCTGATTTCCAGAATCAATCAGGAACGAAGTCTGATCTATTATTTCAGGCTTTATGACGGAATGAATACTGTCATTATAATACAGCCTCAATGGATGGAGTATATGATAAAAAATCAGGAAATCATCAAAGGCTGGCTGCAGTATCATATGATTATTTATCTTCAGAAAAGAAACCCCAGCGTACCGGGAATTGCGGACAAGCTGTATCCGCCTCGGGAACGCAAATTGGACAAGGTAAAAAAATATTGGGGAATGCTGGTAGAATTGCAGCCTGTTCATGAGATTTATGCAAATATAGAACTGACAAAGAAAGATATGTCTATTGATCATTTTGTACCCTGGTCCTATGTTGCTCATGATGAATTTTGGAATCTTCATCCTACCACAAAAAGCATTAACAGTAAAAAAAGCAACCATCTTCCCGATTGGGAGAAATATTTTTCTTCGTTTTGTCAGATGGAGTATTTCTCCTACTCCATGCTGTGGCAGAACGACAGGCTGCATGAAGAGTTTGATAAGTGCGCAAAGGAACACTTGAATAATCACGAAATTCAACAAAAATTATACAGACCGGGATTAAAGAAGGAAGAATTTACAGATAGATTGTCAGAGATAGTTCTTCCGGTTTATCAGTCGGCAAAAAACAGTGGATTTTCAAATTGGGTGTTGTGTGATGAGCGAGCAGAATAAAACGATAGAATATTACAATAAACATGCGGAGGAATTTTGCGCTGCGACAAAAGATGCCGATATGAGTTATTGTTATGAAAAATTTAGACAATATGTGAAACCAAGCGGAAAAATTCTGGATGTCGGGTGCGGAAGCGGCAGGGACAGTAAGCGGTTTATGGAAGACGGCTATCAGGTCGAAGCCATTGATGCATCTCAAGAAATATGTAAGCTTGCCAGTGAGTATATAGGGCAGCAGGTAAAATGCCGGAGAATAGAAGAAATTACATATGAAAATGAATTTGACGGGATATGGGCATGCGCTTCGCTCCTGCATATCGCTAAAGAAAAGATGCCGGTTGTTATTGAGAAGCTGTGCAAAGCGCTGAAGAAGGAAGGAATAATATATGTTTCTTTTAAATTGGGAAGCGGAGAACGCTTTACGGACGGGCGATATTTTAATGATTATGTGAAAGAAGAAATTACGGAAGTTTTCGGCGGGCAGAGAGAGTTTGAAATAAAGGAATGTTTCGTGACAGAGGATGTAAGAAAAGAGCGGAAAACTGAAATGTGGTTGAATGTAATAGCGGTAAAGACTAAGAATGAATGATTGTTGATCATATATGTAGAGAAAACGGAGTATCACATATGGAAGAAAATGTAAGAGAAAATAAGATGGGCCGTAACATTGCAATTATTATAGTAGTAATTGTGTTATTAACAGTCGTTTATTTGTTGTTCGGATTAAAACGATACATGGACGCAAATATAACAGAGGATAAACAGGCGGTATATGCAGGTTCTCAGCCGGGGGCGTTTCAGGTTTCTGTTATGGCGACAGGTTCCAACCATGAATCCCGCGAGGCGCAGATTTATGTGACGGTAGAGGAGTAGTAGAAAAGGAGTGTTTATATGTCTGCTGTTTTACAGGAAACTTTAATCTACGAGATCCTTTCCGTAGTAGAGGAAATTCCCAAGGGCTGTGTGGCTACATACGGGCAGATTGCCAGGCTTATCGGAAGGGACAAAAATGCCAGGCTGGTGGGGAAGGTCTTAAGCATGGCGGAATATTATGGGGAATATCCCTGCCACAGGGTAGTCAACCATGCGGGACGGTTGGTTCCCGGCTGGCATGAGCAGGGAGAATTGCTGCAAAAAGAAGGTGTTCCCATGAAAGACGAATATCATGTGGATATGAAAAAGTGTCGGTGGGAATGTTGAAGAAATTTTAAATCATTTAAGGAGAAAAAGGCAATGAGCAATCATTATACAGAAATAGATGAAAAAACGTGGAAACGCGCCATGCATTGCATGGTATTCAGGAACAGCGTGGAACCTGCCTTTTGCGTTACCTTTGAATTGGATATTACTAATTTTTTACCCAAAGTAAAAGAAAAGAATTATTCCTTTACCATGGCCATGATCTATGCCGTATCCAAATGCGCCAATGAGATCGAGGAATTCAGGTACAGGTTTTTAGACGGGAAGGTGGTTTTGTTTGACCGCATTGATACTGCTTTTACCTATCTGAACAAAGAAACGGAATTATTTAAAGTAGTAAACGTGCCCATGTGTGATTCCATGGAAGAATATGTTTCCTTAGCGCTAAAGACGGCAGAAAAGCAGAAGGAATATTTTACAGGGCCTTTGGGAAATGACGTATTTCAGTTTTCTCCCATGCCCTGGGTTTCTTATACCCATATTTCCCATACCAATTCAGGGAAAAAAGACAACGCCACCCCTCTCTTTGACTGGGGAAAGTTTTATGAAAAGGATGGGAAGATCCTGCTGCCGTTCTCTGTTCAGGCCCACCACTCTTTTGTGGACGGACTTCATATCGGAAAGCTGTATGAGCTGGTGCAGAAGTATTTGAATGAATTTTAGAATTGATAAAGCAGATATTTTCTCTTGCATTTTCCTCTTCCCAGCAGTAAAATGATAGCAAGCACTTGCATGAGATTGAGGAACGGTGGAAAAAAATGGATGAGACAAGTCAGAAAATAGTAGATGCCGCAATGTCATTGATCCGTGACAAAGGATATGTGGCCACGACCACAAAAGATATTGCCAGAGCGGCAGGGGTCAATGAGTGTACCTTGTTTCGCAAATTCAAAGATAAAAAGGATATTGTATTAAACGGGGTTTCCCAGGAGAAATGGAGGGCAAATATTACACCGGACATTTTTAAAAATGTGAAATGGGAGTTAGAGCAGGATCTGGAAATGTTTATGACGGAGTATATGAAGAGGATTACCCCGGATTTTGTAAATCTTTCCATTGGCTTGCGTGCACCTCAGCTTTACGAGGATACGTCATCTATGATCTTGAAAGTGCCCAAGACTTTTTTAGCGGCTCTCATTGAATATTTTGAGAAAATGGAGGAAAAGGGAAAACTTCCCCATCTGGATTTTGAATGCCTGGCGATGACCGTTTTTACATCCACATTTGGCTATACTTTTTTAAAAGCGTCTTTTGATAAGAGCTTGTCTGCGGTAGAGCAGGAAGAATTTATCTGCCAAAGCGTCAGGGTTTTTTGCAAGGGAATTCAACATTTATAGATATAGATTCGAAAATAAATGGTACTATCTGTGAAAATAAGATCAGGTAGTGCCATATAAAATAGATATTATGCAAGCAAGTACACGCATTAATAAACAAACTAAAGAATAAATTTCTAAAAATTTTTAGGATCTATTTATGGGATGAAAGGAACCGAAAACAAATTGCTTGCTACATGGAGGAAAAATAATGGATATCACAGGTGCAGAATTATTTGTAAAGGCATTAAAAGAAGAAAAGGTGGATATTTTATTTGCTTATCCGGGAGGTCAGGCTATCGATCTGTTTGACGCTTTATACGGAGAAAAGGACATAGAGATCATTTTGCCCCGCCACGAACAGGGGCTGGTCCATGCGGCGGACGGATATGCCCGTTCAACAGGGCGGATAGGGGTTTGTCTTGTAACAAGCGGACCGGGGGCGGCAAATCTGGTTACGGGAATAGCCACGGCTAATTATGACAGCGTTCCGCTGGTGTGTTTTACGGGTCAGGTACCTACAAATCTCTTGGGAAAGCAGACATTTCAAGAGGTTGACATTGTGGATGTGACAAAGAGCATTTCTAAATATGCAGTAAGAGTTGAAAGAAGGGACGACTTGGCCGAAATTATAAAACGGGCCTTTAGAATCGCAAAAAGCGGCCGTCCCGGAGTAGTAGTCGTAGACCTGCCAAAGGATATCCAGAAAGAATATGGAAGTGATGCCTATCCGTCTGTGCGTGATACGGCAGATGATAGAAATATTTCCGTAGGTTCAGGGGGATGTTCGGAGGAGATAGAAAAAGCGCTGGATATTTTGAATAAGGCAGAAAGGCCGCTTTTTTTAATAGGAGGCGGGGTTAATATTGCCTGTGCGGGAAAAGAAATGACGCGGCTTTCGGAACTGACGGGTATTCCTGTAGTTAGCACCATCATGGGGAAAGGAGCGGTTCCCACAACACACAGATCGTATGTGGGAAATCTGGGAATACATGGAAGCTGTGGAGCTAACCTGGCAGTAAGCCGGTGCGACGTTTTGTTTGCCATAGGGACGAGATTCAATGACCGCATAACGGGAAGGCTACAGGAATTTGCCCCGGATGCCGTTATTATTCATGCTGATGTAGATGCGGATGTTATTTCCCGGAATGTGACCGCGGATGTTTTCATTGTGGCAGATGCAAAAGAGGTTATCAATGCTTTACTAAAAAAGGCTGTTTCTTTAAAAACAGAAAAGTGGCTGGAAGAAATAAATGGCTGGAAGGAGCAATACCCTGTTTCCATGAATTATCAGGGAGTAACGCCTCAAAGGATCATGGAAGCGGTCAATGAATTGTTTGAGGAGGCGTTCATTACTACGGACGTAGGACAGAATCAGCTTTGGGCTACGCAGTTTCTCGAACTGAATGAGCATAAAAGACTGCTGACTTCAGGTGGAATGGGGACAATGGGATTTGGTCTGCCTGCCGCCATCGGAGCATGTCTGGGAAACCCGGGTAAACCGGTGATAGCCATATCAGGGGACGGAGGAATACAGATGAACATTCAGGAGCTGGCAACGGCTGTTGTCTATGAACTGCCAATCATTGTCTGTATTTTAAACAACGGGTGGCTGGGGAATGTGCGCCAGTGGCAGGAGATGTTTTATAATAAAAGGTATTCGGCTACATGTATGCGCTACCGGAGAAGCTGCGGATTTTTTTCCTGCGCTGATTCGGTGGCTGAGAACCGGCCTGACAGAGAATGTCCGGAATATACGCCGGATTTTGTAAAATTAGCGGAAAGCTACGGCGCTGAAGGGATCAGGGTTTTAGATGTCTGCGATATAAAAACTGCATTGGAAAAGGCAAAGCAGAATAGAAAAATCCCAACGGTAATTGAGTTTGTGATTCCAGGTAAAGCAAACGTGCTGCCTATTGTACCGCCGGGGAAAGCTATTTCGGAAATGATTCTGGAAGATTAACAGAAATGGAAAGAGAGTTAAGAAATTCCCTTAACTCTCTTTCCATTTATAGTGTAACAGTATTTTAGAAAATTTCAAGTCTTGTATTGCAATAAAGGCCATGGTAAAATCAATATCCAATATAAGGGGGTAATATATATGAATTATAAACCCGAGGAATTACTGGCCGTTGTGAAAGGTCTGTCGGAGCAGTTTACCGGAAAGGCGAGCACGTCTGTTACCTACGAGAAAGCGCAGCAGCTTATGGGAGCGGTAATTTACTGTATCCGGGCGGCAGAAGACAGGGAAATATCTACAAATGAGGGAACGGGGAAAAATGATGGACCGCAGAAATATGGTGTGGCAAATTTCGATGCCATGACGGCTGGGGATGCATATGAAAGTGGATATAATGCAGTTTTAGAAAAGACAGGAAGGGCCAAAGAACTTTATCATGAGATTCTTTCCATATTCCAAAGCTTTAGGAACCAATGCCTTGAGGACACGATCATAAAAGGGATGCCTGAATTCTTTAAATGGTATGACGCCAGGTTTTGTCCACAGGATACAGTAATTCTTATGGATTATCCTGTTTTGGCGCTTACAGAGCAGAGTCAGGGGATCAATGCGGTCTATCCATATTTAAAAGCCATCCTGGCGGAACAGCTTTTTTTGAATAGAATAGAAAATGCTTATATCAGAAAAGTTTTGGAATTTTATTATCCTGATTATGAGAAGATGATCGTCAATATATCTTACCCCATAATGAAAAAAATACTGATAAATATGCTGCTTGATATTCCCATTCAAAGGATTGAGCTGACAAAGGAGGAGTATGGCAGGCTGAGCCGTATTATAAAGGAAAATGAAAATGCACAGTTAAGATCAATGCTTAAAACCGAGCTTAAAGTTTTGATTTTTGCGCAGGCCGAAACGAATATACGGGGCATGTCACAGGAATGTTTAAACAGTGCCGGAGTATGGGAATATTTCTGCGGATGTATTCCGAATTTGGTAACAGAATTAAAAAACGGGGTGGAATATGATTCTTTGGGAAATGTGATATAACTTATTGGAGGGGGAGCGAAAATGGATGATTTATTAGAATTAGTATTGGCGGCAAAGCAAAAGCAGGATATTGAAAAAATTATTTCCTGCAATGAAAAAACTGAAAAGTATGGGCTTACCCTGACGCAGGATGAAGCGGATCAGCTTATGGCAGGAAGAAAGGAAAATTTAAAGGCGAACCAAAGGGTGGAGTTTGGAGAGGGAATTCTTCCACAGTTGATCTATGCTTTTTGCGATTCGGATTATATTATGCAGGATAGTTATAAAGATACCCTTATGCAGCTGCAGGATATTTTTTATTTGTATAAGAACGAATCCATGAATCAACTGACTGACGAGGAGCTGATTAATTTTATGAGAACGCAGTTTGATGACATCTGTTTCGGCGATTTGGATTATCTGCAGGGCACTTGCCTGGAACGCTTTGCCAGAGGGGTCAGGGAAGGCTACCGCTGTGAAATGCAGCAAAAAGAGCGTGATGAATATGGTCTTCGGAATGATAACCGGGATTATGAAAAATTCACGGAGGAAGTGCGCTGGGAATATGAAGTTTATAAGCAGAAGCTGGATGATCTGAATTAGTATGAAAAAAGATGAAGGCGTAAAAAGAAAAGATACAAAAGAAAGAATAAAAAAGTGAGCATCGAGGAGAATGCAAAAAGAGAGGGGAAAATGATGGTATATGTAATGGAAAATCCTCAAAAGAGCGAAAAACTGTTTAAGAACTTTCAGGAAACCATGATCTGGTCCTGTCTGCAAAAGGTCATGGGAGAGGTTTATACAAATGACCTGAAAGCCCCGGAATCCGCTGCGGCTATTCTGGGAGATTTCTGTTTTTTTGCGGGAAAGCCGGCTGCGGAGCTTGCGGCCTATAAACCAAAGGGCTGTAAGAAGGATTTCATGATCATGATTCCTCCTAATGAAGAGTGGGCGGCATTGATAGAAGCCTGCTATGGGGAGAAAGCAAAAAAGGTTACTAGGTACGCCATAAAAAAAGAGCCGGATATTTTTTTAAAGAAAAAATGTCAAGAAAAACTTGAAGAGATCGTAAAGGGTCTGTCCCGCGAATATGTGATGAAGTCCCTTGATAGAGAGGTGTTTTTATGGTGCAAAGAGCAGGAATGGTGCGGGGACTGGGTATCCCAATATGAAGATTACGGAGAATATGAGAAAAAGGGCCTGGGCGTGGTTATTTTAAAAGACGGCTGTCTCGTTGCGGGAGCCTCTTCTTATTCAAGCTACAGAGAAGGAATTGAAATACAAATCGATACAAAGCAGGAATACAGGAGGCGGGGCCTTGCCCTTATCAGCGGAGCCGCTTTGATATTAAGATGCCTGGAGAAAGGGCTTTATCCCAGCTGGGATGCACAAAACAAGGAATCTGTAATGCTTGCGGAGAAGCTGGGGTATCATTTTGACCATGAATATACGGCGTATGAAATATGGGGATATTGATCCCGGCAACAACGGGCTGAAGGGAATAATAGGGGCGAATAAGCAGAGCAACGGCCTGAATTTGATGATTGAAAGGATAATGAGCAAGCTGTTTGGACTTTAAAAAGTGGGATGCTGTAAAAAATTATCCATAATATGACGAACAGGTGTCATATTATGGATATTATAATCTATTCATAAACAAAGAGCGGCATGTGTCATGGGAGTATTTATGTCCTATGTGTATTTATACCCTATACGGGTACTTGTGCACTACAGGCACTGTCTGCAAGAATAAAGAAAGGAGCATTCAAATGGCTTTTGATTACAAAAAGGAATACAAAGAGTTTTATTTGCCGGGGAAAAAACCGCAGATCGTTGAGATCCCTCCCATGAACTATATCGCAGTAAGGGGGGAGGGAAACCCCAATGAGGAAAATGGAGCTTATAAGCAGGCGATAGGCATACTTTATGCCGTTGCCTTTACCATCAAAATGAGTCCCAAAACAGGTTATAAGATAGAAGGTTATTTTGATTATGTTGTGCCTCCTTTGGAGGGCTTCTGGTGGTCGGAGGGAGAAAATGAGATTGATTACAGCCACAAGGAAAAATTTCAGTGGATCTCTGCGATCAGGCTCCCTGATTTTGTTTCGAAAAAGGATTTTGATTGGGCAGTAAAGGAAGTGGAGCGGAAGAAAAAAGCAGATTATTCCAAGGCGGAATTTTTGACAATTCAAGAAGGCTTGTGCCTGCAGGTCATGCATATAGGATCTTACGACGACGAGCCGGCAACTATCGCTTTGATGGATGACTTTTTAGAAAAAAACGGTTATGATAAGGATATCACGGATGAAAGGCGCCATCATGAGATCTATCTCTCCGACCCGAGGAGAGTGGCGCCTGAACGGTGCAAAACCGTTATACGTCATCCCATAAAGAAAAGAGAGAGTTAAATGCAGATCAACAGGCTTTTCGAGATCGTCTATATTCTTTTGGAGAAAGAAAAAGTTACTGCAAGGGAGTTAGCAGAGCGATTTGAAGTATCCGCAAGAACTATATACAGGGATATTGAGACGCTTTCCGGCGCGGGAATCCCCATTTATATGAGTAAAGGAAAAGGCGGCGGGGTGTCCCTGCTGCCGGGCTTTACTTTAAATAAAGCAGTTATTACGGAAGGGGAAAAGGCGGAAATTTTGTCCGCATTAAAAGCGTTAGATGCGGTAAAACCGGAAGAAAAAACGACAGCCTTGCGAAAGATGGGAAGTCTGTTAGGAGAATCCGGCTATGATTGGATCGAAGTGGATTTTGGAATATGGTCTGATAGGAAACGGGAGGAAACACTCTTTAACGATATAAAAAGGCAGTCATTGAAAAAAGGGTCATTCGTTTTTCCTATGCCAACGCTAAAGGGCAGATGTCGGAGCGGGAAGCAGAACCTTTGAGGCTCTGCTTTAAAGGCGAGGCATGGTATTTGTACGCCTGGTGCAGAAAGCATGAGGAAGAGAGGTTTTTTAAGCTGAAACGGATCCGCAGACTTGAACTGACAGAAGAAATTTTCCAAAGGACATGCGGGGAAGCAGTATTAAAGAAAGAACATGGCAATTATGAAACGGATAAAGTCCAATTGAAATTAAAGATTGCAAAAGAAGCCGCCTTCCGGGTATATGATGAGTTTGAAGACTATGAGGAGCTTGAGGACGGAAGCTTTCTGGCGGAAATTACTTTCCCCAGAGGAGAATGGCTGTTTTACTATCTGCTTAGCTTTGGGCAGGCATTGGAAGTTATTAAGCCGGTGGAAGTGAGGGAACAGTTAAGGACAGAACTGGAAAAGATATTAGATAAATATCAGGATTAACAGTAAAATGCAGTTGTGTGATTACATTTTTGCAATTCTTTGGCGGTAGAAAGTTCCTGCATTTTCTTTATAATGTATTTTAGAAATCACTATGTTGAAGAACAGGAGGCATACGCCATGGCATTGCATGAAAATCTTTGTGCATTAAGAAAAAAGAACGGTTATTCCCAGGAGGATCTGGCTTATAAGCTTGGAATTGCCAGGCAGACCGTAGGAAAATGGGAGAACGGACAGGCAGTTCCGGAATTGTCCGGTTTGCTCAAGCTAAGTGAAATTTATGGAGTGACCATAGATCATATAGTAAAAGGGCAGGATGGATGCGGTTTCATGTATGAGCAACGATCGGAAACCGACAAAGATTCTATTATACCGTTTTTGATCCGCGGAAAACAGAAAACATATGCCGGCAAAGGAAGAGAAACAGAGCCTGCCAGACCGGCATCCCATGACCTGAAATATCAGGAAGGAGAATATCTTTATTATGATACGTATCTGGGAGGAGAAAATTTTTCGGGAGAAGAAGGAATATGGATAAAGAATATTCCTGTCTGGTGTATGAACTATTCGGGAAGAGTAATAGGAGAAGGATTCAGCGGAGATTTTTTGAAAAAAGCATTGTTAAATGTGACGGAAGAAATGCCTTACCGGGGGCCCTGCATATACACAGAAGGAGAATATCACTATCATTGCAGGGTGGAAGGAGATTTTTTCTGGTTCCAGGGTTATGAAGAAATATTTTACGGAACGCGCAAAATATACGAATGTTTATTTCATGGAGGAAAAGTAAAATAGAAATGCAGAAAGATACCGCTAATTGTTTTTGTTAAGAAAACGTGCATAATTGTAAAAATAAATGGGTGGATTTTTTATATACAGGACCGTATACTTTGGGTATAAAATAAAGCGAGGTGGTTTTAATGAGATTAGGGAACAGTTTATTTCATGCCAGAAAAAGTTGCGGCCTGTCCCAGGAAGAGGTCGCGGAGAAACTGGGGGTAAGCAGGCAGACGATCTCTAAGTGGGAAACGGACGAGACGCTCCCCGATATCCGTCAGTCCAAAAGAATGGCGGTATTGTACAATGTATCCCTGGACGAACTGATTGAATTTGACATTGACGAGAAAGAAGTTGAACAATTCATAGAAAGGATCAGCGACGAAAAACAGGAAAAGATCAATTGGACAAATGTCTGGGGTAAAAAATATCCGATTTTATTGAAATACAAAAATGAAGTAAACGCTGCCAATTATGCCAAAAGACTGAGCAGTATGTTAAATGAATTGAAAGAAGAATACGGATACAGCGAATTAGATGCTTTACTGGTCCTAAAAGATATTTTGGCAGGCGTATGGAAAAATAGAAAAGACTTCCATTGAAAAGGGCCTTCATAAAATGCTAAAATAAATCAAAAAGGCATATTACAAACGATGATCCGAAAAACAATCGAGAACTTTAATCTGAATCAAATCAGCGCTTCCGGCCAATGCTTCCGCATGAATCGGCAAAGCTCCGGTAAATACACCCTTATTGCCGGTGCAAACTATCTGGAGCTTGAACAGCACGAAAAAGAATGCATATTCCATTGTGAAGAAAATGAATTTGAAAATTTCTGGAAGGATTATTTTGATCTGGGAGGGAACTATCCGGCTTATATCAAAAAAATCAATCCGGATGATACTTATTTGATTTCTGCTGCAGATTTTGGAAAGGGAATCAGGATCTTACGACAGGATTTGTGGGAAATGATAGTTTCTTTCCTGATCTCCCAGCAGAATAATATTGTCAGGATACGCCGCTGTATTCAGAATATTTGCGATCGTTACGGGGAAGAGAAAATAACTTCCAAAGGAGAAGTATATTACGCCTTCCCGAAGCCGGAAGCACTGGCGGATTTAGAGGAAGACGCTTTGAAGGCGTGCA
>ULTO01009058.1_pt1 | contig 37367 bp, 32 predicted proteins | sample 1957601 | NCBI WGS metagenome assembly ULTO01 (sample SAMEA4835734, study PRJEB28245) | human gut metagenome | biome: gut microbiome; material: fecal sample | place: Denmark | collected 2008 | reverse complement strand
CTCTTCCGATATCCTCAAGCTGTGGGAAAAATGTCAGCGATACGCAGACAGAGGAAAAAACATACCCCTGTTTTTCAAGCTGAAAAGCAGATTCGGATACGGTATGTGCAGGTGGGATTTTTATAAAAATAAGCCCGAGCATATAATTTCGGCGCTCCATGCTCTTTTTTACAGCGCCAGGGAAGAAGAACTGAAAACAAAAATCAGCACCATGGAGAGCTCTTTAAAAGATATAAACGCACAGCAGCTTCTTGATGATATGCGCACAAAATCGATGCAGTATCTTAAGCATCGCCTGTTCATTAAATATTCAAGAAACAAAGGTCGCCCGATTTTCACCGGAGAGGATTTGTGGAAAAAGCCGCGGGAATTTCAGGCTGAATATCCGGTAATACTCAGCACTACATTTTCGTCTCGGAGCAGTTTATACAATAAATCGAAATTTGATTATGCGATAATGGACGAAGCATCACAGGTTGACATTCCCACGGGTGCTTTAGCTCTTTCGAACTCCGGTCATGCAGTAATAGTCGGCGACTCCAAACAGTTGCCGAATGTCCTGACTGATGACGACCGAAAAATTGCCGATGCAATGTTTCATTCTTTTGATCTTCCGGAGAGCTATAACTTTGCAAACAACAGTTTCCTTTCTTCGCTGTGCAAAGTTATTCCGACTGTTCCGAGAACGCTTCTTCGCGAACATTACAGATGTCATCCGAAAATAATAAATTTCTGCAATCAGAAATTTTATAACGGCAATCTTATAATTATGACTAATGATTGCGGCGAATCGGATGTCCTTTCCGTGATAAGGACTTCGATCGGCAACCATTCGAGAGGACACATGAACCGTCGTCAGATTGATGTACTTATCGCGGAAGCATTGCCGAAAATCAAATCCGATCCTGACGCTATCGGAATCATTGCTCCGTATAATGAGCAGGTCAACGCGATTAAAGAACAGCTTTCAAATGACTGCATTACAGTCGCTACGGTTCATAAATTTCAAGGACGCGAAAAAGATTCAATAATAATAACAACTGTCGACAACAGGATATCGGACTTTACCGACGATCCGTATCTGCTCAATGTTGCAGTATCAAGAGCAAAGAAACAGCTTGTGCTGATAACCTCCGGCAATGAACAGGCGGATGGGAAAAATATATCTGATCTTATTGACTATATCGAATACCAAAACTGCTCCGTCACCGACAGCACATTATATTCGGTCTTCGATTATCTCTATAGCCAATATACTCGGGTAAGACATAACTATCTAAGCAAGCACAAAATAATTTCATCATACGATTCCGAAAATCTCATGTATGCGCTAATAACAGAAGTTTTAAACGAAAGCGGGAGAAGTGATCTCGATATCGTTTGCCATCAGCCGTTAAATATGCTCATAAGGAATCCGTATCTGATGAATGACGATGAGTGTCAGTATGCAATGCACAGCTCGACTCACCTTGATTTTCTGATATTCAACAAAATCTCAAAGAAAGCCTTTCTCGCAGTAGAGGTTGACGGATATTCATTCCACAAAGCAGGCACAAAACAAGCCGAGCGGGACAAAATGAAAAATAGAATTCTTGAAAAGTACGGAATCCCTTATCTCAGATTTGCAACAAACGGCAGCGGCGAAAAAGAAATATTGAGGCAAAAAATAGACAGCCTTTCATAAGTTTCTTTGCATATATCTCTGTTCTTTAAAATCCCTCCATGTGCTAAATAAGTGCAGTCGGCGGCTACCGATTCGGATAGCCACCGGCTTTGAAACCGTTTCGTTTCTTGCAAAGAAGCGGACGAATATTTTTCAGAAGCATTAACCCATACTGTTCTTATCAAAAAAGTTTAAACGGCGCAGCAGAATTATCTGCCGCGCCGTTTTCTTTAAGCAGCCGCCTTCGGTGACTGTATTTAACTATGTTTACTTTTTCAGAATGAATTCGCCGTTGGTGCCGCCGAGATATTCGCCGTTTTTCAGGACTGCTTTGCCGTTGATATAGACGCTGTGGATGCCGCCGGGGGCTGCGTCGGGGCGGGATTCGTCAACGCTGAGCTTTGCGGGATCGACAATGCTGATATCAGCCTTGTATCCCTCCCTGAGGTAGCCGCGCTCCTTGATGCCGTAGCGGTCAGCGGTTGCGCCCGTCATTTTGCGGACTATCTTCTCGGGGGCGATATTCCAGCGCCTGCCGAGCAGGAAGAACTGCGGAAAAGTCTGGAATGTCGCAATATTCTGCCTCCCCTTTTCCTCGACCCATGCGTCGGTCATGAACACCGACATGTCGTCCTCCATGAGTGTACGCACGATCGTGTCATTGTAATATTTATCAAGATAGATCCTGCCCGTGCGGTCGGAGAGCTCAACGAGCTTCAGATACATATCCAGCGGCTTTACGCCCTCCTCTTCGGCGAGCTGAATGACCGTTTTGCCCTCGTATTCGGGGTGCTCGTCATTGATATACGCGACGGTCATATCCTCCCAGTCGATGCCGAGCACCTTGCGGTACATAAGAATGGTGAGGCTGAGCTTGAAGCGGTTCAGCGGTGAATTCGCCTGCTCCTTGGTGAGCTTTGCGTACCACTCGGGGAATACGACGGTGATGACCGACGCGCCGTAATGAAATGCGTAATTATCATATGCAATGGGCTTGCCCTGAGCTTTGAGTGTGTGGAAAACATTCAACATCTTGTCGAGCTTTTTCCACGATTTCTTGCCCGTGAAGATAAGGTGGCTGTACTCCGTGCGAACGCCCGTCTGCTCCATAATATCAACTATCTCGTCGAGGGCTATTTCGAGGTGGGATTTCTTGGTGATGAGCGGATACTCTGCGCTGACCGCCGAGCAAGCTCTCGCATGAACGGTAAGGATTCCGTCGTACTTCGCAATCTCCTTGGCGAAGGCATAAAGCTCCTCCTTGGTCGCGTATCTGTTAGGCTCATACATAAAGCCCATCGAGCCGCCGAATGCGCCGTCCTCCATTGCCTGATGAACGTGTTCGATCTCATTTTTGAGCTGCTCCGGAGTGAGCGGCGTCGGGTCGTAGCCGCAGATACCCGCGCGGACCGAGCCGTGACCGACGAGCGGCACGATGTTGACATGGAGTCTGCCCGTGAGCTTCTCGCGGAAAGAAGCGAGGCTGCCGGTGAATTCCGACTCAAAGAGTCCGCCGCCGAGCTTGTCTCTGTAGGGCGTATTTTCGTCCGTCCCGAACGGCGAAAAGCTGCAATTTCCGGTTATCTGGGTGGTGATGCCCTGCCTGATGAACGGGCTGAAGAATTTCTCGCTGTCCGCCCTGTCGCAGAAGAAATCGTTGTGTGAATGGGCGTCAATGAAGCCGGGGCAAACATAAAGACCGGTTGCGTCGACCGTCTCGTCCGCCGCTTCGTCGCACTTGCCGACCTTGAGAATTTTGTTGTCCTCAATAAGGACGTCGCCTACAAACGGAGCATTACCGCTGCCGTCGAATACAGTGCCGTTTTTGAATAAAGTTTTCATGTTTTTGCCCCTTTCCTTGATCTGTATAAATATTATACAATGGCCGCTGAGGAAAAATCAACAAAAATCCGAGCAGCCAAGGCAAATTTCATTCTATTTCGGACAGTTGAAATACTAAACGAGTTTTTCTTGAAAAAAGCTTGAAAATCGCAAAAATTTTCACAAACTCGTGACCCGATTTTGTTGCCTGTTGCATTTTTGTCAGATCAGTCTGAAAGAATACCCGGTGACTTTCTCCTCAGGTGTTGCAGCCTGTGTATGATCAGTGTTCTAAGATAATGCTCATTTTTATTCTGTTCTTTTGCACACTGAGTTTTGGAAAGAATACTGTTGAAACGATTGCAGATTTTTCAATCGTTCTGTCTCCAGGTCTTCAACCACAAAACTCCCGTCGGAATTCAATACCCAAATCGGCCCATGCAAAAATTCATTAATCTTATTTTATACGTTTATTCAACCTTCATATTCTATCCGGATAAGCGGTTACTGTTTTGTAGGTGGTTCTTTTATTGTCTTTGAGCTTATACTATGGGCTCGACCCACTTTCCAAAAAGCCTTCCGACAAGAGCTCTTATTGTATCGTAAGTGCGGATGCAAACATCAATTAAATTGCCGTAGTCCCTGCTTGTCGCCTTGACATCGGACTTCCACTCGTTCGGAGATGAGAGAATCAGATGAAGCGGGAGCTTCATTTCAAGGTCGTCCCATTCGCAGAATTTCTCAATCCCGAAATCGCATATATCGCGATAGAGCCTCATTCTCTCGGGAAACAGGCCGAAGAACTCAAACTCGCCCTTGCGCACGGAGCTTTTCCAGACCCTCCAGCTTATTTCGCTCCGCCTTACGTGCTCGTTGGCAACCTCGTCATGGGCGGTATTCCTCTTCGCATTCTCCCAGAGCTCGTCGCATTCCTTGACTTCTTTTCTCGAAAAATGCAGTGTTTTATCAACACTGTTGAAACATCTGACGTGTCCTTTTTTCGCGTTTTCGCTCGTCTTGTTTATGAATTCGACAATCTCCTTACCCGCCGCGCCGTAATAAAAATCGCAAAATTCACGCATGGCTTTATCGTAGTCGCAGTAAGGATCGGACAGCAGAGAAGCGATGAGATATGACCTCAAATCACCGAACTCCGCATCGCATTTTCCGAGATAATAATTGCCCTCGACGTAGACTCCCTTGACATTGTTTTCGCAAAGAATCTGCATATTTCTCTGCAAAACTCCGAAATCGGGGAATATGCAGACAGTATACTTATAGTTATTGGCGTAATCCCACACATAAACGCGGTCGCATATTTTACCCCAACCGTAAAGATCGCTCATGAATTTTGTGTTTCGCTCGCAGTCGGGATCGTCAAATGTATGCGTAAAGCAGCACTCTATGCTGCAAAGCCTCACTATAACATTATCAAGGGGCTTTACGTTCTTCGGAGGCTTTCTCGTGTACTGATATGCAAACGTATCTATTGCAACATTATCGTAGTCCATAAGGCCTACCTGCTCGGCTATGCGGTTTACAAATGAAATCATCGTGCCCGCGTGCGACTCGTTTTCTTCGTCAAGCCTCTTGCAGTTTTCGCATTGGCAGTAGTCCTGATTATCCGCCTGCGTAAGTGAAATTATCTGAAGCGCGGCCTCGGGATCGTACCTGTTTTTAAGCAGGTCGAGAACCTCGTCAAGCACGATATGATAAACATACTCATTGGTAAGGCAGAGCTGAGTCGGAATGCGCTTACCGTCTCTTAATGCAAAATACTCGGGATGAGAGTCGAAGTATTTATCTTTAGAACAGAATCCGGCGGTTAGAGTATGGGCAAACGAATTTATATAATTAACCGTACCGCCGAGCTCCTTGGAAATTCTGTTATATACTCCGCCACTAAGCCCGTTTGACAGGGAATAGATATGTGAATCGCACCACGACAGTCTCCAGTCCGTCTCGGTATACTCGAAGTACGGAGTATATTCAATATCGACATCATTCGGGATATTCAAAGCATCTCCGCCGTTCGCCAATTTATCGCCCGCGACAAAGCAACGGTATCCTCCGAACTCCTTGAGAAGCCTGCAAACTCCGTAAATGTTCCCCCTGTTTCCCGCTCCGACAACGGCGATTCCGCCGTCATAGCTCTTTATAACATATCCGCCGTCGGCAAACGAGGATACATCATAATCAAAGCGTCGGGTCTTTCCTACCGCGATTTCAAAGCCCGTTTTCCCCTCGGAATCTGTAATTATCGGATATTCGATATTTGTAGATTCCCTGACGGTATCACGCAGAAATTCCGCCGCCGCTCTCTCGAGGGAATTTGCATTTTTGCTTATTACAATACGAATATTCAAGCCTCGCTCATCTCCCGAAACAGCTCCGACACCTATCGTTAGGACGGAAGCCGCGATAATAACGGACAATATTACGGATATCACTTTTTTAAACATACGTCAAATCCCTCCGAAGAAAATATTTCCATTACGATGTTATTATACAATAACCGGAAATAAAAAACAATAATTCTTATCTCCGCCTTATTTTTTTGTATACTATCACAAATCAAGCGCTTATTTTTCATCAAAATAACCATACAAGCCTGCCTTCTAATCCCAAATACGGACAGATGCCTCACAAAAAAACACGTATATTGCACTTTTCGACAACAGCCGAAAATAAAGCGCTTGTCTCTGTCAATTCAAAGATACGGGATTCTCAACGGGAAAAGCGTTTGACTTTTAATATAATCTGATATATAATCGGTATATACCGTAAATAAAAGGAGGGCGCAGTCATGCCGAGACCCCCGCGGTGCCGCAGAATTTGCGTCTTGCCGCAAGTTGATGCCTTTTCCCCCGACGGCCGCGCGGACACAGAGCCTGTCTTGTTGGCGCTCGACGAATACGAGGTCATACGGCTTGTGGATTTAGAGAAGCTGACCCATGAGCAATGCGCCGCACAGATGGACATCTCCCGCTCCACCGTGCAGGAAATATACGAGAGCGCAAGGCAAAAAATCGCTGCGTGCCTTGTCTACGGAAAGCCGCTTCGCATAACAGGCGGATGCTACCGCGTCTGCGCGGGGCGTGAGCATTCGCGCTGCGGGCGCTGTACACGCTCAAACGAAAGAGACACAAGCAAAACCGACAACGACTATAAAGGAGAACCTATCATGAAAATCGCAGTTACCTATGAAAACGGTCAAGTTTTTCAGCACTTCGGCCATACGGAGCAGTTCAAGCTCTATGATGTTGAGGACGGAAAAATCGTCCGTGAGGCTGTTGTCGGCACAAACGGCAGCGGTCACGGCGCGCTGGCGGGCTTTTTGACACTCAACGGCGTTGACGCTCTTATCTGCGGCGGCATCGGCGGCGGCGCTCAGACGGCGCTTGCAGAGGCGGGCATAAAGCTCTACGGCGGCGTCAGCGGAGACGCGGACGCCGCGGTGAACGCGCTGCTTCTCGGCAAGCTCGGCTACAATCCCAACGTCCGCTGCAGCCATCACGACCACTCCCACGAAGGCGAGGGTCATACCTGCGGCGACCGCGGCTGCGGCAAGCACGACTGCCACTGATATGGAAAATATATTAAATAAGCTCCCGTTTTGGGCATCTCTGACGGAGCAGGAAAAAGAAATCCTTCGCAAAAGCGCTGTTATTCGGCGCTACGAAAAGGGCTCGTTTATTCACAGCAGCGACCGCGACTGCCTCGGTATGCTGTTCATACTCTCCGGCGAGATACGCACCTATATCCTCTCCGACGAGGGGCGGGAAATCACGCTGTTTCGCCTATACCCAAATGACCTGTGCGTGCTGTCGGCGTCCTGCGTCATCAGTCAAATTTCGTTTGACACGCAGATTACCGCCCGTCAAAACACGGAGGTTTTGATCATCCCGCCAAATATTACTGCTCTGCTCAAGGAGCAAAATATATCCGTGCGCTGTTTTCTCTATGAGCAGGCGACAGAGCGCTTCTCCGAGGTCATGTGGGCGATGCAGCAGATTCTGTTCAAGGGGCTCGACCAGCGTTTGGCGGCGTTTTTGGTTGAGGAATGTGAGCGTACAAATTCCAATGCCGTTCGCATGACGCACGAGCAGATAGCCCGGAATATCAGCTCGGCGCGCGAGGCCGTTGCGCGGATGCTCAAGCAGTTCACTCAGGACGGACTCGTGGAGCTGAAGCGCGGGGAGATTATCATAAAAGATACGGACGGGCTGAAGCGGCTGCGATAACACGCCGTTTTTAATCTAAAATAAATATCAGCTTAAAATCCGACGTTTCAAAAAAATGTCGGATTTTTTTTGAAAATGTGACCGTGTTACAGTACGGCGCGGCAATTTGGGCTATAATACAGACAACAACCGACGAAAGAGGTGGCAAAAATGAAAATTAAGCTCAATCCCGACAAGGAAGTTGTGGACACCGTCCGCGAGGGACTCAAGCGAACCGGCGGATATTGCCCCTGCCGACGAGAACGGACAGAGGCGACAAAATGTATGTGTCAGGAGTTCAAGGATCAGATTGCCGACCCTAACTTCGAGGGCTTCTGCCACTGTATGCTCTACTACAAGTCCCTGCGGGACTGAGGCGGACAGCAGCGATGTGAAAAAAATTAAGATTAAAGAAAGGAGCCTTTATCATGGCCGAACTTAAAATTACTGCCGAAAACTTTGAAAATGAGGTGCTTCATTCCGAAAAACCCGTCTTGCTGGATTTCTATGCCGACTGGTGCGGTCCGTGCAAAATGCTCGCACCCGTACTGCATGAGCTTGCCGAGGAAAAAGCCGATTCGCTCAAGGTCGGCAAGATAAATGTTGACGAGCAGACCGAGCTTGCCATGCGCTTCGGGGTATCGAGCATCCCGATGCTGGCGGTCATCAAGGACGGAAAAATCGTTTCAAAATCGGTCGGCTACCGCCCGAAGGCGGACATAGCCGCAATGATAGACGGCATAAAATAAAGACGGAACCTGCGGGCGGCGCTTCAGTCGCCCGCATTTTATATTTAAACAGGAGCGTTTATATTGCTCTGCAGCACCCGTTGCCGAAAGTATATTCTTTGAGAGAAGCTTTTAAAGCATTTATTTCGCCCGAATCGCCTATAAAGCCTCACTCCGAGGATTATTTTCGGCGTTTTTGTTGATATATTTTCGGCTATATGATAGAATACATCAGCACGATAATTTTTTAAGGGTGATAAAACATGAACAAAGTACCATTGCGTGAAAAGTTAGGTTACGGCGTAGGTGCAATAGGCCTTGACTTAAGCTACGGAATGTTCTATTCCTACCTCTCGCTTTACCTGACCAACGGTCTTGGAATCAAGCCGCTTTTCCTGCTCATCCTGGCGCCGCTCGCCAGACTTTGGGACGGCATCAACGACCCGATGATGGGCATGATAGTTGACAAGACCAACACCAAAATGGGCAAGTACCGCCCGTGGATACTGACGGGAGCCCTGCTCAACGCAATAGTGCTCTGTCTGCTTTTCAACAATCCCGGCTTTGCGCTCAACTCCGTCGGCCTCTATATCTATGTCGCCGTGCTCTATGTATTCTGGGGCATGACCAACACCCTCGCCGACATTCCGTTCTGGTCGATGATACCGTCGTTTGCAAGCGAGGAGAAGGACAGAAACCTCGTCTCGACTATCGCAAGAACCTTCTCCGGCCTCGGCCAGGGTATAATCGTTATATTCACCGCATATGCAGTCGCTTTCTTTGGCGGCGCAACCGGCAGCAAGCTCGACAAAATGGACTCCGCCTGCCTGACCGCCGGCTTCGGCAAATGGTCTATGGTGACGGCTGCGGCTCTCGTATTCTTTGCATTAATCTGCGTTCTCTCGACTAAGGAGCGCAGAGTTGTCGTCAACAACGATAAATTCTCGTTCAAGCAGGCAATAAGCGTTATAAAGCAGAACGATCAGCTGCTCGTATTCATGCTCTTTGCCATGATATCGAACGCCGGCTTCTATATGACCTCGGGCATCAGCAGCTACTATTTCACCTGCGTCGCGGGCGACCTCAAGCTTCAGTCCACCTTTAATATGTTCGGCACTGTGGGCTCGGTGCTCTCGCTCCTCGTCATCCCCATCTGCTCCAAGTTTATGTCGAACCGCTCCACCTACCGCCTCTCGCTCATCATGGCGGCGGCAGGCTACACCGGCATGGCGATAGTCGGATATCTCTTAGGCGCAAACGTCTATGCGCTCGGTGCGTTCTACTTCATCACGAGCGTCGGTACTGGCAGTATGTTCGTCAACCAGACCGTCATGCTCGCGGACGTTGTCGATTACGGCGAGTACAAGCTCGGCAAGCGCAACCAGGCTCTGACCTTCTCGATGAAGGGCTTCCTGCAGAAGATGGCTTACACCATGCAGTCGATAATCATGTATGCCGCATTCAGCATAACCGGCTACAACGGCGAAGCGGCTGTACAGACCGCAGCGGCGAACAGTGCGATATCGTTCCTGATGTTCATCGTCCCGCCCGTCATGATAGTCGTCTCGCTTATCGTCTTCCTCAAGAAGTACAAAATCCACGGCGAGTTCAAGACCGAAGTGCTCAAGGCAGTCGGCGGAGAGAAATAATAATAAGCGGAGGTGCAGTGCTGCTGTTGCCTCCGCATTTTTTAACTTAGTATTTGTGAGGTAGCGGTATGGGAATTATAAAAAATGAGATACCGATATTAGAGTTTGATTCGGAGCAGACAGCGGTCATAAGTCCTGTTCATGAAAATCTAAACCTCAATCTTCCGAAGAAATGTGTATTCGCATTTCTCGGCAATTACATAGACGAATATGCAAACAGCTCCGACACCAAACAAGTATCGACTTTTATCAGCGCAACAAAGAACTATCCTATTTATATAACAAAATACAAAGGCGAGGAAATCGTTCTCTGTCAGGCGCCTGTCGGTGCTGCCGCCGCCGCACAAATACTTGACTGGCTAATCGGTTACGGAGTTTGTGAAATTATTTCTGCGGGCAGCTGCGGTGCACTTGAACATTTCGAGGAAAGTACATTCCTTGTTCCGAGCAAAGCATTGCGTGACGAGGGAACATCGTATCATTACGCTCCTCCTTCACGCTTTATGGAAATCAACGAAAGAGCAAAAAAGACCATTGAAAAAACAATACTTGAGCACAACATGAAATATCAAGAGGTTATTACATGGTCTACTGACGGCTTTTTCCGCGAGACAAAAGAAAAAGTCGAATATCGCAAAAGCGAAGGCTGTTCTGTTGTGGAAATGGAATGCTCGGCGCTTTCGGCGTGTGCAGCTTTCAGAAAAGCAACATGGGGAATGATACTGTACACGGCAGACAGTCTTGCCGATGTTGATAAATACGATGAGCGGCATTGGGGCGGCAACGCATATGAATATGCGCTTACCCTGTGTCTGGACGCGGTATTAGCCATATAAATTCAAAGCGGGGTGCGGCAACGAAAAGACGCGGCACCCCGCTTTTGTTTACGGACGATACCCGAAAACATTTATCTGAGCCGTTTGTCAAAAGCTTTATATGATGTTATAATGAATTAAGACAACAAAAAGCAAATGCTCGGGAGGCGCAAATGGATAAGAAATTATTGATTTTCGGAACAGCTTTTATTATCCTCGGTGTTTTAGCGCTGATGTTTTCCGGTCTTTCTTATGCCGTGCTTCACGGCACAAACGACGCGCCCCTCGACTTTTATCACCTATGGAACGTCATGCTGAAAATCTCGGCGCCCATAGGCGCAATTCTCTGCGCTGCGGGCGTGATTCTGCTGATAATTCGGGCGAAGTCGTAATCTTTTCTCGCGCTCTGCGTCTGACTTCATCGACCGTCGCAACAGCGAGTTGCTTGTTATTCCGACGGCTTTAAATTATAATAACCCCGAGGTGATGATTTTATGGATACAAAGGATATTATTCTTAAACTCAGAACAGGCAAGGGTATGTCTCAGGACGAGCTTGCGGAAAAAGTATTTGTTACCCGCCAGGCGGTTTCTCGCTGGGAAACCGGCGAAACTACGCCCAACACAGAGACATTGAAGCTGCTGTCAATGCTGTTTGACGTTTCTATCAACACGCTTCTCGGCTCGCCGAGACAGCTTATTTGCCAGTGCTGCGGTATGCCTCTTGACGACGCCGATATCAGCAGGGAAACGGACGGCTTTTTCAACGAGGAATACTGCAAATGGTGCTATGCCGACGGGCAATATATGTATCACAACATGGATGACTTGATAGAGGTTTGCGTGCAGAATATGACGAACGAGAACTTCTCGGCAGAACAGGCGCGCGAATACATGGCGGATATATTGCCCAAGCTCAACTATTGGAAACGGTACGAATATCTCGGCGGCGCGGAAAAATTCGAGGAACACAAGCAAAAGCTTATCGATGAAATAAACGGCTTAAATATCGACGGTCTGCCGAAGGTTGAAAAGCTCAACGCTCTTGTCGGCAAGTTCATCAACCTCGAATACCGACTGCCGAACGGGACGGCCGTAAAATTTCTTGACGACAACGCCACATATCTCGGCAACGAGCTGGAATGCGAATACGGCGGCTTGCGCCGCTTCGGAATCGCCGCAAGCATGGATTTTTTACTGATTTGCACCTACGAAGAAAACGGCAAAAATCCGGAGCTGGTCGTCTACAAAAAAAGATAAGTGAAATTTTAAACGGGGCGCGGCAAAAACTGCCGCACCCCGTCTTATTATCGGCCGCCCGCCGTAAACTCAGCAGAAAACGCAATACGTGTTTTGAAGCCTTATCCGCCATGAGTTTTTGCATTGAATTCGCGTTTGCGGTCTGATATAATGAAAATGATAAGGAGCGCGATTCAAGGCGCAGCGCGGCAGTATTACCAACAGCTTTTCGACTCTTACAATTTTGTGACAACTTTCATCCGATTTTTCGGTGAATGGGGTGCTCATTTTTGATATTCTTGTATTGCGGAAAGGAAGTCCGCGAAAAAAATCAAAGGAGCATTTGTCATGAAAAACAGAAAGAACATTATCGCAACCGTATTCGCCCTTGTCCTTGCCGCAAGCATCATCGCCGCATCGGCGGCTACCGCTTCGGCAAACAACAGAAAGAACACACCGACCGAGACTCTGCCCGAAATCGTCTCCGTCAACTCGCCCGACGACTGCGGCGTTCCGTCCATAGGGAGCTTCGTTAAAGACATGAACTCTCTCACGGAGAAAGAGCGAGAGGCTCTGCTCGGTGACCTCGCCGAGATCGCAAAGCTCGAAAAGCAGATCGATGAAATCTACGCCCGCATGACCGACAAGAACGCAGAAAAGCTCTACAAGGAAATCTCCGCAATCGACGACAAGATAACAGCAGTTCTCGAGAGAAACTCCAAGCTCTGGGAGCGCGTCAACGACGAGTATGACAAGCAGATCGCCGCAAACGAGACGGACATGACCCTCGAGCTCAACGAGGCTGACCTCAACGACGCCCGCGAGGATGAATATGCCTACGAGAAGTTTGTCAGAAATCTTGACACCATAACCGAGGACGAGAGAGCCGCTCTTATCGCCGACCTTGCCAAGGTCGCGGAGCTCAACGAGAAAATCGACGCTATCTATGCCCGCATGACCGACAAAAACGCCGACAAGCTCTATGAGGAAATCGACGCTGTGGAAGCCGAGATTACAGAGGTTCTCGAGAGAAACTCCAAGCTTTGGGACCGCGTCAGCGACGAGTACGACGTGAGAGTTGCAGCGAACGAAGCAGACATGGCCTTTTAAGCCGAGCGAACATAACGCCCTGCGAAAAGGCACAGCAGACAAGCCATGAACACAGAGCCGTGTCCGAGCGGCACGGCTCTGCAGCTACTACGGAGGCGCTATGAAACAACTCATCTATATCGCAGAGGATGAAAAAAACATAAGAGAGACGCTTCAGCGATTTCTCGAAAATGACGGATATGAAGTGTGCGCGTTTGAAACGGGAGACGCGCTTTTAGGTGCGTTTTTCAAAAGACGCGCCGACCTTGTCATTTTGGACATAATGATGCCCGGCACGGACGGGCTGACCTGCTGCCACCTCATCCGCGAAAAGGACAAGGTGCCGATTATTCTTCTCACGGCAAAGGACACCGAATACGACTATGTCAACGGAATATTGCAGGGCGGAGATGACTATTTGACAAAGCCGTTTCGCCCGACTATGCTTTTGATGCGCGTCAAGTCGCTGCTTCGCCGCGTGGAGATGGAGCGCGGCGGCGACCCGATGGACAAGGATATTTTAGTCGGCGACCTGCGTTTTTCGGGCGACGAAAAGCAGCTCTTCTGCAAGGGAAAGCCCCTCGCCCTCTCCCCCAACGAGATGAAGATGCTTCTGTTTTTGATGCGCGGCGAGGGCAAGGCCTTTTCGCGCGACGAGCTGCTGAATCATATTTGGGGCTACAACGACGAGGTCGAGACGCGAGTGACCGACGAAACTCTGCGCAGAATCCGCAGCAAGCTCTCTTCGGCGGACAGCAACGTGCTCATTGAAACCGTCTGGGGCTACGGCTACCGACTGCGCTCAAAGGAGGGCGGAGCATGAAGCATATAAGAAGAAAAATCACACTCGCCGTGCTCGGCACCATGCTGCTCGTCTTTGCGGCGCTGTTCGCTACCGTCAACATTTTTATCCCGAGATATCTGACGGCGGAGGCGCAAAAGGCGATACTCTCGGAGGATGAGCACGAAGCCCCCGTCCCGTTCTCCGATATTAAAAATGAGGATGACGAACAGGAGCATTTTTTGACTCCGAGTGTCAGATATCTTGAAATCGAGGGCGAGCTTTTTGAGCCCGAATACCTGTCGAAATCGGAGCAGCGGCTCCGGGAATACTGCCGCAGAGAGAAGCCGTCCGTCGGTGAATTCCACACCTTCAAAAACGGCGGCAGCCGCTTCGTTTTTCGTATGACGCAGGTTGAAGCCGACGGCGATGACGACGCGTATTCCTATATTCTCTATGTGGATATCGGCGCCGTAATGCAGTATGCCTCTTACCTGAACGCCGCTTTTTTCGCGGTGCTGGCCGTTTTGACCGTATTGGTCTGCCTATTCGGCTGGAAACTCGGCGGCTATGTTGAGAGGGCGCACGAATCGCAGAAATGGTTTTTCCAAAATGTATCACACGAGCTGAAAACGCCGATGATGGCGGTTCAGGGCTGTGCAGAGGGCATAAACACCGGTGTTTTAGAGCCTGTCGAAGCGTCAAGGGTCATTCTCGAGGAAAACGAGCAGATGTCTAATTTGATAGAGGAACTGCTCGCGCTCTCGCGGCTCGAGGCGGGACAGTTTAAATCGGACTTCCACTCGACGGATGTGCGCGAGCTTCTGTACGACTGCCTGCGCGGCACAGAGCACCTCGCGCAGCAGAGAAATCTGCGTATCACACCGATATTTGACGGCGACCCCGTAACGGTCAGCTGCGATGAAATTCATCTGCGCCGCGCTTTTACGAATATAATCACCAATGCTCTGCGCTATGCAAAAGAAGAGATAATAATTGAGTGCAGGCAGGAAAAAGGCAAAGCCGTTATCCGCATCCGGGACGACGGCGAGGGCATCGCGCCCGAGCTTCTGCCGCATATTTTTGACCGCTTTTTCAGCACGAGAAAGGGCGGAGCGGGAGTCGGTCTCGCCCTGACAAAGGAGATAGTCAGCCTTCACAGGGGAACGGTGCGCGCGTCAAACGACGGCGGAGCGGTGTTTGAAATTATCCTGCCGATAGGATGAGCTTATTTTATCTTGTGTGATATGTGCCGGGCAACGCAAAGAGAACGCCACTAAAAAATCCGTCTTATGTCAGTTCTTTATGATTTTGTCCTGCGATAATATATCGTTATAATTGAATATAATTGAAATACAACGTCCCCCCCTCGATAATATACGTTACCGAGGGAGGGCGTTGCTTTACAAATGTATAATTAAGAGATAGGGGTTTTCTGTATTTATGTCTTATAGCTTCACTCCGCATTCGGAGCAGAAGGCGCTGTCGGCGGTGATTTCGGCGCCGCAGTTCGGGCATTTTTGTCCGAGCTTTGCTCCGCAGCGGTTGCAGAACTTCGAGCCGGGGGCAAGCTGCGCCTTGCAGCTCGGGCACAGCGTCATTCCGGCCGCCACGGTCTGACCTGCGCCGGACACCACCACCACCGGCTGTCCGCCGGTCATAATGGTGTTCTCTATAACCTGAAACACCTCGGAGGGAAGCTTTTTCTGCTTGTACGCGCCCATTCCGGCGGTTATCGCCAGCGGCCACGCCACAAACAGGCCTATCGCTCCGGCGCCTATTTTATCGGACCACTGCCCCTCGCCTATGCTGACATTCAGCTGATCTCCCGCAACCGCCATCTGAACGGTAACAGCAAGGCGCATGCCCGTGAGCGTCTTCCAGCCGTCCTTTGGCTGACTCGCCTGCATAACATAGCCGTCCGTGGTCTGAGAGCTCTGGACATCCATACCCTTCTCGGTACGGAAAAAGCCCTCGAGGCGGGTGACTATATCCTGCACCTGCGTGCCGTTCAGCATGAATACTCTTGTCTCGTTCATTTCATTTCCTCCGTTCGTCTGAAGTCGTTTTGTTATCTATTCTTCTGCATGAATATCCCATTCATCACAAGCTCATTTTCCAGATACTGCGAGATGCTGTCGGCAACGGCTGTTATGGCCCGCTGCACACCGGATTCGGAAAGCCCCTCGCACGGTTGAAGCATTGTTACGGACAGCTCCGTCCCGTACTCTTGCTCGGTTACGCAGATTGAAAAACGGCTTAAATTCCCGTACACCGACATATTCGATATGACGGTTGAAGCATCCGTTTTTTCATACTCGGCGCCGTTTTTGTCGAGCACCTCGTATATCGCAAGAATGGCATATTGCCGATTGTACGGAAGCGTCCTTTTTGTCTCTTTACCGTCCCGCAAAACGGAATGCTGCGGCATATCCACCGTCCGCCGCCCCCTTTCAACGTTTTATCGCAGCACGCTTTTCTGCTATTGCTTTTCAATGTAGCCGCTCACGGCCTTGGCATACATACTGTCGTCCGTCACGGGCTGATAGCGCTTGCCGTCATAGTCGTCCGTGAACCCGTTTGTCGCCTTATATATCCTGCCCGTCTCGGTATCGTACACGCGCTCATAGCCTAAAGTGGCGTCGCTCTGCTTTTGGCTCATAATATCCTGACTTATGTTGCGGCTCTCCCACGAGGACATAAAGCCGTCCATCGTCTGGTTGAAGTTTTGGCTTATCTGCTTTGCGAGCGCCACCTTCTCATTGCTCGCCTGATTAGCGGCACTGACAAAGCTGTCGGAATACTTGAGTGTTTTAAAGCAGTCGGTTAGCACGCCTTCCCACTCTATAAATGTATCTTTGGCTGCGGTAACGGCGACGATATTGTAGACCATATAGTATCCGCCGTCTGCCGACTCCATCATGTAGCCGTTCATTCGTCCCGTCCAAATCTGAACCGCGCCGAAATCCACTACCGAGGCGGAAAACATTCCCTCGCCCTCTTTGCCGTTATCTTTAAAGGTGGCGCGCAGCAACTCATCGCCCATAGCATAGGCTTTCATACCGTTTGACGATGCATAGCGCTCGGTCACGGTGAAGTTTTCAAAACGAGGAAATGCGTATCCCGAATATGACGGCTCAGCCTTCGATATAAAATCGGCATACTGCGGAAAAATTTTGAAAAATCCTTCGGTAGACGGGTTTTTCAGCACAGGCGCCTTTGCAAAAATTAAATTCTGTTTGCTGCCCGCGCTATAACTGTATTGCCACGCCGCCTTGCCCTCATCACAGTGCAGAAGCGGCTCCGCCTTCAGCAGTATAAACATCTGATTGAGCGGCTCCGCAGGGTCGTACACGCGGATACTGTGGTAGATATTTATTCCGCCCGTCGATACCGTCCACCCCTTGGGGATAGTTATGCTGAAATCGGCGGTTTCGTATTTTTCGGTCTGCACGGCCGCTGCCGCCGTCTGCGTTATTTTGACACCGCGCTCCGTCCGATCTGCCTTGGTGCCGTCGCCGTCCTCGGCGGGCTTGCTGCCGCAGGCGGCAAAGAGCAGCAGCATAAGAGCCGCAAGCAAGAGCGCCGCAAATCTTTTTGCTTTCACGGTATCCTCTCCTTTTTGTTGTCCGTCGCTTAAACAAACGCAGCGAGCATAAATTTCATTTTGCTTTTGCGGCCTTTCGCGCCGCACCCGTTTTACCCTGCTTTAATTTTATACAGGCATGAGACTTTTTGTATATAAGGGAAGTCCGCCAATCTGCAAAAATCGCGTGGCGGACTTCCGCCATTCTCCGAAAAGCGCCGAAAACCGCGCCTTTTACCCATAAGAAGTCAAAAAAATACCTCCCGCCGAAGCGAGAGGCAAATCTGCTGTTTTTATGCGTTGTTGTAAAGCGTGACAAGTCCGATGCGGGATCTCGCGCCGGTTTTTTCATATATTGCGGAGACATACCGCTCCAGGGTTCGCCTCGACACATAGAGATTGTCGGCTATCGTTTGCAGTCCGTCCTCGGTATTCACCAGCAATCCGAACACCTCAGCTTCTCGCGGAGTCAGCGAGAACTGCTTGGCGAGCTTTTGCAGCCTTTCGCCGTCGCTCAGCTTATCGGCCGCCTCTGCTTCGAGCCCGTCAAAGAAGGCTTTTCGCTTATTCATATAAGCAAATGCAGCGACGCTCGCGAGCACGAACAAAAGCAGCTCGATCGTTATTATGGCGATATTGTTGCCTGAATTCAAAAGTGCAAGCGAGCCGCCCGAAATCAATACGGCGACAAGATTGTTGACGGCTCTGCCGAGCCCCGCCCACAGCTCCGGCGTTTCAGTATATCGTGCGATCTCCATAAAGGAAACCGTGAAGAAAACGGCGAAGAAGCCCGCGGCCAGATAAAATATGACGAGCCCTACCGTAAAAGACCCGGCAAACTGAAGAACGACGAGGCAGGTAGTTGACAGGACGGCGATGCAGTACATAACTATGCTCATGTATTTTCTGCTTGCCGTGTCAAACAAAAAGCCCGCCAAAAGCCCGCTGAGGGCGAGCAGGACTCGCGGCCACTGCCCGATATTCGCCTCTCCGCTTGCGTGGATGAGGGTGACAGCATTATCAAGCGTGCTGAAAATGCAGGTCATGAGCGCGACGAAAAAGACAAGAATCACGCTGATTTTTAAGCTCTCCCTGCCGTTGCCGCCGTCGGGCTCGCTCTTTGAAAGCGCCGGGACAACGCTGTTTTTTTCCGCGCGTATCAGCATAAGCGCCAAAAGCATTATAAACACCGAAAGTATCGCGGCTTCGGCAATGTCTATATGAACAAGATTGCTGTTCGCAATCTGGAGCATTGTGCCGAGCATATAGGAGATACCCGTAAGCCGCGCAATATGCGTATTGTCCTCCAACAGGCAAAGGGATTTATAGAACACGGCGCTTCCGAACACGCCGAGAATCAAAAACAGCAGAAGACCGGCAATCAGCGTAAGCGTGTAAGAGCCGCTGCGGCACATCAGAAAAAGGCAGGCATTGGAGATAACGGCTGCGCAAACCGAAACGGAAGTTTGTGCATTTCCTTTGCAGAATCGGCATAAAAGAGGATACAGAACAAAACCGACCGCGCTGACGCCGAGCGCATAATTTTGAGCCGCCACCGAACGGTGCCCCGAAACGATGCGGGAAATCATGTTGACGAACAAAAACTCCGCGCCCAAGAACACAAAGGTGAAAAGGCTCATAAGAACTATTACTTTCAGATACGGAACTCTGTTTTCCCTGTTAAATGCATCGCTCTGCTTTATTTTTTTTAAGATGCCGTCCATAATAAAATCCTCTTATCGGTTATCGGGCGCAAACGCTGCGTACGGTTTTTCGTTACAATCTAATATATTATTTAACTTTAAATTTGTCAAGACAGTGATGCGGATTAATGTTGTCTCTTCAAAAGCGCCACAGGTTGCCGGCTCAAATATTACTCACGCTTCATATGTATGATTTACGGACACAGACGGCCGTATCGCAAGGCGGCACCAAGTCTTAAATTATATGTTTTAAAGTTGCAAAAACAGGGTTTTTATGATATACTTGCTTCAGTCCCATTTGAAAGGTGATAATATGAATTTCGAGTATCAAGCATCTGTAATCGTGCCGGTATACAACGTTGAGCAATATCTGAGGATTTGTCTCGACTCGCTGGTTAATCAGACTATCGACAAGTCGAAAATGGAGGTTCTCGTAATCAACGACGGCTCTCCGGACAACAGCTGGGATATTTGTCTTGAGTACAGTAAAAAGTACGACTTTATTAAAATTTTCTCCAAAGAGAACGAGGGACTTTCCGCTACGAGAAATTTCGGAATAAAGCACGCCAAGGGCAAGTATCTGTTTTTCCTTGACAGTGACGATTATTTCACTCCCGAAACGGTCAAAAAGGTTACAGATTTTTTTGACAAGGTTTATGATGAGGTCGACCTTGTTTCGTATAACGAGGTTCGCTACAAAGAAGATGAAATTCTCAAGCCTCATTACAGATTCAAAATGCTCGACCACGAAGGCGTGTATGATTTGGAGGAATATCCGTATCTTGCACAGACTCGTGTAAATGTTTGCGTAAAAAATATAGGCGAAGACAATATTCTTTTCAACACCACCCCCGGTTTCAAGCTCGAGGACCAGGAATATTGCAACCGCGTTCTTATGCCCAAAATGAAGATGGGCTATTGCCCGCACGGCACATATATGTATAACAAGGGCAATGAGACGAGCATCATGAAGGTTTATTTCCATGCTTTCTATCTCTTTGAAACATCCATGGAATATTTCGAGACTCTGTTCTCAACCTTTAAAGATAAAGTGCCCGCTTATTTTCAGGCAATGTTTATCAACGACATAAACTGGCGTCTTACCGATGATATTCTTTACCCCTATCATTACGAGGGCGAAAAATTCGACAGAGCGATGCGGCGCATTGTGGATCTTCTCAACAGGGTGGATTGCAAAACGATACTCGAACATCCTATGGTCGATATTTATCGCGCCTGCTATTGGATAAAGAAAAAAGAGAATGCGGACATTTCCCTGATATGCGGCGACGACGGATTGAGCCTGATGATAGACGGCGAAGAAGCGTTCAATCAGGAGGATATTACCGTCATAGGCCACAAGCCGAGAGTCGAGGGGAATATATTCAGAATGACCGCATTCATGAAATCCCCCATATTCAACTTCCTCAACAGCGAAGAATACACCATATATGCAGTCGAAAACGGCGAGCGCAAAAAGCTTGACACTTTTATTTCCGTCCACAGCCACTACAGAGCTAAGACGATAACAAATATTTTCCCCGCATTCTATTACTCGTGCGATCTCACCGAGAATTCAAAAATCCGTTTTGAGATAGATATAAAGGGAAAAACCTACCGCACACACTATTGGTTTATGCCGTATTCCGGTTTGGGACTCAGATATGTCAACAATATAAACCGCGGCAGATATATGATAAAAAACAAGCGCAAGTATCTCTCCGTCAAACCTGCCACGCAGTTCGCCATTGATTCGAGCGCCCTGTTCAATACCGTACGTTTTGCAATTCACCCGCGGACTGCCCTGCTGCGACTCCAATCCATAAATTACAGAAAAAAGCACCGCATCTGGCTGTATTACGACTTCTATACAGTAGAAAAGGATAACGGATTTTACCAGTTCGCAAACGATTTAAAGCATGACGACGGCATTGAAAGATATTATGTGCTCACACACGAATACGATAATCTCGACAGCGTATTCACTCCGGAGCAGCAAAAGCATCTTGTAAAAGCCGGCTCAAAGCTTCACCGACTTTTGTTCGTCTGCGCGGAAAGAATCTTCACGGCATATTACGGCCTTGCGCCCATAAATCCTTTTGAAAGCGCAAAGATGAAGTATCAGTATGAAGATCTTCTGAGATTCCGTACCATATATCTGCAGCACGGCGTGCTTCACGCTTCGCTCAGACTCAACAACTCCGAGGAACGCAGTCAGGCGGAGGAAATCGTGGTTTCCTCACCGTTTGAGGTCAAAAACTACTGCCAAAACTATGCCTATAACGAGCGCGAGCTTATCACCACGGGCATGGCGAGATACGACCATATCGACAGAAATCATAAGCCTCAGAACAGGATACTTTTTGCGCCGTCCTGGAGAAAATATCTCACCACGGAGATAAAGGCTTCCAACTGGGAGGCTAACGAGGACAGAATCCGAAAATCCGATTACTACAAGAATTTTTACGCTTTCCTTTCGGACAAGACCCTGCACCGAAAACTTGAGAGCAGCAAAGTCTTTCTTGACATAAAGCTCCATCCGATAATTGCCAACCTCAAAAATCTCTTTGATATTGACTGCGAATATATAAACATGGTCAGCGGAGATGTTGACGTTGCGGATTATAAAGCTTTTGTAACCGATTTTTCGTCATATGTTTTTGACTTTGCATATCTCAACCGTCCGATAATGTATTTCGTTCCCGATTATCCTCAGTTTAAGTCGGGTATGAACCATTACCGTGACCTCGATCTCCCGTTTGACGAAGCCTTCGGTCATATGTTCACGGACGCGCACAAGGCCGCCGAATGTCTTTGCGAAATTGTTGACAGGGACTTTGTTCCGGAGCAGATTTACGCCGAGCGTATGGAAAACTTTTATTTTGATTTTGACGGCAACTGTGCCGAAAATCTTTATAAATTTGTTGTGGAGCAGGACAAGCTGTTTTCGCAGCAGTAACGGGTTGTAGTAATATGCAGTTTAGCAAACAAGATACGGCTCTGGTGAAAGGCGTTGCAATATTGATGATGCTCGCTCACCATTGCTTTGAAAGCCCTTACAGGTATGCCGGGTATGAGCTGAATTTCTTTCCGTTTACGGAATCTCAAACCGTAGAAATCGCATCCTTCTTCAAAATCTGCGTGGCGCTCTTTGCCTTTCTTTCGGGCTACGGAATAACAAAAAGCTTGGAGAACACGCCTCGGGACGGGTATGCAAAGCAGGTTTGCAGACGAAGCTTTTCGCTTATGTCGGGTTTTTGGTTCATATTTGTTCTGTGCATTATATCGGCGGCGATAATTATGCCCTCGATGCTGAAAGTTTACAGCAGTCCGAATGCCATAAGCATAGCCATGTTTGTTTTGTATGACTTATTAGGACTTTCGGCGCTGTTCGGCACGCCGACCCTGCTCAGCACATGGTGGTACATGAGCCTCGCGCTGATAATAATAGCGCTAATGCCCGCCTTGCACTGCTTCTATAAAAAGTTCGGTGCGATTGCTACATTCATACTCACCTTTCTTTTCTGCGGCGTTATCAGAAAAGCTTTTAACGATGACGTCGTAAACTTCAATATGATTCGCTGGCTGTTTACGCTTGAGCTCGGGATGGTGAGCGCCGACAAGAATTTGCTCGTAAAAATCCGCGAGTTTAAAATAATCAAAAAGTGCGGCGCCGCAGATTATATTTTAAAGCTTGTTGTTTATACGGCAATATTATTCGCGCTCGGTTACGGACGCCAACATATGGATTATAGTATAAGCTATATCCGCGACGGGCTGATACCCATGTTTGTTGTCATATACTGCTACACGGTTTTATCGCCTGTTCCGGGGCTCAGAAATGTACTGCAGTTTTTGGGAAAACACTCGATGAATATGTTTTTATCGCACACCATTTTAAGAGCGTATTTCTTAAAGGATTTTCTCTACGGTTTGAAGTATTCTTTGTTGACGTTTTTTGTGCTTTTGGCGCTGTCGTTGATTCTCTCCGTTTTAATAGACCTTCTGAAAAAGTTCACTGGGTACGATAAACTGTGCGCTAAAATTATGAGTAAAATTTAAAATAAAAGCAAACACCTCCTTCGGTACTTTCGGGTTACCAAGGGAGGTGTTTTTTTGTAAATATACAATTTAGCTGTCATCGCGCAAGATTAATCGGCGCGGTTTTCCGACTCGGTTCTCAAACAACAATACTATTAACTTCGTTAATTGTCATGTTTGAGACCCCTATAGAATTACACTGCTCTCAAACTCCGTGTATAAGGTCGAAAATGAAAGTAAAGTTTGAGACCCCTATGGAATTACACTGCTCTCAAACGAGCAGATTAAGTCAAGTCATATCGTACACGTTTGAGACCCCTATGGAATTACACTGCTCTCAAACGCAAGCCGAACACCGTCGAGCGTGCGAATAGTTTGAGACCCCTATGGAATTACACTGCTCTCAAACTCTATGGCTCAGCAGATGCTTAGCACTCCGGTTTGAGACCCCTATGGAATTACACTGCTCTCAAACATAGGCTCAATCACAGCATACAATGTCATCGTTTGAGACCCCTATGGAATTACACTGCTCTCAAACCAAAATCAAGGTCAGGATAGACCTCTTCAGGTTTGAGACCCCTATGGAATTACACTGCTCTCAAACGTCTTAACAGCTTCATTATTCATACTTACAGTTTGAGACCCCTATGGAATTACACTGCTCTCAAACTAAGGGCGTACCAAGTATCCGTCTTTCATGGTTTGAGACCCCTATGGAATTACACTGCTCTCAAACTCCTCAAACGCACAAGCGTTATAGGCAAGTGTTTGAGACCCCTATGGAATTACACTGCTCTCAAACAATAGCAGCTGATATAATGTTAGGAAGCTCGTTTGAGACCCCTATGGAATTACACTGCTCTCAAACCGCAAGTATTGCTACCAGTTTCCGCCGAAGTTTGAGACCCCTATGGAATTACACTGCTCTCAAACGCAAGTACGGGCGCAAGTTTATCAACGAGCGTTTGAGACCCCTATGGAATTACACTGCTCTCAAACGATTATAGCGGGAGAAACACGCGCGATAGTTTGAGACCCCTATGGAATTACACTGCTCTCAAACCTGTATCTTGCTCACAGTATGTTTGCGCAGGTTTGAGACCCCTATGGAATTACACTGCTCTCAAACTACCCAGCTTCAAGTTGTCGAGCATTGTATGTTTGAGACCCCTATGGAATTACACTGCTCTCAAACTGCGTCGCTTTTGACGCCCCGTCAGATTGAGTTTGAGACCCCTATGGAATTACACTGCTCTCAAACGACACTGGCACTTTGACCGCGAACATCATCGTTTGAGACCCCTATGGAATTACACTGCTCTCAAACAAGTGCAATGCAGAGATGCGTTTTCATGCAGTTTGAGACCCCTATGGAATTACACTGCTCTCAAACGATTTCAAACTTAGCGATACTGATATGTTTGTTTGAGACCCCTATGGAATTACACTGCTCTCAAACTATTATACAGTTTACAGAATCCGTGCTCAGTTTGAGACCCCTATGGAATTACACTGCTCTCAAACATGATTTCATAAATGGTATCATTTATTTTGGTTTGAGACCCCTATGGAATTACACTGCTCTCAAACAAAATAGGGGGACGAGAGGAAAGGAGAAAAGTTTGAGACCCCTATGGAATTACACTGCTCTCAAACACTTCTGCTGCTGAGCGGTAGCCCGAATTTGTTTGAGACCCCTATGGAATTACACTGCTCTCAAACACTAATAACCTGCTTCTGTGGATGGTTATCGTTTGAGACCCCTATGGAATTACACTGCTCTCAAACGACGCTGTTACAGGCGGTGGTCTTGATACGGTTTGAGACCCCTATGGAATTACACTGCTCTCAAACAAATGCCCCAGTCATTTTTTCACCGTTAGCGTTTGAGACCCCTATGGAATTACACTGCTCTCAAACGCTGATAGCTATAAATAATTTTAAGGTGGTGTTTGAGACCCCTATGGAATTACACTGCTCTCAAACTCAAGTCAACAGACGGCGCAGGTTTCGCGTGTTTGAGACCCCTATGGAATTACACTGCTCTCAAACGTTTGGGAAAGTCGGATGTGGAAAAACTTAGTTTGAGACCCCTATGGAATTACACTGCTCTCAAACGCGTTCATCGTTATTGTTTGCGACCTTTGGTTTGAGACCCCTATGGAATTACACTGCTCTCAAACAAATGCGCCTTTTAGTACGCTTTACGCTTGTTTGAGACCCCTATGGAATTACACTGCTCTCAAACCACTAATACAGAATTTACTGATTTTCCATTGTTTGAGACCCCTATGGAATTACACTGCTCTCAAACAATGTTGTTTTCTGCATATGTTCCCCCCTAGTTTGAGACCCCTATGGAATTACACTGCTCTCAAACCTCAAATCTCAAATTCGGAATCAAAATTCCGAAAACAACCTGCAATTGTCTGAGATGAGGTTAAAAGGGGTCGCAAAACGCTCAGCAGATAAGGCACAGATCGCTGTCTACAACCAGTCGTTTTTCGCACGAAAGCCTCTCGTGCTCAAAGCTCTCTATCATCAAAAGATGATAGCCGTGCGAAATCGCGGTTTTTATAAACAGCTCTGCGTCCTTATCGGATATATAGCAACGGAGATTAACCGTTACAAACATTTTGGGGCCGATAAATTCCGTGACCAGCTCGAAATAATCAATGATTTTTTCCGCAAGTCCGCTCTGCGCGCTGCGCACTTCAACTCCGGCGGCTTTAATGAACGAGCCTATGCTCACTTTTGTGAAATCGATATCGCACATATAGTCAAACGCCAGATTGTTGAGCAGCGTCTCCATGCGCCCGACGGTCTCAACCGTAGCGGAATAGAACTCATCCGAAACGGCTTTCAGCTCAAGGTCGGCAACGATTTTTGAATTTATCGCCTTTGAATTCAAATCGAAAGGAATAAATCTGTCCAGAAGCTCGAGCTTTTTGGCTATGTTCAAAAGCTTGCTGTTTTCCGAGAGCACCGCCTTTCCGTCAAGGCCGGAGAGCTGATCGGTGATATCCTGAAGCAGGCTGCGGAAAAGAACCGGGTTTTCTATTATCAGCGTATTAATTTTATCACATTCCGTATCAAAAATAAAGTCTATTTCGGGAAAAACAAATTTCAAAGTATCACCAGCCGTTCCTCCGAGTCTATGATATCGGAGTGATATTCGCCGACAACGAACTCCATCTTTGAAAACTGCTTTTCCGTCACGGTGAGCGTCTGGACTATTCCCTTTTCCGGCTTATTTTTACGGATAAGGTTTTTGACGGAGTTTTCAACAGACGGGGTCGTCATCAGCTTGGTATAAACGGACTCCTGCATCATGATAAAGCCGTCCTTGATAAGAGCCTTGCGGAAGTGGCGGTATGCCCGTTTATCCTCGTTTGTTTCGGTCGGGAGATCAAAAAATACTATTATCCTCATAAATCTAAAGCTGCTCATATGTCAACAATATAGTCGCTCTCCGCGTCGATGAGATAGTTTTTTATCTGCGAAGCGTCGCCGTCGTTTATCGCCTCAAAGACGCTGCGCGTATAAATTTTTATCGCATCGGATACGCTGCGGTATGTGTTGTCGATTCTAACCCTTTGCTCCAAAATATGCCACATGGCGTGCTTTTCGTCCTTGTCGAAAGTCTCGGGCCTGAGCTCAAACGCAAAGCGGTCGACTATTATGCGAAACGGCTCCATCAAATCACAGCTCAAATTAAAATGATTGAACATATTGTTGTGAAAAATTCCGAGCTGAGTCAGATATCCGTTGGCGCTGACCTCGCGGTTAAAGGAGGAGAGTATGAGACTGTAACCGTAGTTCAGCGCCGCGTTCACTGCATTGTCCGCGCTTCGGGTGAAATCCATGCCGAAAAGCGCATTGAAATAGACCTTTGCCGCATGGCCCTCGCGGTTGCTTGCGTCGAGCAATTCGACATTGCCTATATACGTCGTGATAAGATCCGCCTCTTTGTCCTTGCCGAGATCATAGAGGAACTCCGCCTGTTTTCTTATCTTCTCCGTGATTATCTCGCGCCATATCACGGCCTTTATCTCGTCGCTCCATGTTATCTGCGTGCGAATCTTCGCCGCGCTGTCATGGCTGCCGTGATGCGCGACAAGCTCCGCCGTCGGACTTCGCTTCGAGTCGCAGAATATGACCTTCACTTTCTTTTCGATAAGAGCCTCTATCAGGCAGCCCGTCAGAGAAACGGCGGGGTTCTCAATAACAAGAATCGCTATTTCATCTATGACTACGCGCTTTGTCTCCTCTCCGCGCACAACCATAAGCCCCATTTTATAATCGAGCTTCGCCTGCCCGGATATTATAACCGTTCTCCAGCTCATAGCAAATCAAGGAGGTTGCACGAACGCTTTTCCCAAAGTCCGGATGCCGAGGTATCGATTATGCGAACATCTTTGTATCTCTTTTTCCAGTTGGACACCATTGAGCTTAGTCCAATCGTTGCCGCCGATCTCGATGTACCGCCAACTGCACTCAAGTCACATCCGCTTGATATTCTGCCGAACACCTGGTGTATATTGAGCAGAGCTTGCGCCTGCTCTTTTATACCGAGGGCGATAAATTTATCTCTTCCTTTTTTCAATATCTCTGTCGGACAATTCACGCGCTTTGAGAATATTGAATTTTCGAGCTTGTCAATATAGAGATCGTAGAGCTCCAGATTCTTTTCTGCGGAGATTTTATCATATTTTTCATCATAGATATAATTGGGATTTTTGGAGTTCTTCTTGTTGAATTCCTCAAGCTTTTTCAGATAGAACGCCCAATCTTTGCTTGCCGCAAACTGTGTCAGCGTTTGTGTTATAATGCTTTTCCCGCCATTTGCGCCTCCGGTTATACACACTCTGAATCCGTCAAGCGACAGCATCGTGTTTACCTTCCACGGTCTCATGCCGAGCGGGAACGAAACCTCATCAACGGTCTTTTTGAGAAGGCGTCCCAATCTGTCGAAGGTATACTCTTTGGCAAAAGCCGCGTCCTCAAGGAATTTTTTACCGTAAAGCAATTCTACGGGCATTATGATTATATCCGTTTTTTTGCCGACCCTGTATCGGACAGGAATGAAGAACATAGAGCCCGCCTTGTTGTAGCCGCCGTATTTTTCGGTCGGCAAGCCTTTTTTCAGCGGCGTCAGCCCTTCTTTTGCCGATATGGGGTTTTGGTCAAAAAGGCCGCCGTTTTTAAAGGTTGCAAACTTCGTGATATGAGCGTTATTCTTAGCGGCAGTCGTCTTTACCTTTTCGAGCATATGCGCGCCGTCCCAGACCGTTTGTCCTCCGCAGATGACCGGGTGGGTGAATATGGTTTTTGCTTTCATACTGTAGTTGGAATTCACATTAAACCATCTGCGCGTAAACTTCATGTGATACACATTTCCGACCACGATATTGAGATATGCGTCAACCGCGTGGTGCAAATCGTTAAACAGCCTCGATTTGTAAATTTCAAACTCCTTGCGAAAATCCGAAACCGGTCCCGCTTTTGAATACACTATCTCCGTATCGGGATAGAATTCATTGAGCAGCGTTGCAACCGCTTTTGTGGACTGCGAGGTTTCGGTCAGCTGGCGGTTAATAAAGTTATACTTCTCCTCTTCCGTGAACGGGGTCGTGCGGGTAAGTCGCTTGAATTTTTCTTCGCTTATCAATCCGTGAGCCTTGTAGGACTCCCAGATGCCGTGCATATTTTTACGTATATCGCTGTTTATCGGATACACATTGCCCTTTGCGCCGTTGGCCTCGCTGAGGACAAGCACCTTGTTGTTGATTATGCTGTCATCCTTGACGAAACACTGCGGATAGATATGATCGATATCATAGAGCTTAGTTCCAAGCGCCTCCAGCTTTATCGGCTGATTCGTATACATGCATCTGCCAAGCTGCATATAGTAGAGGAAAAGCTTTTCGCTTTGCAGCTTTGTGTTAGCCGCTTCGCCCATCGCTTCGAGCTGCTCCTGAAGCAGACGCACATCCTCGCTGCCGCACTTTTTATAGAGCTCGAGAATTTGCTCTTTTCTCGATGTAGTCCGCTCGCCTTTTTTCTTGCCGGAGGCGTCTCTCGTCGTCTCGACAAATATTTTTTCCGGCTCTCCGAACGCTTTTACAACATCTTTGATTATGTCAAGCGTTCTGTGTATCGGTCTGCGCACTGCATCGGAAACATACATATCGTCAAGACGGCTGTCCAGGGTCTGCGGATGCTCCGAATAGTAGTCGTCCCTGATTGTTTTGAGCTCGTCCTTAAAGGTGAACCTGTCGGCGTCCGCCACAATTTCCATGAGGTTATACTGCGTCTCCCAAAGGGCGGAGATAACCGTCATCACTTCGCCGGTCTCTTTTCTGACGCCCTCCACGCCGGAGAGGAATCTGCGCGAAAGCCTGCCGAAATCATGTATTCTCAGCGAACAGATATATTTGCGGTCGGCATCGTTCACGTTGGGATATTCGCGCTTCAGCCATGCGGCAAGCCTCGTTTTATCCTCGGAGTATGATGCTCTTTCAATTATCCTTTCAACATCCTGCTCCGACAAAACGCGGGACTCAATCAGCCTTTTGAAGGATATCTGCGGTGCGAGATTCGAGTTGATGTTGATATCGACTCCCGTCACGGTGTTCTCTTTGCCCTTTTCAACATAGCCGTTGGCAACAAGATACGATATGAGCTGTTTGCGCGTGACCTTTCTTCTGCACATAAAGACATTATTATATATTTCCTGCTTTAGCTCTACGGATATCCTCTTTTCGTTTATGCACAGGTTGTTTATCTCGTTGAGCACGGAAAATTTGTGATACAGCAGCGAATCCTTCGGCAGAACCGGCTCTCCCGGAATATATGTGCAGGTATTCGTCAGCTGCTCGATAAAATTCTGCTCACTGGCATCGAGATCAACCATCTTTTCAAAGTTCCATGGATATATTTTCCCGCTCTTTCTCGCAAGCCACGCCCTGGGCGAATTTGAATTGAGCGGCCCCACAAAATACGGCACGCGGAAAGAAAAGACAGAGCTTATTTTATCCGCGACGCTCAAGCCGTCCTCATCGGTCTCGTTAAGAAACGGAAGATACTGCGCCGCATTTTTCAAAATCGCATCAAGCTCATAGGCGTAGAGCTGCTGAGGAATGACACGGTTGTCGCCGTCTTTTTGCTTGGGCATGAAAGTCCGATCCTCGAGGCGCGTTATCATATCGTCGAAGTTCTGCTTGTCCGAAGCGTCGGGAGATATATTTTTAACTATACCGAGAATGTATTTTGAGAACGCCTCCTTATCCTTTCTCTTTAAATTTGAACCGGAAACCTCATCTGTGTGATAAGCATATGCAACGTAGTTGTCCTTGTCGGCAGCGCGAAAAACCTCGCTGTATTTTTCGGGTCTGTATTTTGCTATAACGTCTTTGAGGAAGCGAAGATCCTTCCTGTGCTGCTCATAAACCGCAGCCTTTGCCTCCGATATGCACGAATAGTTCCCCAGAATATCCGCAAGCACGGTCCAGTCGTAAACCGCTCGCATATCAGCAATAAGCTCGTAATCATCCCCGAGCTCCGTCGAAAGGTTGATGAATTTTTCATCGTCCATGTCGAGCGTTATCCCTTCGAGATTCTCATAGTCGCTGTTTTGGAACAAATCCTTGGGCCGCACCTTGCTGCCGGCAAAAAGACCGATTATCGCCGCGCGGCTGAACGGGAAGTCCTCAGTTGCCTCGCTTGAGGGTTTTTTCCCGCTGTAAAGCAAGTCTGTCAGCTCCTTCTTTTTATCCGTTACCCTTATTTTCTTTTTCAGGATATTGCCGAGCTCTTTTTCGTCGCATTCATTCCACGGCACATCATATCCGTTATCGGTAAAAAATGAAATGAACGACTTATACACCAGATTGAAATTCCTGAAGGAATCCATATTATCCTTGCTTATATTGCTCAGAAAATGCCCGCGGTGCGCAACGAGCCACGCACACGCAAGATAGACAAGTCTCACATCGTGCGGCGCGGGATTTTTCATAAGCTCGAAAATCAGATGATGTATCGTCGGGTATTCCGCATAATACTCCCTGTCCGTGTAGTCGGGGTCGTTGAAGATACTGTACGCATCGCCTGCGTCCTCGCGGAAAAGAGCCGACTCCTGCTGTCGGATGTAGAACCGCCCGTCTACCTTCGCTATCTCTTCGGCAAACAGCTCGCGCACAAGCTGAACCCTTTGCTTGCGGCGCTCGAGTCTGCGTCTCGCGGTACGATAACCTCTCCTTTCGGCTTTTGACGCCGGCGCATCAAAGAGAGTAGCTCCCCATGCGGGCTCGCCGTGAAACTTCAGGAGATTATACTCCTCATCGGTCACCGCATAGCCCACGGAATCGGAGCCGATGTCAAGGCCGAGATAGTATTTTTTATTTTTCATATTGACAACCGCCTTTCGCTGTGATAATATAGCATTGTAGTTTTGCAGACCCCTATGGAATTACGCTGTTGAGTTCAAATAAAAGTTTACTCAGACCGTCGGCTTTGACCGACTGCACAGTGTGTGCGCAGAGGACTTCTCAGGTGAAGTCCTTTATTTTTTTGCCCTTTTTATTCAAAATTTTTGCCGCCGTTTTTGTCCCATAATGTCATATTCAGTATATCAGATGCTATTATTAAAAGCAATAAATTATTAAAATCAAAAAATCAGTGTCCGATAAAACGCCCCGCAGATTTTGTTTTGTAATCTGCGGGGTTAATTTGCGGCGATTGCCTTTAGCATAGTATTATCGGCTCTCGCGTTTTTTTATCTTTGCGCCGTCAAATTCATAAACCTCGTCGCAGAGGGTCGAGATATCGCCCTCGTTGTGCGAGACTATGAGCATAGTTTTTCCGCTCGCTTTAAAGCTCAGAAAGAGCCTTCGCATCTCCTCGACTGCATCCTTATCGAGCGCGTTCATCGGCTCGTCGAGAATCAATAATTGCTGATCCTCCATTATCGCCTGCGCTATGCCGAGGCGCTGTTTCATGCCGAGCGAATATTTGCCGACACGCAGTTTTGACGACGGGTCAAGACCGACCGTTTTCATGGCGGCCTCTATCTGCTCTTTGCCGATCTTGCCGCGTATCGAGGCGAGGTATTCAAGATTTTTCATGCCGCTGTAATTGGGCAGAAAGCCGGGCGCTTCGATTATAATTCCCGTGTTCTCCGGGAAATCCGCGTCTTTGCCTATCACCTTGCCGTTGACGGTGACCGTGCCGCTGTCGGGCTTCATGAATCCGCAAATAAGCTTCAAAAGTACAGTTTTTCCGCTGCCGTTGTCGCCGACGATGCCATATATTCTGCCCTCTTGTAGCCGCATATTAACATCTTCGAGAACCGTTTTTCCTTTGAAGCTTTTTTTCAGCTTATCTATAACTATAACATCAGTCAAAATAATGTCCTCCTTTCAAAGCCCTTCTCTTCACTGCGCCGGAGCAGAAAAAGACAAGGATTATCACCGCCGCGTCTGCCAATAGTACCGCCGCAGCCGTTTTGGCATCGGTCAGCTGTTTTGCCATGCCGTATGCGCCGAGCATGGCGAAGCTGAAGCTTTTCAGCCTCCCGCATATGAGCCCCGTTGTGCCGACAGCCATGATTACGATTGCCGCCGCAGGCTTCTGCCCGAGAAGAAAACGCAGAAGGCACAGCACGCACATTGACGCGCCGAGCGCGAGCGGATATGCCGCCATGCGCATAAGCTCAAAGGCGGAAAGCGTTCCGACTTTTTCCGCCGCCGCTGCGCAGACAGCTATGCCAACAAGGCAATAGAGCACACACCAGAGAAGCGCGGACGAAACGGTTTTTATCCACCATTTGAAAAAGCCCTTCGAGCGCGGCAGGACGAAATACGGCATTGCCTCGGAATCGGAAACCGAGCCCGCCATACCGAGAAAGAGTCCCGCAAAAAATGTTCCGAAATAGCGGAAGAAGCCGAAGAGATCAAACTGTCCGCTGTGTTCAACGCCGCCGACGGCTTCTGTGAAAACAGAGAAAAATGTTTCCCGCTCGCCGCCGAAAGACGAGAGCACGCAGACCGTCCATATGAGCAGAGACACGGCGAGATACGGCAGCATATTGAAAAGCCGATGCCGCAATCCCGCAAAAAAAGTTATCTTCATATTCGAGTCCCCACTGTTATTTTGAGATCGACATGCCGAACAGCGCGAAGAACACACGCGACAACAATCGCCGCGAGTAGGCAGAAATACGCGCACGAAAAGCCGACCGACGGCAGACCGGCATCTTCTGAGAAGCCGTGATTCGAAAATACGGAGATAAAAAACGGGAGGTACTTAAACCTAATCAGATATGAAATGATATGCTGAGCCGAGAGCACGGCGAAGCCCAGCACGCGGCTGCCGCTTAAATTTATCAAAAACAGAAGAGAGCCGCAGAAAAAGCCGTAGCCGAGATTCAGCACCAAGGCATAGGCCGCCGCGAGATACGGCGTAACAGCCGGCATAAAAAGCTTCGGATCGACTGTGATATGATAAGACGAAGCCGCCGCATCGCGCATGACGAGCTCATAAAACGGAGCGCTCCACACATTGCCCGCAAAGGCGTTGGGCGAGAAGAATATCACGGTCACCGCGAGCGAAAATATATAATACACGGCGCAGGAAAGCATGATATACATGAGCTTTCCGACTACCCACTGCACCCGCGAACAGCGCACGAGCGAATACATCGCGCTCTGCTCGGTAAAAGGTGCGTCGGCGAACAGGAGCATAAGCCCGAGGAACATCAATGTCGCGATATGGAGCGTTGAGCTGTTATATATAAACGGTTCGAATATGTTAAGCGGATCTCCGCTCGCCCGGGCGAACTGCATAAGATTCACGGAATCGAGCAGCGAAGCGGCGGCGCAGACGAGAAAAGCCGTAACAGTCCGCGCACTGCCGAGCCATGTGCCGAACTGCCAGCGCATCACAGAGAGACACTGTTTCATTGCAGCAGCCTCCTTCGCGCAAAGAAAATGAACGCCGCGCAGCCGAGCACCAGAAGCACCGCCTGATACAAAAACAGAAATCCGAACGACGGCAGAATATCGGGCAGGATGGTATTGGTCGGGCTGAATTTTTCTTTTTGCAGCGCACTCGCGATGAGATGCATCAAGAAGAACAGCACGAACGGACCGCAGAGAGCCACATATCTGTTGGGCACCGCGGCGGACAGAGCCGTGCCGATAACTCCCCACACGACGCCAAAGAGGAACGCGAGCAGGATTATCACTCCGACCAGGCCGAGCCCGCCCGCGACGTTTTCAAACGGCTGCAATATACTTCCGTCAATCGGAGTTTTCGAGTGTCCGTTCGGGACATACGGGTCGCAGAAAATGAGCATTATCAGCGCAAACACCGCAAGCGGCAGAGCGTTCGCCGCGCCGCCGCAGACAGCGTTTGAAAAAAGCCTTGTGAACATATACTTTCTGCGGCTCTTCGAGCGCACGAGCATAAAGCGCAGGTATCCGCTGTTATACTCATCGCAAAAGCGGAACACGCCGGGCATGACGGTTATTATCGGCGTAAAGATAAGATATCCGCCGAGTGCGAGGGAGGAGAAGAAGAAATTGATATAATCCGCCTTGTTATCCCACCGCGCAAAATACAGAAAATACTGATACTGCGGCTCGACAAGCAGAACGAGTCCGAGCAGCAGGGATATCAACATCCCGGTTGAAAAAAGCTGGCTTTTAACATCCTTTCTGAGCATAGGATCACCCCGCTCAGGGCTTTATGATCGTTGCGGGATCGACGCTTACGCCATCCTTTGTGGCTGAAATGTTCAGGTGGGGGCCGGTTCCGTATTTGCCGATAAAGCCCATATCATCTCCGCGGGAGACATATTCGCCCTGTTTTACAGAGAACTTGGCCGCGCTGTATTCGATGACATAGCCGTTGTCGCAGGTCAGCACGGCGCAGGGGCTGTCGTATTCGTTTGTATAAAGCTTCGTTATTCTTCCGCTTGCACAGGCGACGACCTTTGCGCCGAAATCGGCCTTGATGCTTATGCGCTTATACTGAGTGCTGTACGGAGAGGAAAGCTGTGTATAGCCGGGCACGGGCCAGATGAATCCGGCGGCGCTGACATTCACATGGTTATTTTTGCCCTTTGTCGTCTTTTCGGTCGGCGCGGCGGTGCTTGCTTTCTCGGCAGTGCCCGCTTCTTCGGCGGCGGTTTCCGGTGTGCCGCTTTCGGGAGCAATATCCTTCGCTGTGGTGTTCTCCCCGGTCTCTGCCTGCGCCCCTATTCCGGTCGGGTCGGCAGTTGTGCTCGGGTCTGTTTCGGGTTTGCCGCTGCAGGAACAGAGTCCCAGCATGAGTGCGATTGCGGCAACGAGCGATACGAATCCTTTTGTGCGTTTCAACATTTTGTTTTCCTCCTTTTGGTTACTCGTATCTATTCGTAACGGCGTAAAATTCACCGGTTACGGCATTGATTATAATATCATTTTCATATTCGCCGTATTGCTCCAGCGTCGCGGTAGTAGCAATACAGAAACGCCAGCACGGGAACACGGTCGAATTATATGTTTCGGGGTCTTCGACCGACATATATTCAAAGCTTATCTCTTTTACTATAGAGTCTTTGACAAGTCCCGCGGCGGCAAGCTTCTTCTGCAGGACTGCGAGAACGCCGTCGAGCGTCATGACTTTGCTGTTTACGATTTTCGACTCGCCAAGCTCAAGCCTTGTGAGCCTCGCGTCGACAACGCCCCTGTCGTCTATTGCAACGGTGCATCCTGTGCTGTCCGGCTCGCCGCTCGAAAGCGGTATTCCGTCGGCAACCTGGACATATTTATATTCATATCTGCCGCGTTTGGCACGGTTGCCTCGCTCGGTCAGAGGCTCAGCGACCTGCGAAGAGACAAGCTCAAAATCGGTCATTTCGAGACGGCCGAGAAGCTTATCCGACAGGCGGCGCGCATCGTCGGGAGAGATATTGCAGCCCTTTGCCCATCCGGGTTTCAAAGCGGTCGGATGGTTTGACGCGCTCAGAACTTCGGACACGCCGAAATAAAATCCGCCCGGAAGCAGACCGACCGACGGATCGTCCTCCGCCGTTTTCTCCGCGCCGGGATTGAACATCGGATCGTCGCCGGAGAAGAACAGGTCTTCGAGCTCGAACAGGTCGAAGAAGCGGTACTGCGCGGAATATGTCCGTATATCTCCGGTTATCTTCGGCACTTTTATATCGGCATCGATATGCACGGTTATGCCGCCGGATGAAATGTCGCGCTTGAGATGCTCGGATTCGGCGAGAGTCGGCACGCCCTCTCCGCGGCCGCCGTTATCGTCGGGAGCGCTCACGAGGGACTCGACGAGCAAATCGTTCAAGCTTTTTGCGCGCAGGACGTTTCCGTCCATGACGGCCTCGGGCGTTTTTTGGCAGGCCGCAAGCAGCAGAACGGAACAGGCAAGCAAAAGCAGCACGGATTTTTTCACAGAGACACTCCCTTTGATTTGTATAAAACATTTTTCTCAAAAACCATGCAACGGGCATACAAAAAAATAACGGCCGCACAATTCGGAAAACTGTGTGACCGTATTCTTCAAGAAGCGGGCGACCCGTTAAAATGTCTGAGGTTTGCTCGCCGGTATAGGCTCGGATTTTCCGGGTCCGATGCCGATAACGACCACCGTTCGGTTTTTGCTGTTGTTTAGTCGGTCTTGCTCATTAGTGGCTTCGCTTAAGCGAACCATTCCATTATTTTGCCAACTATCCCTATAAATGCCCAACCGAAATACGTCAGCACTGTCCCAATCGTTATAATAATCAGCCAAAAGGCCTGCTCTAATGGACCCATTTTTAAAGGACTCATTGCTATTACCTCCAGAATATGAATTATTGTTTAGCAAAATATCAGATACACTCAATTCAGCAGTAATATTTCTATGTGCTATTACATGCACAACTGTATCCGAGTCACTGTAGTTAAAAGATTGAACATTGAAGCCTTCTGATTCTTTTGCGCTGTTTTGCCTTTGCAAAAGGTCGGTCAAACCATTGGAAT
>ULTO01005721.1_pt1 | contig 37455 bp, 36 predicted proteins | sample 1957601 | NCBI WGS metagenome assembly ULTO01 (sample SAMEA4835734, study PRJEB28245) | human gut metagenome | biome: gut microbiome; material: fecal sample | place: Denmark | collected 2008 | reverse complement strand
GGCCCGCCGAATCCATAAAATCTGCCTTGCTTACGGTACGCATCTTTCCTTCCGTATCCCGGATCGTAAAATATATATCCGCATGATGCTCGTCATTGACTCCTGCGATCACGCTGACACAGATTCCTTCTTTTTCACAGCTTCCCGTAACCGGATAGAGAAATTCCGCCAGGCCGGGGAACACCTGATTGATCCAATACTGTATTGCCGGGATCTCGCCCCCCAAAACAGTCAGGGTCGTCAGGCAGAAAAATATTACCGCTGCGGCCGCTCCGATGCTGCGAAGTTTTCTGTTGATCCGCTTTCCTTTTTTACTGCCTTCCGTGCTGTTTCCCATACTGCTTTCTATGCCGCTTCCCGTACTGCTTTGCTTTTTACTTTCTCCGTCGTTTTTCGTCCTTTTCCCTCCTCTTATGCCGGCGTAGACCGTCTCCTTTAATATTTCATCCCTTAATTTTTCGTCTACCTTCATATCTTTCAGGGTATTGTCTAAATGCTCTTTGATCTTATTCATCCAGATACCACCTTTCCAATTTACCTTTTAACTGCTCCCTGGCTCTTGTCAGGCGCACTGTGACCGCCGATTCCGAAATTCCCAGAATCCCTGCTATCTCTTTGACCTTCAGCTCCTGATAATAAAAAAGAAGAACGACCTCCCTGTATTTGGGCTTTAACTGACGGATGGCCAGAATAACCGTATCATCCCGGAAAACCGCCTCTTCTGCTTCTTTTTCTTCATCCCATAGGGGATTTAAATCCCCGTAGACCACCTTTTTCTTCCAGGGAGTCCGAAGATAAGATTTGCATACATTAATGGCGATCCTCGTTATCCATGTTTTTTCCGAGCTTTGTCCTAAAAACCCCTTATATTTCCGAAATATACTGATATATACTTCCTGTACCGCATCCTCCGCCAACTGCCAGTCATGCAGGTACAGATAGCACAGGCGCAGTAATCCGTCCCCGTACAGGTTTATCAGCTTTTCCATATCTATATTATTTTGTTCCTCATCTGTCTGCCGGCCCATGACATCCTCCTTTTGCATATTAGACGATCGGACTCCCAAAATTACTACAAAATTTTCTATAAAAATTGGAAGCCGGTCTTGTCGATCAATACCGGCTTCCATTTATCAGCTCTTAACTGCTTATTTTTTCCTTTGGCAGTTTTTGCTGTCTCCTGTCATAATCCTATCTCTTCCAACTTTTTCAGCGCTTCAACATACACATCCACTATATCCGATACCCCTTCTCCTTCTTTTCCGGTCATTGGGCGCCGCCTGAAATCCACCTGATCGCAATGGGAAATGCCCCGATTGGAATTTCCCCGGTAAACGCCCTGGAAATTTGTCCATTTTACCGCTCTCGGAGCCAGAAGTCCGTCATTTTCCCCTTCAAAATGGTAAACCACAGGATATGTCCACGATAAAAAAATATCGCTGAAGGCATTTTTCATGACAAATCCATAGCTCTGATAATAAATGCCTTCCATATCCGGATTCTCTTCATTAAATCTTTTGGCATAGGCAGTTGTAAAGGAATGAATCGCCCCGTAAGTATCGGGATGGCGGTCTCCTAACAGCTTCATCCAAAGATCCGTACACTTGGAGCCAAACCGGATCAATCCCTTTGGCAGCTTTAATAACGCATCCACTGTCTCCGAACCGTTGTGCGGCGTATTCATGGTTGTAACGGAAGCGATCCATTTTCCCATTCCCAAGGTGGAAACCGCATACCGGATCTCCATTCCTCCCTTGGAATGCGCGATGACATTCAGCTTTTCCGCCCCTGTCAGATCAATGATCTCTCTGATCCGCTTCTTTAAATGCTTTCCGTTTTCTTCCAGAGAACCGTTGGCGTCCTGTCCGCCATAATAGATCTTACATCCCTTCTTTTCCAATACGCCGGGGATCCTTCCCCAGTAATTGATATGTTTCCTGTCGCGAAAGCCCATTCCATGGACCATAAGGACAGGATATTTTAAATTAATCCCGTTTACATCATTTCCCATTCATACACCCGTCTTTAATTTCCCTGCTCCGTTTCCAAAAGGATGAGCGTATCCACGATCCTTTCCAGATACCCTTCAAATTCCTCCCGCTCCTTTTGGGAAAACCCGCGGTAAAACAAGGTATTCATCTGCTGTGAAACAGACTCATATTTTTCTTCTATGGATTTTGCATATTCCGTAAGGGACACAATGGTCTGGCGGCGGTTCATTGGATTAATATTTCTTTCCAGAATACCTTTTCTTACCATACCGTCCACTACAATGGAGACGGTGTTTTTTGCCAGGGAAGTCTCTTTGCTGATCTCACTTATGGTCAGGTTGTCTTTTTTCCACAGGACGAACAAGATCCGCCCCTGGCCCCCGCTTACTTCAATACCGTTCTGAGCCAAAAGCCGTTCAAAGATCCTATCCTGAAGCTGCTTGATCTGTGTAATGTAAAATCCGCCTCTTGTTTCCAAAAAGACTGCCTCCCTGTTTTGTAGAATATCTCTCTATAGCACTGTCTCCTTATGACCTCCTCATCTTAGCACAAAAATATCCTTCCTACAAGAAATGTTCCTTCCACTGCCCCATTTCCCCGATTTTATCCCCTACGGAAAAATAGTGATAGGGAGCATAGACCGCAGGACGGAGCCTGCACAGGTCAATGGCCTTCATATCCATATTTTCATAAGCCTCATCTATTTGGATATTCTCTATTTTGGCAAGAAATAAATGTGCACCTTTCAGCTTTACAACTTTTGTCACATTGCACTCATAAGTCCAATGACACTGGTCGATTATGGGAACTTCCAACTGTTCCCCTAAGGTATACCCGTAGGAAACGGCAGTTTTGCTCCCTTCTTCTCCACGGGTGCTGCCAAAATAATCCGCAAGCCACAGGATATCCTCTGTGATCATGCCTGCTGAAAACTTCCCCTCCCTGAGAATATTTGTTTTTGTCAGCTTGCTTCCTCCGATTGACATCATCAAATGTGGTGTCTTGTCAAAGGAAAAGCCTATCCATGTAATAATACAAAAATTCGGCGTGCCGTCTTCATTTTTAGTCCCGATAATATACATAGGCTGCGGACTGAATACACAGTCCGGCTTTATATTGATCTTTTTCAAAAAAACACCTCCTCGTCCTACCATTTATTCAAATGGATTCTCTCCTGTACATCACAAATATTTTGTTCATAATATGCCCCATCTTTTGCAGGTTTTCCGATCGCTATATAACAGGGCATCTCATAATCCCCGGGAAAGTCCAAAATGCTTTTAACATGGTCTTTTTCATCTCCCAAAGGAATTCTTAATGTACAGCCGCACCCCTCTGCCGTTGCCGCCAGAAAAATATTTTCAATACAGCACCAGATAGAAGCAAATCCGTTTAAGTCTGACAGATTTTTAGGCTGCAGGAGATTCTTTTTCTGCTTAAACAACGGGATAACAAGGCAGCCCGCATTCAATAACATCTGGTATTGTTTTGGAATGGCGTCTGCATACATTTTTTTCTGGCATTCATCCTGAAGCCTCCATGCTTTCATAATAAAATCCACCCTCTTTTCCGATACCTTCTTGGGAATCTTTTTTATTAAATTCTGTATAAGAGCCGGATCATCTATCACTGCAAAGTGCCAGTCACGCATATGGTCATTGGTAGGCGCCTTCAGTCCGGCATCGAGGATCCTTTGAATCGTTTCTCTGCCCACAGGCTCGCCGGTAAAATCCCTTATTGTCCTTCTCTTTTCTATAACCTCATAAAATTCCATAACCCTTCCCTCCTGTATGCATAATAATTCCTATTAGAATATTTCTATATAGAACATTATAAGTATAACATACCTGTATAAATAAATCAATGCAGGAAGTTTTAGAGGTAACCACGCTAAAACTTCAAAAACGCTTTCATAATGCTGCCGGCCCAAGATAAATAGGAAGGGACCTCTTTTGTGATCAGATCGCACACCTGCTTATATTCTTCCGGAGACAATTTCCCCACTTTCTGGTAAATACTCCCGTAAGCTTCCGACTTACCGATCGCAATAGCCCCTCTGGCAAAATCTCCTGCTGCCACATAATTCCCGATCGCCACAGCGCCACCGGAAAATGCGCCCACCGCTACGGCCCCCATTGCCATAATGCCTACACAGAGCGCTCCCATTGCAATGACTCCTACCGCTATATTTCCCACTGCTGCGATTCCCAAAGCCGCCATTCCAATAGACAGCGCACCTATGGAAGCAATGCCCACGGATACGACCCCCATGGATGCTATTCCAACGGAAACTATGCCCTTGGCCCGTAAACCTACTGCAAATATTCCCTTTGCAGTCCTGCCGGGCCCGATATTAATATGCCATATGGGTATTCCCTTTATTTTCTTTTCACTGGCTTTTTCATAATAAAAGTGCTTTTCCAGGTTTATATTTTTCTCGCTTTTATGGAAATCATCCGATTCCATCTCGTCCCGCAGCAGATAATCTAAAGAGCAGTGATACAGATCGCTTAACTGGATCAGCTTTTCTGTCTCAGGATAAGAGGCGTCGGATTCCCATTTACTGATTGCCTGCCTCGATACTCCCAGGATATCTGCAAGCTGTTCCTGTGTATAATTGTTCTGCTTCCGCAATTTTGATAACTTATTTCCTACTGTCATAATATTTTCCTCCTTGCACATTTGTCCCCGCATATGCTACTTATATTTTGTTTTCAACTTATACTATATTTTTCAGGAAAATATTTCTATCACTTTTGTCTTTCTAAATGTAAAGTTTCGGTTGCATCCCGGTAAATACAGGCATTCACACATTGCTAATTCTATTTCAAAAGTGCTGCCGCAGTAAAAATAACATCCGTTCCGTTTCCCAGTAAATTTACAATAAAATGTGCTGTCATAGGAATATATGCATTCTTTGTTTTCATATAGGATATACTTAACGGCAATGCCCAAATCATTACAAGTAAAATTCCCCATGGGGACAGGGCATGCTCAACGGCATACAGAAACATACCGGCATCCAATCCCGGAAATGCGCCTCCCAGAAGTATGGTTACGGCAAATGCCGCCATAAAACCTGCTGCGGTTATAATTACGGGAACCCAGAATTTCCTGCCTCCCAGTATATTGTTCTTCCACTCTGAAAAGGAAAACTCTTTTTGCAATATAAAATAGACGGCTAATGCCAGATAAAACAGAAAATTCGTATATATATGATAATCATCGGAAACAACAAAACAGGATATGATAAAAATCAGTTCTATTATGACCGGAAAGAGATTTTTTTGTAGGTATTTTTTCATATTTGTCTCCATGGGTCAAGCAAACATGCTTGCATGTTCATTTGACCCTCAAATCAATCTTTTTTCTATACAAACATATCCTACCATAATAATTTATTGATTGTTCAATTTCTTCTCTAATTCTTCAATTTTTTTCAATGCTTTTTGATAAAGTTCATCTTTCTTATTAAGTTCTTCTTTTTGATATGCTAATTGGGAATCCTTTTCTTTTAGCTGAGACCTGCTCTCTTCCAGCTGGGACTTGCTCTCTTCTAACTGAGATTGGCTCTCCTCTAGCTGAGATTTGCTCTCTTCTAACTGAGTCCTGCGTTCCTCCAACTGAGACTTACTCTCTTCTAACTGGGACCTGCGTTCCTCCAATTCATGTGTGCTCTCTTCCAATTCTTTTTTCTTCCGGTTTATCTCCTCCTGCATCTCATCCATCATATACCGAACCGTATTTCTGTCCATCTCCAACAGTTCCTTTGAAAATAATCCCATAACATCCTCCACATTCCGGCAGATCTCATAGATCTGTCCATACAACTCCCTGAATTCAGGGTATCTCTCTATCAGCTCCAATATTATCGAAGGGGTATCCATAGATAGAAAGGCAAGCCATCCTTCAAGTTTACTATTGATAGAATTATTCTGCACGTTTTTCCGAAATATGTCAAGGGGGATAAAAATATATTTCTGCAGTAATTCCATCTTTATACCGGAATCTGATTTCTGCTCAAAGCGATGGATATATGTATCGGGAAACTCCTTAAATTCATGGGTGCTTTTGTCGAATATGACAATGGTATAGACATTTTTGATCTGATTGTAGACAAATTCTTTTTTCTGACGGCCTCGGACCCTTTTATACTGGCGCAGCAGCAGATCCGAGGAATAACATGCGCTCCGTTCTCCCGGGAACTGGTAGCCGATCTTCTGGATCTCTACGTTGGCAATGCTGCCGTCTTCTAACATTACCACGATATCCATGATCAACAGGGAGCTTTCATCTGCAACCCTTGCGGAGTCATTGTGCAGAACGGATAGGATCCTGACTTTTTCCAAAAGCAGCAGGGAAAGGAATTCCTCCAGCCGCTCCGGTGTGGATTCCGGGTCCATGATCTCTTTAAAAAACCCGTCGTAAAGCATTTTTACACCCTTTGCGCCGGAGCAGAAATCCAGAAATTCTTTCTGCCTCTCCCTGTTCCACTGTTCAAAAGTGTCCGTCAGGTCCGGGCGGGCATAGATCTCACTGAGCACCTCCTCCCTGGTCCGGATCATGGGAAAGAAGCTTTGTAATCTGTTCTTCATGCACATAGGCATAGTCCTCCTTATGTAGGTTATTAATTCTAAATCGGGATAGGCGCTTCGAAAGAAGCCCGAAATGGGATGTCAAAAGACATCCGTAGAACGACGGAGAAAAACCGTCTGTTTCAGATGGATACTACGATAACATAAACTTAAAGGGAATGCAAGCATTTTATGTTACATTCCCAATTCACACATTCCCAATCCAAGTATTTCTCACACAATTATGATATTTCCAGATATTCCATTGCTCTTTCAAAAAAACTCTGTTCTTTCTCTTTATCCATGCCATCCATAAAATGATAAGAAATCCTCATTCCATCTCTCATAGTCACAACTCCTATGATATGTTTTGCATAGGATACCACCGGAGGGATAAACAACATATCTTTCAGCCCATACCTTTCGTAAGTATCCGGAATATCCAATATGCCCAGATTGGTAACCCCCAGTTCCCGGATCTTTCCGCCTCTATATCCCATAACCTCAGCCAGCTCCAGGCTTGTCTTATTCCCATACAGATCATGAGCGGCAAACAACACCGAATCCAATAAGGACGGAGTAAAAAGCGTTAAAAATCTTAAAATAAACCAGCGCGTAACCGGCCGTTTAAGCTTCATTTGTACCTTTTTATGAACAATTTGGGCATTTTCTTCAAAAGACAGGCGCGAAGAATAGTGATGGTCTACACTGATACCCGATGCCTGGTTGGACATGGAACGATTATGGTCCTTCCGAATATCCACAGGCATCCCGATGGATCCGTTATCCGGATCTGCCCCTAAAAAAGCCGTTGCAATATAGCTGTTGACGGAAACGCCAGCCTTCTTCGCCTTTTTTCTGATCGCCTCTGTCTCTTCTGCCGTAAAGCTTTTGTAAATAACGTTGGAGCATCTGCTCTTCCAATAGGTCTTATGTATTTCTTTATAATCTTCCCAATTAAAATTACGGCCGTTTTTATTCCATCTTCTGTTAAATCCCTTTGCATATAAATTATAAAAAAAAGGAGGTTTTGCGTTTTTCGGAAACAGATCATCTGTTATTAAATATAACGGTTTAAACTGTAACTTTTCTCCAGCCAGCGCTCTCATGGTATCTTCCAAAAAATATACAACGGATTTCCCATCTCCCGCCAAATGATGCGCCATAATAAAAATACCTGTTTCCCGGTGGGACGAAATCACAAAAACCCGCAACATTTCTCCTTCATCAATGCGAAATGCCTCTCTTTCATTTTCGATAACAATCGTTTTCCAATCTTTTTGCGTAACAAAAACTCTGCATCCGCTTTCTTCCATCCGCTCATAGCGGGCGCTGCCGTCCTCATCCAATACGATTTTAGACATTGTGGATTCATTTGCACAAAATGCCGTTTTTACAGCCCTTACCAGTTCATCCGTTTGAGGATTTCCCGTAACTTTTGCATAAATTCCGATATAAATATTAGGGTCGAACAATTCCTCCCTTTCAGTATAGATAAAATTCTCTCTGTTACTTCCCTGCATATCCATATTTTTGAATTCCTTTCAGCCAGATATTCATCGCTGTTTTTTCAGAAAACAGTTTCGTAAACAAATGCTCCCATTTTACATATAAAGAACAGACCGATATATCTTTTCCTTTTTCCCCGTCCATCAGGGCCTTCTTAACAACTGCCGCAGGAGACACGACTCCCGGAAAATTTACTTTTTTCCCGTTGATCTCCCTCATCAGCAGTTCCGTATCAACCCAGCCGGGGCAGACCGCTGTCACGCTGATGCCCTTTCTTTTCAGTTCCGCATTTAATCCGCGGGAATAGTACCGCACAAATACCTTAGATGCAGCATACAGGTTCAGATATGGCATGGGCTGAAAAGATGCGGCGGAAGAAATATTTAAAATCCGGCTTCCTCTTTCCATATAAGGTATGCATATTGTGCAAAGGGCCGCAACTGCACTGCAATTGAGACGGATACTTCTTTCTATTTCTTCTGCTTCGAAATTCTCATACAGACCCATTTTAGCCGTTCCCGCATTATTGACCAGCCACACAACGGTCGGATTCTTTTTTTCCAGCATTTCCCGTAAAGAGTCCATCTCTTCAAAAACCGACAGATCCTTTGAGAGAGGAATGATCTTTTCCGACAATTCCCTTCTCAACACCTCCAATTTCTCCTCATTTCTGGCAACTGCCCATATCTCGTCCGGATCTTTTAATAACAGTTGTTTCACAAACTCTTTTCCGATTCCCCGACTGGCGCCTGTTACGATTGCAATTCTTTTTTTCATTTTATCCTCCACAGCCCCTTATTTTAAAACCGTTCTCTCCAGATCCTCTGCACTTATCATTTCATACCTGGTCGTAAACAGTTTTTTTAGGGAATATAAATACACCACGCCCCAGTAATAATCCGCCAGCTTCATAGGCGTTCCTTCTACAACGCTCCCTTCCCGCTGTCCTTGTTCGATGATTTCCGCCGTGTATCTGTATAGCTCCAACTGATAGGCCGTATCTGCAGTATTCCCTGCCGCCTCTTCCAGCACCATCTGGGTATTCAGGGCAATAATCCCTGCAAAGCTTTCATTTTCCTCCAACTGCCTCATGATTTCCTTTGACATCATGTGAATTTTCTGCTTCGCATTTATGGGAAGCTTTGCAAGGACCTTTACTCTTGCAATATCCTTTTCCCCGTTAATCATTCTATGAATTTCCTTAAACAGATCTTCTTTGGAGTCAAAATAAACATAAATGGTTCCCTGGCCAATTCCGATATGCCTTGCCAGATCACTTATCTTGGTTCCCGCAAACCCGTTCCTCGCAAAATAAAGCATAGATTCATGAAGTATCCTGTTTCTCATATCATCCCGGATTTCTTTGCATTTTTCTGCTGATTTTGGCATACGTCCCCTTCTTTCTGTTTTTTGAATGAATATTTATTCATCGCAAAACAAGTATAACCCTTTCTCTCACAGCTGTCAATCGCTTATAAATTCATTCCGTTCATGAATTCATTCGCATACGCAGCCCAGTTACGCTTTCTTCTTTTATTTTCCTTGAAACTTATACCCGTACCCTACCATTGTTTTTATAAAGTCATGTCCCCCGGCGTAGGGCTTTAACTTTTTCCGTATCTGAAAGATCGTATTTTCCACCGCATGAAAGCACCCGTTTGAAGGCTCGTGCCAGATTGCTTCATAGATCTGTTCTTTTGTATAGGCGACATCCGGATTGGAATACAGCATATATAAAATGTCAAATTCCTTTGCCGACAGATATATCTCTGCTTTTCCAAGCTTTGTCTGATGCTTTTTGATATCCATATAAAGTTGGGTAAATATAGGTTTTACCCCAAAGAACTCCTGCGCCGCCAGACAATCCATCCGGATCTGTTCCAACAACATGGAAAAATTATCAAACTTTTTCTGGGCACGGAGTTTTTCAAATAGCCTGATCTCCACGTTCTTTCCGTAGATGATCCCGTTAAAGTTCAAAATATGAGTCTCCACGGAAACCTTTTCATCACTGTCAATGGTCGGGCAGGTCCCGATATTGGTTACGCCGTAATAGCGCTCCCGGTTCAAAAGCACTTCCGTAACATAAACTCCCACAGGAGGCAGACTGTTTTCACATGTTATCTGAAGGTTTGCCGTAGGCATTCCTACCAGTTTACCGATTCCCCTTCCGTATATGACTTCGCCCTGCAGTATATACTTGGGGGCTCTGTTAAAGCTTTGCTCCATATCATTTCCTCATATCCGTTTTTGTAAATGATTCCTCTATATGATCAGAATAGGTTTTCATAACAGGCCTGTAAAGCAAAAGTGTCAATCCTGTATTCAATCCGCCTTTTAACAGATTGAAAGGAAGAAACGCCGGAATCAAAAGCTCTCCTACGGCTTCCCTTGGAACGCCCATATAAACCGGGGTAATAAGATAATTCCATAAGAGCATCAAAACCACCATAAAAACGGTGCCCAAAGCCAGTCCGGCAGCGGCGCCGGAAAAAGTCCGTTTTCTTTTATAAATAAAGGAAGCGGTGCACGCAAAAGAGCAGGTGGATAAAACATTCATAACAAGCCCTAAAATTCCATCCTCACTGATGGTTACCATCTCAATGAAGGACACGATAGCCGATGCCAAAAGAGCCGTAACCGGTCCTCCCATAAAACCGCCTAACGTTATCATAACATCTTTGGGCTCATATTCCAAAAAAAGTACAATATGGATGCGGCAGAATGCGACCATTACATACGCCAGGGCGCAGATCATGGCAGTGATGGTTATCTTTTTTGCTTTGCTGTTCATAATAAATCTCTCCCGTATGTATTTTTTAACTCTTTACGGGAAAATCATAACCTCTGCCTCAGTGTTTCGCAATGCAATGGACCGATTTCGGAAGTTTTTCGGAAACGAATTGTCATTCCGCATACCACCGGTCTACCGCCTCGGATATAATTCCTATGATGATTAAAAACAAGCTGATCCCACCTGTCCATAAAATTTTCTTCCACATGCTCTTTTTGACCGTGCCGTTCAGGTAATCCAGTTCGTAAGCCTTCATTTCGTACATCGTTTCTTCCATGATTTCCTGATCTCGGTAAGCGGTCTCTACGATTTCTTCCACAGTCATTCCGGTTTTTTCTATTAATTCGTCTTCATCTTGGATTTCATTTCCGGAAGCAATTCCCCCGGTTGGAGCTACTACATATTCTCCATTGTCATAACTGATATCAAAATGAAAATATTCCCATTCTTCCCAGAATCCTCCGCTATCATAAAAAATAGTTACCCTTCCTCCAACCCAGTCTATTTTATTTCCATGATCATAATAGCAGGAACAAACATACATCTCAGGCAAATCAAAACATCTTTTGCACGTAATTCCCCGTTCCTTCGTATCTCCCCATGCCTCTATATTGTCCGCATCCCTGACTATGCTAAAACTTAAACTCTTCTCATCACGCCTGTCTACCTCATAAAAATACTTTTCTTTAAACTCATAAGGGCCTGTTCTTTCCCCCGCAACTCCTTTCATTTCATACCAGCGTCTGTTGTATTCCTCCCTCATAAAATGATTTGCTATTTCTCTGGGTGTTTCCAGTTTCTCCACTTCCCTTACTTTTTCCCGACGAACCGTAACCCATCTGGTAATGAGAAATACATCAACTGTCAGAATTAACGCTATATATATGATGGTGCCTATCCTTCTTCTTGTTCCCCACGGAAGTTTTCTTTTCATTTGTCTTCCTCCTTACCCATTTTTTCTGCTGCTTCCCAGTTTACTTCGACATATTCTTCATATTCATTCCTTTTATATTCCAGATTCAGAATAAAATTTGCCACAATCTTTTTTCGTTCTAACAATGTTTCTTCCTTCAAATCCGGATTCCATTCCTTCATAAATCGGGTATGCTCATTTGCCTCACAGGTAAGCCGATACAGCCCTGCATCATAGTCTCCCTGTCCCATATTGGTAACAAATTCCTCCGCACGGTTTGCCTTCCCTGTTCCAATCTCTCCATAATATCTGTTCATTACTAAAATCAGATTATCTTCTTCCTCCAGCCGCTTACTTAGATTCACAGCATCTAAATCCGCCTTATAATCATCCGCGGTAAGCTTCGGTCCATTTCCTGCCGTTCCGTAAACGTCTCCCACATAGCCCGCATTTTTGTTTAAATCATAGATTCCATTATATCGCCCGCTTAAAAAGCCGTTCTGATCCAAAATATTCGTATCCGGTTTCAATATAGTCGAAAGGGTAACCGCCATATGCGCCATGTCTATTTTCCCAAAATATCCCCCTGATTCTTCTATGATTCTTTGTTTTTCTTCTTCAGATATTGTCTTTTTATCTACCATATCGCCCAGTTTCTTCTCATCCAGCTGGCTTACCTCATGATTAGCGCTCACACACCCAAAGATTCCATCCACTTCCGTTTCTTCCAACCCATAAGAAATCATCATTTCCCTGACATTTATCTCTGAATCCGTTCCTGACAGAAAATGCCATAAAAAATTAAGACTGAATACACTATTTTTATCATATGTATAAGAGACGGAAGCAAGCATGGCGAAATATTTTTGATTTATGTCCTCAACGCCCTGTAGTCTCATGAGCTCATACAATTTGTACAACGCCTCTCCCGTTCCTTTATCAAATCCAAATTCCTGAACCATAATATTGACAAAGGGTTCCTTTATTGTCAGATCCCGCCACTCTTTCCGTTTTTGCCATTCCGCCTCGACAGTATTTCTCCATTCCCTGTCGATACTGTTGACCTGATAATGAATCATATTTCCGTCAAAATCTGCATTGTTAAGACACTCTATTCCCCTTTTCACATTTTCTTTGTAAGCCTCTGCATTCCGGTACAAACCGCTGCTGCTTCCAAGAAAATTCTCAATCTGCTTAAGCTTCTTTTCAACCAGTCTTAATGCATCCTCCAGGCTATCCAGCCAATCCGTATAATACAATCCCTTCGACCTGTCAATCAGACTGTATACCTGCTGAATCTGTCTTTCCAGGTTTCTCTTATCATCCCGCAAAGCATCCTCGTTTACATATCCGATTCCGCCCAGATTTCCGTCTATGCATCCTTTATAAGCATTATTTTCCTGAATGAACGCCTCTGCAAATAATATAATTCCACGTACTACAACCGTGTGGGCGTCATTATAGTAGTTCCTGATACTGTCATAAGATAAGCCCTTCAATACTTCTGTCGTATCTTCAAGGCAGGAAATTTGATATAACAGCCTTTCAGCGTTTTCAATAACCTGATTCATATTGCAATTCATGGTATCAAGCTGTGCCGTTACCGAACCTATATTCATTTCTAATCCCATTTTTCTCCTCCGCCATAAACACATTTATCTTTACAAGTTTATTTTCTATCGGTTACTATTCAGCAACGCTCTTTTTTCCGCTTCCCAACGCCTTTGTATTTCGTCCTCATCCCGATAGGCTATTTGCTTTTCTCTCTCTAAAGCTTCTTTTTCCTCCTCAAGCTTTTTTTCAATATCATGATACTGTTCCCGAAACCGGTCTTCGCACTCCTCCAGCATTCCATAAAACTGCCTGTCCTCACAATGCTCATAAATTTCACGGAACACTCTTGTTACATCGCTATATGTAGCATCCGTTTCATCCCATAGCTCATCAACCCGACGTATTTCTTTTTCAATATCATCCTGTTTCTCCTCTATCTGCCGAAGTCTTCCGGAATATTCCCGATATAACATTTCCTCCGTTTCCGTTTTATGTCCATCCATGATTAATCCGCCTCCCAATATTCTTGCATAAACGCTTCCAATTCACATTTATGTATAAAAATAAGCACCAAAAGAACGCTGTAATAATTTGCCAAACTATCTTCGCATTCTCTCAGTGCTTTTTTTGAACACCGTTCTTAAGTATATGTTTTTTATGATACCCTGTTATAATTGATCAGGCATCCCTTTAAAATGATCTCTCTTTCCTCATCGGTCAGTTCATCCAACTTTAAAATGAATTCCTTCAAACCTTCTTCTTTTACCACATAAGCCGGTATTTCCGTTTTCTTGTCCATGACAGCCTGCCTGATATCCGGCACGAAAATGTAATCCAGATTTTTAAAAGGCAGCTCTCCTTCATCAATGATGAACGGCAGCATTCCCCAGTTAATGAGGTTGGAACGGTATCTCTTGGTAGCATACTCATTGGCGATATTCGCCCAGCCGCCCAATACCTTCTGACAGCTTGCCGCCTGTTCCCTTGCGGAACCGTCCCCCGGCTTTACGGCAAAGATCGTGGAGCCGATGCCGAAGGATTCATGAGAAAGATTCGGAAATTTTTCTTTAATCTTATCCATGATCGGCTTGATTTCCGGCAATACGTGGCAAGGATGCTCTGTAGCTGTACCTTCTACCAAAGCTTCTCTCGCCTTTTCGGCCTTCTGCACCTCTTTGGCACGGCCCACATAAGCGGGATCCTTACGGGAAAGTGTAAACTCGGCCAGCCCTAAAGGATTGGAACGGTAGGAGCTGGTCTCACCCGAAGGGATCAATTCATCGGTAGTGGTAACAGGATCATGAATTTCGGAAACTACTTTTAATACAAGATTATCCGTTAACGCCACCATTGCAGGCCAGTCCTTGATATTGGGGCCAAACTGGATCTCCACGGACGGATCTGCCATGCCCTTGGAATCAAATACCCTGTTTTTATAAATATTTGCGTCAAAATGATATTGATACTTACCGATCTCCCCGTCAAAATCCGTAGCTGCCGTGAGCACGCCCTTATTGGCTGCCGTAGCAGCAATGGACCTTGCATCCATCAGGGCCACAGAAGAAATCTGTCCGTTCTGCAGCTTTGAGCCTTCCCTGTTAGGGAAATTCCTTGTAGAATGGCGGATACTGAAGGCATTGTTGGCCGGCGTATCTCCTGCGCCGAAGCAGGGTCCGCAGAAGGCTGTCTTCATAACCGCGCCCGTCTCTAAGATAGAAGCCGCACAACCGTTTTTAATAAGCTCCATATAGATCGGCATGGATGCCGGATATACGCTTAAGGTAAAGCCGTCCGAGCCGATATAGCTCCCCTTCAATATATCCGCTGCCGCACAGATATTTTCAAAGCCTCCTCCTGCACAGCCTGCGATAATTCCCTGGTCTACCATGAACTTACCGTCTCTTACTTTATTTTTCAGGGTAAATTCCACTGCGCCGTCTAAAGATACCGCTGCACGCTTCTCCACATCATCAAGGATATCCATTAAATTGGCGTTCACTTCTTCTATGGTATAGGTATTGCTGGGATGGAAAGGCATTGCGATCATAGGCTTGATCTTTGACAGATCGATTTCGATCAATCCGTCATAATAAGCTACCTTTGCCGGATCCAGTTCCTTATATTCTTCGCTTCTTCCATGGATCTCATAAAATTCCCTGATCCGGTCATCTGTTTTCCAGATAGAGGAAAGACAGGTGGTCTCCGTGGTCATAACATCGATGCCGATTCGAAAATCAGGAGACATACTTGCCACACCCGGCCCTACAAATTCCATGACCTTGTTCTTCACATAACCGTTGGAAAATACCGCACCGATAATTGCCAGGGCAACGTCCTGGGGTCCTACGCCTTTCTGCGGCTCTCCCGTAAAATACACGGCAACCACGCCGGGCATATTGATATCATAAGTCTGATTTAACAGCTGTTTTACAAGCTCGGGACCGCCTTCTCCCATTGCCATGGTACCAAGGGCCCCGTAACGTGTATGGGAATCGGAACCCAAAATCATCTTTCCGCCCCCGGCAAGCATTTCCCTTGCATACTGATGGATAACGGCCTGATGAGGAGGCACATAAACTCCGCCATACTTTTTTGCACAGGTCAGTCCAAACATATGGTCATCCTCATTGATCGTGCCGCCTACCGCGCAAAGGGAATTATGACAGTTTGTCAATACATAAGGAATCGGAAATTTCGTAAGTCCCGAAGCCCTTGCGGTCTGGATAATGCCCACAAAGGTAATATCGTGGGAAGTCAGTTTGTCGAACTTGATCTTCAGCTTCTCCATACTGCCGGAAGTGTTATGGCTTTCTAAAATGCCATAGGCAATAGTACCTTTTGCCGCCTCTTCCTTTGTTATATTTTTTCCTGTTTTAGCAGCCACCGCCTGTAACGCATCGCCGCTTTCAGGAATCAGTTCGGTGCCGTTTACTAAATAAGCGCCGCCTTTTGATAATTTTACCATGATTGTCCTCCTTTATAATAAACACCGTCTTCAAAATCTTCTCCCAGATAGCCTAAATTGTCCAACAGTGCCTTGTCCGTTGTGCCGGGGAAACCGTAGTATCCCGCCTGATCTCCTACCGGAGACCAGTAAAAAACATCTCCGTTTATAATATATTCTTCAACAGGAAGCACGGAGAAATCTCCCTGATAAATATAAAATGCTTTTAAATTGATCCTTCCTACAACAGACGTCTTTAAAACTGCCATACAATCTTTCTTAATAAAGACGCTGCCGCAAAAGACAAACAGCATAAACCCGAATAATACACTGCCTGTCCGGACCTTTTTAAGAGTTATTTTTTCTATTGCCTGCCATATTTCCGAAGTAAAAATACAAATAATGGGAAATGCCGTCAGATAGCACCACGCAAACCGCACATCCGGCGCGGAAAACAGCCAGTAAACCAGACTGGCTATTATAGTAAGCTTCAACAGCCCCCAGCAAAAATGGATCCCTTTTTTCTTAATAACAGCATAAGCAAATTGCAAAAGCTCATGGGCAAGGGTAAGCACATTCAGATACATAAGCAGCCTGTATCTGCGGGGCAGCGCCTGAAACCAGAGAGGAAACCACTCTGCTAATGCCATTTCCGCCGCACGGCCCGTCTTAAGTCTCCCCCATCCTATGATCAAAATCTGCTCATAAACGGCCGATTCATGGGGGATCTTCCATTTTACATCAAATAAATCCAATGCCGGAAAAGGATAAATGAGCCAGCCTGAAATCAACACATTCCGGATCAGCCATGGAACCAGAATAAGAAGACCTGCAGGAATAAAAACGCCGATTCTCTTCCACTCTTTTTTCTTTATCATCATAAATGCAGGATAAAAAACCAGAATCCCCAGCATGCCCATTGAAATCTTTATAGTAACCGCATATACAATATAAAGGGCGATCAATCCATAGATAAAGGTGTCTTTTTCTTTTTTCTCCACCTCTTCTGCAAATAAAAGCATGACCATGAGTCCCAGCATATTGGATGGAAGGTCTGTTCCAATGCAGTTCAGCTTGTCTACATTATAAAAAACATAAGCCAAAACGGCCCCTGCAAGCCCGCAGGATACATAGGCCTTCGTCCTGCCCACACGCCAGAGCCTGTAAATGGCATAAATGCCGAAAAACAGGCAGATAGCTGAATTGACCGTATGGAGGGAAAAGCCGTAAATCCCTTTAAAGCTGTACAAAGCCATCAAGCCATAAATAGAACTGTTAAACCCCAGCCTGGTGCTGATGTTCCCCATTCCCTTTATGACGCCGTATTCCTCATAATACCGAAGCATCTGCGCCTGATAAAGATAATTGTCATATTGCTGGGGATACAGACTTGTAAGGAACATGACAAACACCGAAAAAGCCAAAAACAATATCCATTCATACCAGCCGATCCCTTTCAGGCATTCCTGAAAGCTCCCCCACCAGTCTTTCCGGAAAACAAGTAATATTATAACGGCCGCACCCAGCGCTATAAAAGCAAAAACATAGGTAACCGCAGTAAAAAGGCTGATGATCTGGGCATATACCGTCAATAAAATAAAGCCCGTTATTAAATAGTGGAGAGGATTCATTTTTTTATCCTTCCATCCACACAAATGCGCCAGTCCTTTGACCGCGCCCATCCCAAGGCCAAAACCCGAAATGAGCATCATCAAATAGCTGATCGTGATCCAAAGCATTCTTTTCCTCCTGTTATAATGATACCCGCCAACTATCCATCAGCGGGTATCATCATAATTTACGACAATAGAAAATCTTTCCTCTTCCATTGTATTGCTCTATTCATTCTTTACTTCCTTATTTTAACCCAAACTTTTATTTGGATTCCACTTTTTTCTTGGGAAGTACTACTTTATCCAAATGCCAGATCTCATCCACATATTCCTGGATCGTTCTGTCAGAAGTGAACTTACCGCTGCACGCCACATTTAAGATAGCGCTTTTTGCCCAGCCTTTTTCATCCCGATAAGCCGCCTCTACACGCTTCTGGGCTTCGGCATAAGCCTTGAAATCCTTTAAGATAAAGTAAGTATCAGCTTTTGCAGTGCTCTGGGTATTCAACAGCGAATTATACAGATCACGGAACAGCTCCGTATCCTGGCTGTAGGTTCCGTTGATCAGCTGCATCAATACCTTTCTGATATCCGCATCGTTATTGAAAATATCCATGGGATTATAGCCGCCGTAATTTTCATACTGGATAACCTCGTCGGAAGAAAGGCCGAAAATAAATGCATTTTCCTCTCCAACCTCTTCTACGATCTCAACATTGGCTCCATCCATGGTTCCTAAGGTCAAAGCGCCGTTCAACATGAACTTCATGTTTCCGGTACCGGATGCTTCCTTGGAAGCTGTGGAGATCTGCTCTGAAACATCTGCCGCTGCAAAGATCCACTCCGCATTGGATACACGGTAATTTTCAATAAATACGACCTTCAGCTTGCCGTTAATGGACTCATCGTTATTAATAACATCTGCTACGGAATTGATCAGCTTAATGGTCAGCTTGGCATTTTTGTAGCCTGCCGCCGCTTTTGCCCCAAAGATAAATGTCCTGGGATAAAATTCCATCTCGGGATGCTCTTTGATCTCATTATATAAATACATTACATGAAGAATGTTAAGAAGCTGGCGTTTGTACTCATGAAGCCTCTTGACCTGTACGTCGAAAATGGACCGGGGATCGACCTCTACACCGTTGTGCTCTAAAATATAGTTGGCAAGACGTACCTTGTTCTGGTATTTGATGTTCATAAACTCCTGCTGGGCCTTTTCATCCTCTGCAAATACCTTCAGCTTTTTGATCTTAGGCAGGTCTGTGATCCAGTCTGCGCCTACATGAGCCGTTACCCAGTCTGCCAAAAGAGGATTGCCGTGTAACAGGAAACGTCTCTGGGTAATGCCGTTTGTCTTATTGTTGAACTTCTCAGGCATCAATTCGTAGAAATCCTTTAATTCCTGATTCTTTAAGATCTCTGTATGTAATCTCGCAACGCCGTTTACGGAATAGCCCGCCGCAATTGCCAGATGGGCCATCTTAACCTGCCCGTCATAAATAATTGCCATTTTCCGCACTTTATCCTGGTTACCGGGGTATTTTTCCTCGATCTTCATTACAAAACGGCGGTTGATCTCCTCAACGATCTGGTAAATACGGGGAAGCAGACGGCTGAACAACTCGATAGGCCATTTTTCCAAAGCTTCCGACATGATCGTATGGTTGGTATAAGCACAGGTCTTGGTGGTCACTTCCCATGCCTCTTCCCATGTCAGATAATACTCGTCTACCAGAATCCTCATCAACTCTGCCACCGCAACGGTAGGATGGGTATCATTTAACTGGAAGGTAACCTTTTCATGGAATTTACGGATATCATCATGATTTCTCATATATTTCGCAACCGCTTCCTGTACGGATGCGGAAACAAAGAAATACTGCTGTTTCAAGCGAAGCTCTTTACCGGAATAATGATTATCATTGGGATAAAGGACCTCCACAATATTTCTTGCAAGGTTTTCCTGCTCAACAGCCTTGCGGTAATCTCCTTTATCAAAGGAATCTAACTGGAAGCACTCTACGGGCTGTGCGTCCCAGATACGAAGGGTATTAACGATCCCATTACCATATCCTACAATAGGCAGATCATAGGGAATTGCCTTTACCGACTGATAACCCTCCTGAGCAAATACGTTTCTGCCGTTTTCATCCTGATGGACTGTTACATAGCCTCCGAATTTGACTTCTTTTGCGTATTCCGGACGGCGCAGTTCAAAAGGATTGCCGTCCGCCAGCCAGTTATCGGGCACCTCTACCTGAAAACCGTCCTTGATCTCCTGTTTAAACATACCGTATCTGTAACGGATCCCGCATCCGTAAGAAGCATATCCTAAAGTAGCCAGAGAATCCAGAAAACATGCTGCAAGCCTTCCCAGACCGCCGTTGCCCAATGCTGCATCCGGTTCTTCGTCCTCAATCACATTAATATCCAATCCCAGTTCTTCCAATACTTCCTTCACAGCGGTATAAGCCTGAAGGTTAATCATATTATTTCCTAAAGCACGTCCCATTAAAAACTCCATGGACATATAGTAAACGGTCTTCGGATCCTCTTTTTCATACTGCTTCTGCGTTACTAACCAATTGTCCACGATTGCATCCTTGATCGCATAGGAAACCGCCTGGAATATCTGCTGCGGGGTTGCCTCTTCAAGGGTTTTCCGGTAAAGAGTTTTTACATTATAAAGAACGCTCCTTTTAAATAACTCTTTGTCAAAGGTTGATATTACTGTTGTTTCTTTTTTGGCCATAACTTCCTCCTCATGTTTCTGTACCATGTAACTCAAATTTCCGGCGCAGCTTTATGACTACGCCAATCATCATTATACAATAATTCTCCGCAAATATAAAGGGTTGAACAAAATCAAAATGTGAAATATTCCCATTTCTTTTTCCGATTCTATAGATAAATTATACAAATCATTCTCTATTTCATATATATTTGGCTTAAATATCATCATCCGTTTGTTTTTTTTTGCGTAATGATTGTATATTTGTATAAACACTGCTATATTAAATACAACATTATTCTTTGAAAATATGGGGGATCACAAAAATGGCCAGATATGTGCAAAATGTATTATTAAACAAGCCCGGCGACTTCGTGGCTTTTATGATGAACGACTATTTACAGAAAAACGGTTTTTCTCCATCCGACTGGAAGGGCGAGCCGGTCTTTAGGGCAGGAGACGCCATGGTAGAAGGCTACAAATATTTAAAATGGGGGTATGACGGCAGCGTATTACATGTCGAAGCATGGTTAAAAGGCGCTTTTGGCAAGGAAATGGATCTAAGCGGCTATATTGGCTGCCTGCAAAAGAAGCCTTTTCGGGAAAGCTTGGAACAACTCTTTAATCTTATGATGCAGCCCGTTCCCATGCCCGGGCAGCCTATATATGATATGGGCGGACAGCCTGTCCCTCAGCCCATATCGGTCCGGACGGTCGACAACTCATCTGCCGCTTCATTGGCCCTTGCATTCGGCATTATCAGCCTGGCCACTGCTTTTATAATACCTGTCTGCGGTATTCTTTTCGGCACCCTGGGCGTCAACAGGGCAAGGCTGGGCGGCGGTTCCAGCAAGGCCAAGCAGGCGGCTGTAGGCAGGGGATTGAGCATTGCCGGAGTGATCGTTGCCATTGTCATATGGATTCTGAATATCGTACTTAATATCTCAATAATATTATGACCACTGCAATTTAACTTTGGGAAGCCGCCACTCCCTCTAAAAACTGCTCATAAAAAACAGACAGGAAACCGGCTCTGTATCCTGTCTGTTTTATATTCCCAAAAGGAACAAATAACTATCACTATTTTATTTCCCATCCCGCCTCTTAATGATCTGCTTTACCACATCCGTAGGGAAGCATACGTTTCCGCCGGCAGGATTTAAAACAAAGCCTTTGCAGACCGCATCGGGCTTTAACAGCATAACGGCATAGTCGTTAAAGTCTGCTAAAAATGTGTCGATTTTCTTGCCGTTTGCCCATGCCTTCAGTTCCTCGCTGTCCGTAAAGCCGATAAAATAACTCCAGTCAGGGTTTTTGGTATCCTGGTAATTTTTTACCGTGGCAAAAGTGATCTTATGCTTGGGGGATAGTATATAATTCCCCTGATCGTCCCTCTTTGCCGCGGGAGAGATCTTTACCGGGATCAACAGCTTGGATTTCATCAGAATATCTATCATATCATTCTGGCTTTTGCTGTTATTGTCCTGCGCCATCATTTTGATGGCGGTCTTCAATTCTTCATTAATGATCATTTCTTTTCTGGGTTCCATTCAGTACTCCTTTAATTTCTTTACGCTTTCTCTAAAGAGATCGTAACTTTTTCTCCGTTTACGGACCATTCTTTGCTGATTTCAAAGCTGCCTTCCGTGGTCATCTCATCCGCTAAGACTTTGGATGCGATGGACTCTTTGTTAGCCATGACGATACCGCCCAGCTTTTCATTTCCCGTAACGGCTACTTTGATATGGTCGGTCACTTCAAACTTACTGTCCTTACGCATGGTCTGGATCTTGCTGATGACCTCGAATACAAAACCTTCTTCAATCAATTCCTCGGAAAGATTCGTGTCCAGCACTACCGTGACCGTATTGTCCGCCTCCGTTACGAAGCCTTCCTTCTGTTCCATGGAGATCAGCAGATCTTCCTTAAATAAGGTTACTTCCACTCCGTCTACGTCAAATTTCAGCATTCCTTTTTCATTCAGCTCATCCATGGCGCTGCTGCCGTCTAAAGAAGCCAGGGTCTTCTGGATGCCGCCAAGCTGTTTGCCGTATTTGGGTCCCACAGTACGAAGCTGGGGCTTGAAGCTATAGGTTGTAAATGCACTGACATCATCTGCAAAAGTTACCTTTTTTACATTTAATTCATCTTCAATAATATCCACATAGAACTGGGATAAAGTTTCAGGCGCTTTTACATACATATCGCCGATAGGCTGGCGGTTTTTGATGTTTGCCGCATTTCTTGCCGCACGTCCCATGACTACAATCTTTAAGACTTCATCCATATCCTTTTCCAGCTGTGTATCGATCATGGATTCCTCTACCCCCGGGAAATCGCACAGATGGATGCTTTCAGGCGCATTTTTATCAACGCTGCATACCAGATTGCGGTAAATATCCTCGGTAATAAAGGGAACCATGGGAGCCGCCGCCTTTGCAATAGTAACAAGGGCCGTATAAAGGGTCATATAGGCATTGATCTTATCCTGCTCCATTCCCTTTGCCCAGAAACGTTCGCGGCTCCTTCTGACATACCAGTTGCTCATATCATCCACAAAGCCCGTTAATGCTCTTGCAGCCTCGGGAATCCTGTAATTATTCAGATTTTCATCCACTGCCTTCACGGTGGAGTTCAGCTTGGATAACAGCCATTTGTCCATAACAGACAGCTTATCATATTCCAGTGTATATTTTGTAGCGTCAAAATTATCAATATTTGCATACAGTACAAAGAACGCATAGGTATTCCAGAGAGTGCCCATGAATTTGCTGCGTCCTTCCTTAACTGCATCTCCGTGGAAACGGTTAGGCAGCCATGGCGCGGAATTAATGTAGAAATACCAACGGATCGCATCTGCGCCGTATTCTGCCAGAGCGTCAAAAGGATCCACTGCATTTCCTTTGGATTTGCTCATCTTCTGGCCCTTTTCATCCTGTACATGTCCCAAAACGATAACATTCTCATAAGGCGCCTTGTTAAATAACAAAGTAGACTCCGCTAACAGAGAATAAAACCATCCTCTTGTCTGGTCCACAGCCTCGGAAATAAACTGTGCCGGGAACTGGCTTTCAAATAATTCCTTATTTTCAAAAGGATAATGATGCTGTGCAAAGGGCATTGCCCCTGAATCGAACCAGCAGTCAATAACCTCCGGCACACGGTGCATGGTGCCGCCGCACTTAGGACACTTTATGGTAATCTCATCGATATAGGGTCTGTGCAGCTCTACCGTCTTAGCTTTTTCATCCCCGCTCATTTCAAATAATTCCTGACGGCTTCCCACGGATTCCATATGACCGCAGTCACAGGTCCACACATTTAAAGGCGTACCCCAGTAACGGTTGCGGGAAATGCCCCAGTCCTGGATATTTTCAAGCCAGTCGCCGAAACGTCCCTTACCGATGGATTCGGGAATCCAGTTAATGGTATTGTTATTGCGGATCAAATCCTCTTTTACCGCCGTCATTTTGATAAACCATGACTCTCTCGCATAATAAATAAGGGGCGTATCGCATCTCCAGCAGAAAGGATAATCATGCTCGAATTTGGGAGCGTCAAAGAGTAAGCCCCTGCTGTCTAAGTCCACCAGCACCTTGGGGTCTGCGTCTTTTACAAATAATCCTGCAAAAGGCGTTTCCTCCGTCAGATTGCCTTTTCCGTCAACAAACTGAACAAAGGGAAGGTCATTTTCACGTCCCACCCTGGCATCGTCTTCGCCGAAAGCAGGGGCGATATGAACGATTCCCGTGCCGTCTGTCAATGTAACGTAATTGTCTGCCGTAACAAAATGCGCTTTTTTATTCTGCTTTTTGGCAACGTCAGCCGCACATTCATAAAGAGCTTCATATTCCGTGCCCACCAGATCCTTACCCACATAAGTCTCCACAACTTCATAGGCCGCCTTGCCATCTTCTGCAAGTTTGCCGAGCACCGTATCAAGAAGGGCTTCCGCCATAATATAAGTATAGCCGTCTGCCGCCTTTACCTTTGCATAGATCTCGTCAGGGTTCACGCAAAGAGCCACATTGCTGGGCAGGGTCCAGGGGGTGGTTGTCCATGCCAGGAAATATTCATCCTTTCCCTTTAACTTAAAACGGACCGTAGCGGAACGCTCCTTTACGGATTTATACCCCTGCGCCACCTCGTGGGAAGATAAAGGCGTCCCGCATCTGGGGCAGTAAGGCACGATCTTAAAGCCTTTGTATAATAAATCCTTGTTCCAGATTTCCTTTAACGCCCACCATTCGGATTCAATAAAGTCATCATGATAGGTTACGTAAGGATCATCCATATCCGCCCAGAAGCCTACGGTTCCGGAGAAATCCTCCCACATTCCCTTATATTTCCAGACGCTTTCCTTACATTTCCGGATAAAAGGGTCAAGACCGTACTCTTCAATCTGTTCTTTTCCGTCCAGACCCAGCATACGTTCTACTTCCAGTTCAACAGGTAAGCCATGGGTATCCCAGCCCGCCTTTCTCGGCACCATATATCCTTTCATGGTACGGTATCTGGGGATCATATCCTTGATAACGCGGGTCAGCACATGGCCGATATGGGGCTTTCCGTTGGCAGTAGGCGGTCCGTCATAAAAAGTATAGGTAGGCCCTTCCTTACGGCTGTCCATGCTCTTTTGAAAAATATTGTTTTCCCGCCAGAATTTTTCTGTTGCTTTCTCATGTTCTACAAAATTGACATTAGTCTCAACTTTTTGGTACATGATCTACTCCTTTCTTTCCTGCTGTAAATATGGTCTGTTTTCTAATATAAAAAACCTCCGCCCGTAAAAGGACGAAGGTTAAAATCCGTTACCACCCGTTACAGCATACTCTCTTAATAGATTCATATGATTTCCCGTAACGGGGGAATGCCGTCTCAAACTACTGGGCTCATCCGGTATCTTTTCTCCGGCTTTGCCGTTGGTCTTCGCAACTTGGAAGTGATTTTCCACAGCCTTCTACTCATACCGGACTCACACCGTCTCCGGCTCGCTTTGATTTTGAAAAGCAGTGTACTCTCTTCGTCAACGTCTTTCCTATTTATAAAACTGTCTGTATTATAATTCCGGGAAAATGCAATTGTCAAGTGAAAGCCATAAATTGTTTATCCATTCCACACGGATGCGACGCCTCTGTCAAATTTATCTCTTTTATGATATTCTCATAGAAACGATATCCACCTGAGAAATTGTAGCAGTCAAATCCTTCTCCTGCCAAAATCCTGCACGCTATATAGCTTCTCAATCCGCTTTGGCACATCACGTATACAGGTTTAGACTTATCGATGTTCTCAAGGCTTTCTCTTAGATCATCCACCGGAATATTGATAAATCCGTCCACATGACCTCTCGCATATTCGCCCTGCGTTCTTGTATCGATTAACGTCACACTTCCATCTTGGGGCAGCTTATCCAGTTCATCCCAATGAAACTGTTTTACTTTTCCGGTTGCAATATTATCTATCATAAATCCGGCCATATTTACCGGATCTTTTGCAGATGAATAAGGAGGGGCGTATGCTAAATCCAAATCCTTTAACATATCGGCTTTTAAGCCTGCGCTTATTGCTGTGGCAATCACATCCAGACGCTTATCTGCCCCATCATATCCTACGATCTGTGCGCCAAGGATTCTTAGCGTGTTCTTTTCATAGACGACCTTCATGGTCATTACCTTTGCCCCGGGATAATACCCTGCATGAGAAGCCGGAGATAGAACAACTCTTTCATAATCTATCCCTGCATCTTTTGCCGCTTTTTCCGTAAGTCCCGTGTTTGCGGCTGTCATATCAAACAACTTGATTACCGAAGAACCCATGCTTCCCTTATAATGACTATCCAAGCCGCAAATATTATCCGCCGCGATCCTGCCTTGCTTATTTGCAGGACCGGCGAGAGAAATTACCGCATCATTTCCCGTAATGGCATGTTTTACCTGTACTGCATCCCCTACCGCATAGATATCCGGCACGGATGTCTCCATTTTGTCATTTACAACGATCGCGCCTTTCATGCCAAGTTCAAGTCCTGCTTTTTTTGCAAGTGTCGACTCCGGGCTGACACCGATTGCCATAAGCACCATATCTGCACTAACAGGTTCATCATCTTTTAAGAGAACCTGCAGCTGTTCCTTCTCCTCAAACCCGATCACATCGCCGCCAAGCTTTAGACTGATCCCTTTACTGCGCAATTTATTATGTACAAGAGTCGCCATGTCATAATCCAACGTATTCATCAGTTGTTTCGGCCTTTGAACTACAGTAACCTTAACCCCTGAGTCGCACAGATTTTCAGCGACCTCAAGTCCGATAAAGCCGCCGCCTACCATGACTGCTGTTTTTGGTTTTCTTTCCTCTACAAACGCCCGGATCTTCAGGGTATCCTCCACTGTTCTTAAGGTAAAGATCTTCTCATTATCCATTCCCGGAAGATTGGGCATTACCGGCTTTGCTCCCGGCGATAAAATCAATTTATCATAAGATTCTTCATATACCTTTCCGTTATCCAGATCATGGACGGTAACTGTTTTTTGTGAAGTATCAATATCCGTCACTTCATGATGGACCTTCATATCGATGCGGAATCTGTCCCATATGCTTTCCGGTGTCTGAAGCGTCAGTTCTTCTTTATCCTCGATCACACCGCCAATATAATACGGCAGTCCGCAATTTGCATATGAAATATATCCCGAGCGTTCAAAAACAGTAATCTGTGCATGTTCATTGAGTCTTCTGAGCCTGGTCGCCGCTGTAGCTCCTCCTGCAACTCCGCCTACAATTACAACCTTCATCCTTTCACAACCTTTCCTGTATAAGAATCAATCCCTCCGATATTTGTAACATCCAAATATCCCATAGCCTTTAACGTCGATGCAGCCCTGGCACTTCTTGCACCGCTTAAGCAATGCACATATATTTTTCTGTTTAAGTCCGGTATCTGAATTTTTACATTTTGAATGGACTGCAATGGAATATTAACGCTTCCCTCAATATGTCCTTCCCTGTATTCTTCGGATGTTCTTACATCTAATAAAACCGCATTTTCACTTTTCTTAAATTCCTCTATTCCTGCGTTTATATCAGGCCTCTTAAACATATCAAACAAACTCACTCTAACATCGCCTCCAGTTCTGATTTTGGTCTGGCACCTATCATTTGATTCACTACCTTGCCATCCTTAACAACTGCAAACATAGGAATACTCATTACCTGAAACCGTCCGGCAAGCTCCGGTTCCTCCTCTACATTCACTTTACCGACTTTAACCTTACCTTCATATTCTTCTGCCAGCTGCGCAACAACAGGTAACATCATCTTGCACGGGGCACACCAGCCTGCCCAAAAATCAATCAGTACCGGAATATCCGATTCCATCACTTCACTCTCAAAATTTCCGCTTGTTATTTTTAACTCCGCCATTTATGTGTCCTCCTAATCATTTTATAATCAGTAATTATTCCTGATCCTGGCTTCATTATACAGAGCTTGAGAGCATTCTTCTGTGACTGAGTCTCATTAATCGATTATTTTTTTCAAACCGTCAATATTTTTTAGAACAATTGTACCTCTTTTCAGTTCTATTAAATTATCCGAGGCAAATTGTTTCAACATTCTCGCCACCACTTCTCTGGCTGAATTTACTTCTATGGCAATAGCTTCCTGCGTCATTTGAATATTCAGTTTCCCAGTTTTCTCATAAACCGACAGCAAAAACCTTGCCATTCTGACATCAAACCGCGCAAACAATATTTCCTGCATTACCCAAACCACACTGGAAAATCTTTTTACAGCGAGTTCGTATGCAAAGCATTTCACATAAATATTACTATCCATCAATTTTTGGACAGTACCGGAATGGACTGCCATGATCTCCGTCTCTTCTTCCGCAAGAAGCTGCACATCCAAAGAAATTCCCGTAATCACGCAGGATGCAGACATAATGCAGCATTCTCCCTCCGATATATGAAACAGAGTAACCTCCCTTCCTTCCTCAGAAGTCGTATAAACCCTGATAGAACCCCTGCAGACATAGACCATCCCAAGGCAGGCATCTGAAAAGCCATGAATATATTCATTTTTTTGATACGATCTGCCGGTTGTTCCGCGCATCAATACTGCTTTTTCCTCTTCGGAAAGAGAATCCCAATATGATAATTTTTTAACGTCATCCTCTATATTCATTGGTGACATCCGCCATTTCCGCAACCATGTTCGCCGCAACCGTGACCTGCTTCATGAGAATGATGATCACATTGTACATCCGGATCGTATCCCAGAGTTCCATTCGTGAAAGCAAGAACTGCTTCATCGGCATTACCCGATACACCGCCGTAAAGTTGAATACCTGCTTCGAAAAGAGCTGTTTGCGCACCCCCTCCGATTCCACCGCAGATCAAAACTTCTATTCCTGCATCAGCCAGCAAACCGACAAGAGCTCCATGACCGCTTCCGTTTGAATCAATTATCTCCGATTTGGTAATAACGCCATTTTCCACTTCATACACTTTAAACTGTTCCGTATGTCCAAAATGTTGAAAAATTTCTCCATTATCATAAGTTACTGCTATCTTCATATCTCTCTGTCCTTTCGTTATTATATTTTTTTCTGAATTTTCTGCATGTCTCCGGCATGATCTTTTACCGCATGATTGGTGTTTTCTGCTGCAGATCCTATAATTCCCGCCGGATATCACTAATTGTTTCCCATTCACAATACAGTCCGAGATCTTATATCTTGCTCTTTCATATATTTCTGTGACAGTAGTCCGTGAAATATCCATAATAGCGGCGCATTGTTCATGACTCAGTTTCTCAAAGTCCACAAGCCTTATCACTTCATATTCATCAACAGAAAGAACCACGCTTTCCGGATTTGAAACTCCTTCCGGTTCAAAACATGAATATTGCGGTTCACTACAGACTCTTCTACACCTTTGTGGTCTTGGCATTTTATCGCCTCCGTTTCCGACATATGTTGATTATAACATGTCTTTCCGTTTTAATCTATCATGATTATCTTATAGAATAAAAAAATGGTAATTATACAATAAATATGAATTGATAATTTTCTTTTCACAGTATATACTTAGTATATACCAAGTCGTAAGGAGGTTTTGTATGCAGGCACAGGTAAAAGAATGGGGCAACAGTCAGGGAATCAGACTGCCAAAGGAAATACTGAAAAGTGCAGGAATTTCACTGAATGAGTTTTTAGATGTTACGGTATCAGACGGCGTAATTACCTTAGCAAAATCCTTTCGTCATAAAACGCTGGAAGAAAGAGCAAAGGAATTTGACGGGAAATTAATGCTTGACGGCGAATACGACTGGGGGAAGCCTGTGGGAAGGGAGGTGTGGTAATGGAACATTTGCATCAGGGAGATATTCTGAAAATAGAGAACATCAGACACCCGGTATTAGTTGCCAGTAAAGATTTTTTCAATACCAGCAGCGAAATCATAGGTTGTCCTATCATTCATGATTCCAAGCCGGGACCTCTTCATATATGGATATCTGCCGAAAACACAGAAGGATATGTACATTGCGAAAAGCTTGCGTTGTTGGATCTGTCTATTCGCGGTTATAAAAAAACAGACAGATTGCCTGTTTCCGAAATGATGAATGTTTCTGATGCCATTCAGGGTATATTTGAATATATTTAAGCTTTCATTTGTTCTCCCATTATTATCAAATCTATATTTTCTTCCAATCTGCAAATATTAGTTATAGTCTAAACAACATTCCAATGTTATACTAAAAACAGTGTATATACATGGACGAAACAGACACAGTCAGTAATTTTTAAAGCATTACTTCTTTTTATAAAAAATCCTGCTGTCTTGTCATATGTATTGACACCCTGCCCCGCAAGGCATAAAATCATATAAATGTAAGGGAGCTTTAAGTTTTCCGGAAAGAGGGTTTATGGAAAAAACCAAACTGTCAAAGCATGAGATCAGCTGGATTTTATACGATGTGGCAAATTCCGCTTTTACCATGATCATCACTGCAACGATTCCCATTTATTTTCGTTCTTTATCCACGGCGGCAGGAGTTGCGCCGGAGCATGCCACCTCCATCTGGGGGACGACTACCTCCATCGCTCTTCTGTTTTTAGCCTGTATTTCCCCTATTTTAGGGGCGCTGGCGGATTACCAGAATATGAAAAAGCGGATATTTGGCTGGTTTCTGGCACTGGGTATTTTAGGCGGCACGGCAATGATCTTTGCGCCGGGCTGGATCTCTTTTTTATCCTGTATTGTGATCGCGCGTATCGGATACTCGGCATGCAACATTTTTTATGATGCCATGCTCATAGACGTTACCACCGACGAACGTATGGACTATATTTCTTCCATGGGCTTTGCCTGCGGTTATATCGGTAGCTGCATCCCCTTCGTTATCGGGATCCTTTTGATCCTTCTGACTCCCTTCGGGCTGGACACCGTTACCGCTACCAAGATTTCTTTCTTCATTACCATGATCTGGTGGCTTGTGCTGTCCCTGCCTTTATTAAAAAATGTAAAACAGACCCATTACCTGCGTCCCAAAAAGAATGTGGTTACCCACTCCTTCCGGCGCTTAGGCGTAACCTTCTTAAAGCTTCGCCGGGATAAAAAGCTGTTGTTTTACATTTTGGGATATTTCTTCTATATTGACGGGGTCTATACCATTATCTCCATGGCAACCTCCTACGGCGGCGAAGTTGGCATTGATTCCACACAGATGATCTTAGCCCTGCTCTTAACACAGATCGTAGCCTTCCCCTGCAGCATTTTCAGCGCTGCATTTGCCAAAAAATTCGGCACTATCCGGGTTTTGAAGGTCTATATCATCCTGTATATGGGCATCTGTGCTTTCGGCTACAGTCTGGATACGGCATTGGAATTCTGGATCCTGGCATTGTGTGTCGGTATCTGCCAGGGAGGTATCCAGGCATTGTCCCGTTCCCAGTTTGGTAAGATGATCCCCAAAAAAGAATCCAGCGAATACTTTGGATTTTTTGATATTTTCGGCAAATTTGCGGACTTCTTCGGTCCCCTGATCATATCCGCATGCGCCTTCTTTTTACACAGCTCCAAATATGGTGTGCTATCCTTGATCATATTATTTGCAATAGGTTTCTGCTTCCTTTGCAAAGCGGAAAAAATCATAAAAGCAGAAAACACGGAGGAAAAATAAATGGACAGACAAAATCTTACGTTACTGACAGACCTTTATGAACTGACTATGATGCAGGGCTATTTTCGCAACAAGGATCAGAATGAAACCGTCATTTTTGACGCTTTTTTCCGCAACAACCCCATGGGGAGCGGATATTCCATCAGCGCAGGATTGGCCCAGGTCATCGATCTGATCAAAAACCTTCATTTTTCGGAGGAGGATATCGCATATCTCGACAGCTTAAATCTCTTTGATAAGGAATTTCTGGAATATCTGAAGGACTTTAAATTTACCGGCGATATTTATGCCATTCCCGAAGGAAGCGTAATGTTCCCCAGGGAGCCTATGGTAAAAGTTATCGCTCCCATTATGCAGGCACAGCTTGTTGAAACTGCGATTTTGAACATCGTTAACCACCAAAGTCTTATTGCCACAAAGGCTTCCAGAGTCTGCTTTGCGGCAAGGGGCGACGGTATTATGGAATTCGGCCTTCGACGTGCCCAGGGTCCCGATGCAGGTATTTACGGCGCAAGGGCCGCGGTCATCGGCGGCTGTATCGGAACCTCCAACGTCCTTGCGGGACAGCTTTTCGACGTTCCCGTAAAGGGAACCCACGCACATAGCTGGATCATGAGTTTCCCCGATGAATATACGGCGTTTAAAGCCTATTCCGAAATTTATCCCAATGCCTGCCTGCTTTTGGTAGACACCTATGATACTTTGAAGTCCGGCATTCCCAACGCCATCCGCGTCTTTACGGAAATGCGGGATGCGGGAATGGAATTAAAGAACTACGGCATCCGTTTAGACAGCGGGGATCTGGCGTATCTTTCCAAGAAAGCCCGTAAGATGCTGGATGCTGCAGGCTTTCCTGATGCTATTATATCCGCTTCCAACGATTTGGACGAATACCTGATCGATTCCTTAAAGGTGCAGGGCGCAGCCATTACTTCCTGGGGTGTGGGAACCCATCTGATTACCGCAAAGGACTGCCCTTCCTTTGGCGGCGTATACAAGCTGGCTGCAGTAAAAGGTCCCGACGGGGCGTTTATTCCCAAGATCAAGCTTTCCGAAAATTCGGAAAAGGTTACCAATCCGGGCAACAAGACCATTTACCGTATTTATGAAAAGGATTCCGGCAAGGTAAAAGCCGACCTGATCTGTCTGGTGGATGAAAAATTTGATGAAAATGAGAATTTGTCCCTTTTCGATCCCTTAGAGCCTTGGAAAAAGACTAAGTTAAAGGGCGGTACTTATACCATGAGGGAAATGATGGTTCCCGTCTTTATCGGCGGGGAATGCGTTTATGAATCTCCCAAGGTTATGGATATCAGGGAATACTGCAAACAGGAGCTTGAAACCCTGTGGCCGGAAACAAGGAGGCTTGTAAACCCTCACAAGGTCTATGTGGATCTGTCCAAGAAACTGTATGATATCAAGATCGAACTTTTGGACCGCATGAGTGCGGAATAGAGGATTTATTACAATATAGAAAGATGAACAGCGGCAGACGGGAAAAATTCCGACTGCCGCTGTTTTTAATTTTATGAAAATCTAAATTAAAATTTATTTTATCCTAATTCTTATCTCTTTACAAGCGCCCTAATTCCTTTAACCACCTGAAACAGACCAACCACTATAAACACTCCCGGAAATAAAACAATAAGCACCTGGGACATACCCGTCGCTTCCCTGTATGTGTTTATTATGGTGCTCATCACAAATATCCCGACTGCAGAAGTAATCAATCCAGCTACTATTCTCTGAATTTCCCTTGCAATATTTACGCCGGTCACAAGCTTATTTTTTACCGATTCTATCTTTTCTCTGTGTTCTTCAGTCAGCTGAACGTTTGGAACAGCCTCCCCATAAAACCGTTCATCCGGCATATAAGAAGACATCTGCTGCAGACCCGGATCCGCTAAGGAACCGTTATTTTTCTTTTCCGGCTTAAACAGAGCATAAATACTGCTTCCCATAAAAAAGACGCCAAAACTGCCAAATATAAAGCAGCAGATCGTAGCAAAGCTTATTCCCTGTTTTAGGCCGAAGCAAAGCCCGTAGCCCAATACGGCAAAAATCAATCCCACTATAAATCCCTGGGATACCTCTGCCCATTTGCCTGTAAATCCGCAATTAGATGTGATAAATATAAAAAGTGGTATCGCAAAAAACATTCCGCCAAGTAAGAGCAGTAAAAAGCCTGTGGACACACCGCCTTTGGCGAATGCGTTTTCCGGGGCGGCAGGATCATACATGATCTCCACCCTTTTCCCTATCTGCGGTATTTTATTGGTAAAAACATCGTCACAAATGGTATATTCTTTTCCGCCAACCGTATAGGCATATACAGCGCCATAAACCATTCCGTTTTCCCCGTCTCTTTCCCGATAATCTACAATACCTCCCCTTACGGCTTCATAGGTATTCATCTTTTTGTTTCTGTCAACGGTCTTAAAAACTCCCACACAAAACACTGCCAGCCCCACCAGCATAAACAGTATCAAAAACAGATTCTGCGGTAAATTACTTTTCTTCATTTTTGCCTCCATGGGTCAATCCAAAGAACCGAGTTTATCTCCGTCATAGGGAATCATTCCCTTTTTTAACGCAGCATAAGTATCTTTCCTGTTCCCTGTCTCATTTTCATCATCCCTGTCAGAACATAAATATCTGGCGGATTCCACTCCCTGTTCTGCGCATTCCCCGGCAATCTCGTCTAACAGCTCTATCTTGTCCGTGCCGTAATTATATTCTTCCTCGGAGATCTCAAAGTACCGGTTATACCATGCGATCCATTTCACAACGGACGAAAGAATATATTTCTGCAAGGTTTTGCTGTAACCGATACAATAGGATTTAGAGCCTCTTGTTTTTTGACTTTCCAGCATATCTTTACCCTCTCTTTCGATTCAATGATCGGGGGAATATGACTCCACCTTTCACAAATATTATATCTTAACATCCAAACAGCGTAAAGATATTTACCCGGAATTTCAGTTTCCTCTCGCTATTGCTTCTCCTGCCGACACTCTGATCTCCCCGTTATCGTTGCTTCTTCCATACAGCTTCTCATTCAGACTGACCGCATTCTTTGGAAACAGCAAAATGATCGTCGAACCGCCAAATTCAAAATGCCCCTTTTCCATGCCCGCCTCTACATCATACGGCTCCCGCGATCGTTTGTAATTATGAATTTTTCCTACCAGCAAAGCGCCTATTTCCATCTGGATGATTGTTCCGAATTTTTTTGTTTGAATGACCTCATATTCCCTGGTATTCTGCACAAATACGGGAACCGTTCTTAAAGCCACAGGCCTGACGCAATGCAGTATTCCCTGTATCCTTCTGTGGCAAAGCACTCTTCCCTGCACTCCGTAATAATACCTGTGATAGTCTGAAGGCGTCAACCGGATAACAAGGGCGGTTCCATTGCGGAACTTATCTGAAAGCCTGCGGTCCTTTAACAGATCCTCCAGAGAAAACTTTGTATTTTTTATGTCAAAAACAATGTTTCTCCTGATTTTTATAAAACTCATCCATCCGTCGCAGGGACTTTCCATCCATTCTTTCTTTGTATCATCAAATACCACTTTTTTCTTCCTTGTAAAAAAATCATTAAAGGATAAAAAACCGTCCTCCGGAATTTCTACGTCTTCCTCATCTATTTCCCATTTTTTCATATAATGAGGCACCAGCCCTGCCGACAGGCGGGAAGAAAGAAAATATCCCAGGGCTTTCGATACCCGGGGCTGTACCAAAAACTTTAACAGCGTCCTTCCCAAAACAGTCCCGTATAAAAAGCGTAATATCAACGAATCCTTCATACCGCATCCCATCCCATAAAGATAAGCATTCCCATAACTTCAAAGATACCAAGCAGAACAATGCCGGCTTTTCCTAACAGACCCGGCTTTTTAATTTCAACAGGCAGAAGATAGCCTGTTCCCATCAACGCAAGAAGAACGGAAAAACAGATGGTATTTCTGAATATTCTGTGATCGTACAATAAATAAATCCCCGGCAGAAACAGAGCTATGGTAGTTACGGGGACCCCCAGATAGCTTTTCCTCCTTTCCCCGGTCTTTTTCTGCCGTTCTTCCTCCTGCACATTAAAATATGCCAGACGGATCAGCGCACAGAGGACAAACAAGGCGGCTGTCAGGCCTGCAAATATGTTTTTTCCTGAGATCATATAAACAAAGATTCCCGGAAAGACGCCAAAACTGATGAGGTCGCTTAAGGAATCTATCTGGATCCCAAATTTTTTCTCATTATCCATTCTCATTTTTGTAGCGGCTACGGTTCCGTCAAACATATCGCATACTCCCGAAAGCAGCAGGCAGAGCACCGCATCCCAGTAATCCTCATTGATGATCCGCAGTATTCCGCAAAAGGCGCAGAGCATTCCGCAATAGGTAAGTACTACCGTATAATCATAATATCCCAGCAATTTTTTCTTCATCAAAATCATTCATCTCCTTTACTTGATCAGTCCAAAAGCAACGCTGTATGCCAAAATGCACCACGGCTTTCCCAAAATAATGATCCATATAAATTTTTTACTGTTCATTTTTATCAATCCTGAAAAGTAGCAGAGGAAATCATCGGGAAACAGAGGCAGCAGCGTGGCAATAAACAAAAACCAGCCGTAGGATCTGCTCTTTTCTATCCGGCTGCTCCACGTTTCGTACTGCTTTTTTGGAAACATGGCAAGAACAATATCCATTCCGTATCTGCGGGCTAAAAAATATGCGATGATCGAGCCTGCGCTGATACCTATATAATTGCACCAAAAGCCCGTCATGCTGCCAAAGGCCACGGCGCCCGCCGCGCACCCCAGATATCCCGGAAGCACCGGCACCACTACCTGCAATGCCTGAAACAGGGTAAGGACAAGGGGCGCGGCTATCCCAAATCCTTTCATATAATCCTGCAGGGACTCCACGGAATCAAACTTCTGGTCAAATACCATTTTTAATACAAGAAAGATAATTGCGATAAACCCTATGATCGCCCAGATCTTAATCTTTTTGCACAAAACGCTGCCTCCTTTCCTGTATCCTGTCGGATATTTTTAATACGGCGCTTCTGTACCGGCGCGCAAACCCGGTTTTTTCCACCAGAAAATAGCTGATCTCGGAAAGCCCGATCCCTCCGGCCACATCGACTATGACGTGCTGCTTTGTAGTTAGGGTGGACATACAGATGCTTAAAGCGATAAAGAGGGATAAATATCTGTATCCTTCAGATATTTTTCTGTTTTTCCTTACCGCAATATAGCAAAACCAGCTTGTAAGACAATGGATGGAAGGAAACAGATTATCCGCCGCATCTATCCTGTATAACAGCCGCATGCCCTCTTCCCATATGGAAAAGCCTTCTATAACGGGTCTTGTGTTTGTGGTAGGTAATACAAGAAAACACAGAAGACAGACCGCCTTGGCAAAAAGATCGGCGCTGATAAAACGGAATGCAGTCTGCTCATCCTGCCTGCATCCGATGATATAATTTATGATCCAGAACAGGTAGCACCCCAGATATATAATGATCGTCCACGGCACAAAAGAGAGCCGCTCATCCAGAGCGGTTGAAAGGTCATAATGGATTCTGTCCCCCGTCAACATCCTTGTCCCATAATAAACTGCACTATTAAATACAATGCC
>ULTO01045878.1_pt1 | contig 37883 bp, 33 predicted proteins | sample 1957601 | NCBI WGS metagenome assembly ULTO01 (sample SAMEA4835734, study PRJEB28245) | human gut metagenome | biome: gut microbiome; material: fecal sample | place: Denmark | collected 2008 | reverse complement strand
TTCTGTCCTGCTCTCCAATCTCTCCGTACTCTTTGATAAGTAACTTCTGGTCAATCGTCATCACCTGTTCCAACAGCACCATTGACTGTTTCGGCAGGTTTGACTGTACGAGAACCACATGAGTCGGCAAATGCGGTTTCTCCAACTTGCTCGTAATCGGTGCGACAATGACTGTCGGGGAGCTTCGGTTGCCTGCATTGTTTTGTAAAACGATCACCGGTCTTGTTCCACCCTGCACCGATGAATCCGCTTTCTCTCCGAGTTCGGCAAGGTATATCTTCATCCGTTCCGTGTGAGGTACTTGTCCGCCCTCACCAGGTTTTGCCTGCCGATTTAACATTCTTCCCACTCCTCATTTTGACTGCGAGTAATCAAAAGCGCCATGTAGTCGATAAAATCTTCATCCGGTTTCCTGTCCTCTTTCTGCATTTTGTAGAACTGCATAAAATAGAAGAATGCTTCAAGGTCATTTCCGATCTGAATTTCCGTGGGAGCTTTTGTTGTAACGCCGAGAAACACACACTTTTCTCCCTGAAGCCAACGCTCAATATTGTGGTCGGTATCGTGGAAATATCTTTTCAGAACACCGAGCGCCCATTTACCGTGCCGCAGAAACTCCTCGCGGTTTCCGGCATCCACTCTCTTGTCCGCAGCAGCGTATCCGTTCGACACCGCTACAACCAATCTTCTGAACTCTCTGCTTGTCATCATCGTAATTACCTTCCTTTCACATTCTGACTGCTTCCAGCCCGTCAATAGCGGACTGAATCTTTTTCACTCTGCTTTTCAACTGCACAATCGTGCGGTCAAGTTCTTCGCGGCTTTTGGCTATGTAGTAGCCGTTTCTGTCACTGCAAATCGTGACTCCCGCACTGCGAAGCTCGTTGATCATTTCGCGGATCATCGTTCCCTTACAGCCAAGCCGTTCTTCTAATGCACGACTCACAATCGCATTGTCTTTTCCCTGATGTTCTCTTTCCAGAATCTTTTGTAATCTGTTTTTCATACGCCCTCCCGGTATAACTGAATACCCTGACTTCCCGTGGGCAAATGGGTATGTACAGAGCATATCGGTCCTGAACACTTCATTTCCGTATGCTCAAACACACCGCATTTGTCCTCGACACCCCCGGTGTTCTTTATATGGGAAGTCATCAGGTGTTCGGCTACGAACCGAATCCATAGGAATCTCACCTCTGCCGGGTACTCCGCCAGCCGCGCATTTCTGCTACGGAAGTATCATTGTCCCTTGCGTTTGTCATCGCCCTCCACGGGTAGTAACCCCGCTTCACTCAAGGTATCGTGTTGATCGCTCCCTCCCCCGGGAGATCACCGCGCACCTCTTGAGCTTGGCTTGTCCGCTCATCGCATACAACGCAGGTAATGTGCCTGATGAATGGGTATTCAGTTGTCAAAGTTCTCAAGGGGGTTATTTGCCCCTTCAAGTGGTAGCCAGCGAGAATGACTGTTTTTTAAGGTTGTCCCGAAAATTTTTTCAAATATTTTTTGATAGTCCCCATTCTCTGTGTGATGGCTGATACCGACAATCCTTTTTCCTTTGCTATCTCAGTCATGCTTTTCCCCTCAAAAACAACGGATGTCAGTAAATCCATGCGTTCCTCACTCATATTGCTCAAAGCTGTATACAGCTCTATGTTCTTTATATCTTCAATCCAACCGTATCTGTCTGTTCTAACTTTTTCGTCATCAATGGATACAGTTAGCTGCTCCATGTACTTTTCATACAATGGCGACTTACCGTTATCTCCGCCCTCATCGTCGTCAAAATCGCTTTCGCAGAATTCCTGTGTGTGCATCCGGTATCTCCTGTCGTTTCGGAATTGTTCTTCATCGAACAGCACGATTTCAGCAATTTGTTCTTCCGTCATTCCGGCTGCCTGATATTCTGCAATTTCTCTCTTGATCCTTGCGTTAAACTTCTTTCTTTCATAAGCGTTATTCCAGCTCATATTTGTAATCTCCTTTTGATTTTTGAATTTTTGGTTGAAATCAAAAATTCGGAGATTACGGGTATTCAGCGATGTAAGGTTCCCAAGGCATGAAAAAAGTCCTTTCTGCCGGAAGGCGGAAAGGACAAAAAAGGAGCCGCATGAAGGTCGTAACAACGCACCACAAAAGACGAATCCTATTGGGGATTCAAATCTTCATGCGGCACTTGGGATGTTACGACTTTCATCGACTCCTCGGCTCATACACGAGTAATATTTAATTGTTGGGGTAGTTGCTTATACGCAAGTCCTTGCGATCATAGTTGCGACAGGTCGCGTATGCGGCAGGTACGAATAGTGCCTGTAGTCGGCGGCGTTATAAACCGCGACTTGTCCGCAACGATTGCAGAAAGCAGAAAAATGGCCTTGCAGATCTTCGTATTTATCTATCGTCCTGAGCTTGCAGAACTTACACGGGATTTTCTTCTGTTCCATTGTTGCAACGGCAGCCATTAAAGGCGCATTATCTTTTTTGACACGGGCAATGTATTCCCGGTCGAGAACAATTCTTTTTGGCACTGTTATCACCTCCAATTAAAGAACGATGCCGTCAGCAGGTCATATTCTTTAAATGGTTTGTGATCAACCATGTTCAACCGATCAAGGCGATATAAAAGGCAGGTTTGAGATACTCCGAGATAACACGCCATCATCCGTAGTCGATAGCGGTCTTCCGGATACAAATAATGTTCGTCAAACACAGTCACTTTATCTTTGCGCATAAAGGTGAACATAGACCAGCCGACAAGATTCGGACGGAGCAGAAGACAGGAGGCTACCACATTTGCTTGCCATTCCTTGAAATCATCTTCCGTCACAAGGCTTTTGCGTGAACTTTTGATGCGGTAATTCACAACCGTTTGCGGAGAATAGGTAGGATCCTGCCAATTGATCAGATCGTGTCCGCACTCGTGAGCAATCGTGAAGTTTCGCTCACCGGCTTTCTTGTCATCAAGCAGCCTGTCGTCGAGAATGATCTGATTTCCTGTCCGCATTCCTTCGATCCCTGTGTCAGGGGCAAAGGCAAAATAAGAGATATCGAGTTTTAAGTAGTCTTTGGCGAAGGCTTGAATGTCAAGTGGATCATAGCCGTCATAGGTATTTCCGAGATAATCCCGGAGAATGAAGTCGGCGAGTTGTTCAAACTCGGCTTTTGTACCTATGATCATGTATCTACCTCGATTACAACCTCGTCTTCCATAAACCATTTACCTCCCTCATCGTACAGGTATCGAGGCAGTCCTTCCACCATGACGGTGTAGCGGATACCACATCCTCCGACCTTGGTCGAAGCTGCTCTTTCGACTTTCATAACTCGGTCAATTTTATAGGTGTGACCATCCTTCCATAAAAACTTTTTCGGGAAAACGCGTCCGTCTTTCTCCACGATGACGCTGACAGCGACCGGTTGCTTAACGAATTTGGTCGTTTGCATATTGAACCTCCTACATGGGTATTCCTGTCGGCATGATAATATCGGGATTATCATGCGGCGACATTTTAGGATTATTGAGCAGGCAGGCATTACGGATAATTTTCTTTCCAAAGCGGTAGCGCAAGTTTTCAATGGTTTTGTCCAGAGATTCTGCTTTCGCAACTTTGATTGGATCGGAAAACAGGTCGAGCTGACATGGGGTGTCCAGCGATGTGAGATTGATGGCTCTGACCGTAATCGAACGAATCGGATGTGTCCAGTCATAGTTGTGTAAAAACAGGGAGAAGGCTTCTTTCGCAATAACCGATGGACTTTGTGTGGAAACGGGGAGTCCACACTGCCACTGCTTTGTAAAAAGGTTTTTATCTCGAATCGCAATTGCGATGCCTGTTGCTTTCTTGTTGAAGACATAGAGCCGATGACCTATGTCTTGGCAGAGTTCGAGGATGAATTTCCAGACCTCTGCCGGATTTTCAAGGTCCTGAATTGCCGTCATACCATGTCCGACGGTTTTGTCCGGGGCTTCAACATCCCTGACTGTGACGGGCGATGTATCAAGACCGTTGGCGAAACGCCATATATCAACACCGCATTTCCCGAGTCTTCTCTGAAAAAAGTCGACCGGAAACTGCGCGAGTTGTCCGATTGTTCGGATGCCAACTGAAGAGAGTTTCTTTTCAGTTGCACGACCGACGCCGAGCATATCCGATGCGGGGAGATCCCACACAATCTCTTTGAAAGATTCTTTCGGAATCACGGTGACGGCATCGGGCTTTTTCATATCCGAACCAAGTTTAGCGAAAATCTTGTTGAAAGAAACACCGATGGAAACTGTCAACCCGAGTTCGTATTTGATGGTTTCCTTTATCTTTTCCGCAATATGCAAAGGAGTGCCGATATAACGCCGACATCCGGTAACATCAGCCCATACCTCATCCATACCGAACGGTTCAATCAGATCGGTATATCTGCCGTATATCTCCCTTGCGAGCTTTGAGAATCTCATGTACTGCTCATAGTGCGGAGGGACAATAACAAGATTCGGGCATTTCTGCTTCGCTTGCCAAATGGCTTCACCTGTGCTGACACCGAACGCCTTTGCTTTGTAATTCTTTGCAAGGACGATTCCGTGTCTGTCTTCCTGACTGCCGCAAACGGCAATCGGATGCGGTTTCAGGTCGGGATTCATCATGCACTCAACCGAGGCATAGAAGTTATTCATATCAATATGGAGGATCGCTCGGTCTGACATGGTATAGCCAATGCCTCTCTTTCCGATTTTTGCTTGAATCACGGTGAAGCGATTATATTATACATTAATGAGGTTCATTTGTCAAGAGGTTTTCTTGAATTTGATTAAAGTTTTCTATTGACATTTGATTCAGACTGTGATATAATAGCATTATGATAGATTGGAGGGTTGTGTCATGAAGTCTATTGGCTTACGAATTAAAGAAGCACGACTTGCAAGAAATATGAAACAGGAAGAGCTTGCCGAACGCATTGGGGCGAAATCTCCCTCGGCAGTGTCAACTTGGGAAAGCGGAAGAGCAAAACCGGACTGCGTCACTTTTCTGAAAATTTGCGAAGTGCTTGAAACATCTGCAGATCAGCTTCTCGGAATAAAATCGTCGGCAGAATGTCCCTCGTTGACCGAATGGGGACTGATTAAAAAATACCGAATCATTGATGATTTCGGAAAGAAGGCAGTAAACTCGGTTTTGGCTGCGGAATATGAACGCGTGCTTGTCAGCCAGCCCAGAAAGCCGAGGCAGCGTAAGCTGAGCATGGATTACTACAATTATCCCGCATCAGCCGGCACCGGAAATTTCCTTGAAACCGAACTGCCCGAAAAGATTTGGGTTAATGAAACACCCGAGGCAGAGCAAGCAGACTATGTGATCCCCATCTCCGGCGACAGTATGGAGCCGACATTCCACAGCGGTGATCGCGTCTTCGTTGCGAAAGACGACGCACTTGAGGAAGGTGACATCGGCATCTTCATTGTCAACGGCGACGCCTACATCAAGGAGTTGGGCAACAAGTGCCTGATCTCGCATAACGAAGCATACAAACCGATTCTGTTGCGCTCGACTGACAGCGTTTATTGCTGCGGAAGAGTTCTCGGAATAGTTAATGATTGAATTATCAATTCAGGAATCCAAAAACATCTCTAACAACAAAATCCACCTGAACTTTTACAGTCAGGTGGATTTTGTATTTGTGCAAGTGGCTTATGATTTCTTCGCTTTATCCGATCAGGGAAAATTTCATATTGTTTTTAATAATATGACTCAACAGACTAATGCGTTCTCATTTCGTGCGTTCAAATAGAAACAGATTCTGCTTTACACTTCGGTTTCGGTTATATTTCTCTGCTCCGTAGTCCGCTTTTTGATATACAGTTTCAAAAGCACTGCCGCCTCATCGGTAATAACATGTTCCATGCGGCATGCGTTTTCTTCGGCAATATCGTTACTCGCACCTATAAGTTTCAGCGCATTTGCAATCGTCTTATGTTTCTGTTCTATGTTCTCTACTTTCATAAGACCACTTTTTGTTAATGTTATTTTTCCTCGATAAAACTTCACATAGCCGAATTCTTCCAGACGCTTCATTGCATTATGAACGCTCGCCTTGCTATATCCACGCTCCTCCGCAACATCAACAGAACGCACTATTCCGTTTTTCCTATGCAACGCATAAATCGTCGCCAGATACATTTCCTGAGATTCTGTGTTTTCAACCATTATCCATCTCTCATAAGCGCTTATCTTTTTTTCTTGCGTTTCGCTATAACTATAATAGTCACAACTACTATCGCAATAATGGCTAACGCACCTGCCAAAATCAAAGCATATCCCCACATCGGCATATGAAACGCCACACCCGGGATACAAACGATAAACGTTCCCGTTTTGTCTGTTTCGGTAACAACGTATCTTCCGTATCCGCTCGCGGAAAGTTTTGTAAGTTCGCCGTTGTCGTCCATATAGTAAACTTCGGCTTTCGTGCGATCAAAATAATCGTCCGCGCGGAACAACAGTTCTACTTTACCGCTCAGGGTTATGACTTCGCCGTCTTCACTCAAAAATTCAGCAGAATAGACCTCGAAATTGTCCGCAATCTTTTTCATTGCGGAAGCCGCTTTTTCGTATACGTCAGATCCGTCGGTAACTTTTCCCGCAAGAATTCCTGCTTTTTCAGGCAACACGTTATTTGCATCTCTGAATTTAACAATGTCGTTCTCGCCCGTGATAGAGTGAATTGTTACGACATACTCCGAAAACGAATCGTTACCGAAAGAAGTTTTATACCGTGCGTTCGTCGCTTTATAGATGATTTTATACTCACCGACATTACCGAGCGTAAGTTTTCCGTCCGAAATATCTACGGGCTCATTTCCGAAAACTGCCGTAATCACAACAGGGCTGTCCTCGTTGCCTAAGTTTGCCGTTGCTTCGGGAATCGGGAAAACCGTGCCGACCTTCAAAGAATATTCAGCCGCCGCTTTCGTAGAAATCACGGGAACAAATTCCGCGGGGCGTTCACCCAAATCACGAACGGTTTCGGAAGTTTTTTCCGACGAAGATAAATTTAGCGTTGCGGTAAAATTCATTTCACGCGACATCGCGTTGATGTATGCCGAAAACGAAAGCTTGCTTTTCAGATTGTTTTCGGAAAGCGTATAAGTATAATACGTCCAACCGTCTTTCTTTTCGCTTGTTTTACCGACATCCTTTCCGTCAAGGTTCAGGTTCAGATAGCCGATTGATGAATCGAACCCGAATGTCATATAATACCTGCCGTCCTGTTTCTCCAGCGTGACGGGGTTTGTAAAATGATCCGCACCCATCTTCAAATCAAGGTTTACGGGAACGGTATATGTTCCGTCACCGCCGCTTATCACCTGCTCGCTTGCGGCATAGCTAATTAAAGCCGATTGAAACAATCCGCAAAGGATCAGTGCAAAGACCGCTATACTGACAGCAAAGATTTTTTTGAATTTTACCATACTTCATTTCCCTCGCTGTCTGTAAACACCGCGACAAGAACGGTATCTTTAGTGAACATATAGGTCGATAAGTCGATTACAGTCCTGCTTTCATCGCCCTGAACGAACCAACCCTTAAACGTATAACCCGTTTTTGCAACGACCGTTCTGTTCGACTCAAGGCCGTTTCCTTCTATTACGGATTCGTTTCTTATAACCGAAGCGGAATATTCCGTGTTGATTGAATATTTTACGGTAAGTAATTTTTTATACACTGCGTTAATCGTAAAATAATCGCTATCGGCAGATACTTCGTTCAGATAAATTTTTCCGTTTTTCACGGTATCGCCCAAGAATCCGCCCGTCCAACCGGCGAGAACAGTTCCGGCGGGCGCGTAAACTTTGTACACAGACAAATCGATCACATAATAACCGCTTGAAGAATCTCTGAAATAATGTTTTGTTCTGTCGTCGTTTCCTTCCGCTTTTGCGGTAACGGAAATACCGCCGTCCCATATTGCATACAACGTTACGTTCTGCGAATTATACCTGCTTACAAAATTGTCTATGCCGTTTTTTACAGTGTCTTTGGACGTTGCGTCCCTGCCGATATATTGCGTCCAACCGAACAGAATATCGCTTCCCTCAAATTCTTTTTCGTTAAGCGCGTTGATGTTATTACTCAGGTTATACGTTACCGTCCGCTCCAGAAGCCCGTCGGAGAAAGGATGATCCTGATCCGTAACAAACGTGATTGTAACATCGCAGGTATCCGATAAGACGCTGACAATCTGCCCGAACGAATAAGACACGCCGTTTATTGCAAAACCGAAGCCGACGTAAAACTCACCCGCCTCGTTGAACTTCAAGGAATATTCGTATTCGCCTTTATTAAGCGTATAAGTCCTGTTTGCGTAAAAACTGTTGTCGGTTTTTCCGCCGATCCGGTGCTTTACGCTGATATAGGTTGTTGCGATTTCAGTTCCTTCGCTGCTGTAAAGGCGCGGAATGCTCATCGTATACAAAGTGTTTGCAAAATACGAGTTGTATTTCAGCATATCCGTGGTTGTTTCGCCGGAAAATGTCACGCCGTAAAGATAGTTGCTGCTGAATTGATTCCCGAAATACGAAAATTCAAGCGATACGGTAAACCACGAATAGCTTGCCATATAGCCTTTTATTTCTCTGATCACAGAATCCATATCGCCGTTTTCAACAACCCGTGAAACCGTTGTCCGGTGATTGTTTTTGTCAACCAGACAAGCAGAAAAACCGGTCAGACTCATTTGAGCAGGGGAGGCTTCGCCAATCGTCATACGGAATAATCTCGAAAGCTTTTCGTCGCAGTTATCCTTAGTCAGATATACCGACTCGCTTGCCCGAACGTCTTTGATTTTTCCGTACTCATCGTACTGTACATCTCCTTCGTCCATGATCTCGCCGCCGACAGACTCAATACGGTAGGTTTCCTTTTTTGAAGTGACATATTTGAACCGGACAAATTCCGTTTCCCCATACACATTTACAAGTTCGTAACACACATAAGTTTCATATGCGGACGCCGTAAAATCTTTCTTTTGATGCCCGATATACATCAAAGAATAAACACCGTTCTGATTCGTGAAAATCCCAACATGAAGGGGATTGATGCACGATTCGTCGTCGTACCAATTATTTCTGAATCGCACGTTTTTCACGCCCGTCCATGAGTAGGTAAGCGACGGCAGTTCCACCGATGCACCTTCTTTATCTATCGTATCGGAAACGTAGGCATTATCCTCTGCCGACCATTTCCAAGCGTGATTTTCGTCGGTTATCCGATAATCCGGATTGCTTTTTTCAACGAGTTCGACGATCGCCGTTTTCGTTACACCGTCGTCATCCGTAGAGGTGAACACGATTGCGCAATCGGAAGTAAATGCAAGGGCTTTGTTTACGGTGATTTCTTGTGAAAAATCAATTATATCGCCGTTGATTACATATCCCCTGTACTGAACCGTCGAAAAGTCGGTATCCTTGGATACTTTCTCACGGTAAATGTCTTCCAGTCTGATAACATCTCCCTGATTGACGGTTTTCCCAAGCCGGAATTTCAGAGATTCCCGCATTCCGTTTGCACCGAAGGTCTGAACGGACATGGAATCGCAGTATAATTCCTCCCCGTTCTTTCTGACTGTTTCGGCATCATACCCGTATATATTTGTCTGAATATCGAAATGGGCTATTTCATATCTTGCTTCGGATACGTTTTTCGAGTTTGTTTCGTCGGTAGGTCTGAACGTTATTTTACTGTTATACACTCTTCTCGCGGCATACGGTGCGTTTGCGTCGGTTGCCGAATACCAGAAGTTAATCATCTTCGTTGACAATCCGTTTTTCAGCGTTTCGTCATAAGTCAGGTTTTTATCGTTAAGATCGGAATAGTTTCCCGGATAAAAACTTCCCGACGTTTCAAAAGAATAGCTATCGCCCGAAAGTTCTTTATAATCGACGTTTTCGTCGGAAAGCCTGATGATGTGGTCATAGTCCATATACAGAATCTGCACGCCCGATCCCATACCGCCGGCAACCTCCATAAAGCCCGAAACGGAATACATAATTCCGAATTCGCGCTTGAAGTTTGTTCCCAGGTCGATAATCGAATATATCTTATAATCGTCCGTGTGAAATTCCACCGAATAATCCACGTATTTCTTCGCTTTGTAAGTTTCGGGATAATAATTCGATTCGACTTCTCCGTCAAAGCCCGTCGTATCGAGTTCGAAGCAGTATTGATTGGGGATAAAGGACATCATTCTGTAAAACAGATTCTGATAATAAGGTTCTTCAAGTTTTCCAAGCGTAAACTGCACAAGCCCCGCATAAGGCGTGAACGGCTTAATCAGCTTGTATTTTCCGTTTTCCGCCTTGAGATAAGAGAAAACGGAATTGAAGCCGTCGCCCATAGACGATTTGTTTTCTATCGTCTTATTATAACTTCTTACAAGATAATATCCGTCCTCAAGCGGCACGCTTGTATCAACATAAGGAGTCTTAAATCCTATCAGCCTTGTTATTCTGAATTCGACGGTATAAGTTGTAGTCGTACCGTATCTTTCCTCATCGGAAAGACCTTCCGCATTCCAGTTGGTCGTTTCGATATCGAGATATACGGGTTTTGATAAGTCCATATCCGTTATGCGGATATATATCGTTTTCACTGTATCCGAAAGCGAATTTACGCTTTCTTTTATATAAACGCTTGACGGATTTTTAGTCGCGTTTACCGTTACTTTATAGGAATCGGCAAGTGCGCCATAAGGCTCCGGATTCATGCAGTTGTATTCGATTTTAAGCAATAAATCGTTATCCGATTTTTCAATGTATGTATTTTCAACCGAAATGTTTTCGGGGAATTTTTTATAACCGCCAAACTGTTCTGCGGTTTGTCCTTCTTTGATTGTATCTTCGAGAATTTGCGCCTCGAAATCGATATCGTATGTTCCGCTGACTGCCAGATCCTCTTTCAGCCATTTTGCGTACAGCGTGACGTCGCTCATTGTCATAAGCAACAGATTATCTTGATACTGCGTGTGGTATTCCTTATCAAAAAACCAACCGCCGAACACATAGCCGACTTTTTGCGGCGAAGGTAAAACGGGGATGCTTTTTGCCGTGTACGTCAAATCCTCCAAAGGTGCGTCCAGCCCCTCGGATGAAAAAGAGATTTTATATTCCGTATCGCCGTATGCCTCTTTGATTACATCCTGCGGCGTTCTGGTACTGCCGGCTTTGCTGCAGGAAGGAAGTGCGGCGAGGCTTGCGGCGCACAGGACCCATATAACAACTTTAAAAAACAGCTTTTTCATTGCACCCCTCTATAAAGCGGAACCGGATACGCCCGCCTGCGCGGGCGTATGCCGTTCCTTTGGTTTTTACAGGTAAAAATCTTCGTGATCCTGAAGCGTACTCATAAATGTATTTTCGGAGTTCGCTCTGCCGTTGAACCAGCCTTCTTCAAAGAGGGAAGAATCCTGGTTCTTGACTTTCTCCGCATCCATCCAGATATCAAATGCGCAGTTATTGTATATGGCATAATGCGTTTCTTCCATATCGGTGAAAGCATTCCGGTGAATCTTGGAAAAGATACCGAAGGAAATATAGTTGAAAGCGTTTCCGAGATAGTATACCGAGCCTTCCATCACTTCATAGCGATAAACATAATGCTGCTTTGCCGCAAAGTCTTCACTCCATGCTCCCCATTCATATGCTTTGCCGCGAAGCGAATAACCGATTCCCATATGTCCGCTTGCGTCATTGAATCCGCCCGCTGTTGCAACATAACGGACATCGTAAATCGTAATCAAATCATCGTTTCCGTTGTTGTCTTTCATCGTTTGCGTGTCGGTATTTTTCACATACTGCATGATGCCGTAATACTCACCCGACATACTTTCCACGAAGAAATACTCACCGGCTTTCGCCGCTGCCGTCAGCTTTCTCGGATTATCCTCATTGCCTTCCGCCGCCGTTGCGGTGAACATAAAGATTCCCTTCGTCTTGAACGCGTAAGGCTCGATATTCTTCATTTTCGCAAGCGGCAGAACGAATTTGATTCCGTTCTTCTGAATGCTTTCGTTTACGGTGATCGTTTCGCCGTTTACAATGCAGCCTGCATTTTCAAAGGCTCTTGTTTTAATTTCTTCCAGTCCGCCATCCGAAACAATGAATTTCGTCAGGTTGGATGTGTTTGCAAATGCCTGCGCACCGATGCTGACCACCTGCGAGCCGACATAAACCTCTGAAATATAGTGATTGTCTTTGAACGCATTGTCCGCGATAACGACCTTGTAGGTCTTTAATGCATCATCGTCAAAGCTGATGTAAATTCTGTAAACACCGCCGAGGTCGAATGCTGTATCTTTATCAAATCCCGTTACGGTAATCGTTTTGGTCGCATCGTCTTTCGTGTAAGTTACACCCAGAATGTTTCTCGTATAGGAAACCCGAAGATACAGGTTGTGATCCAGCGTGCCAGGGGTGTAAGGCTTGCCGAGTTCGGTTATTTCATACGAATAACTTCCGTCGTTGATTCCGATTGCATTAAGAATTTCATCCACCGTCAGGGCTTTGGATGATTTTTTGCCTGTTATCGAATAGGTTCTCTTTGTTGAGGAATCTCTTGTGTCTTCACCTACGATATGAACGATCACGGCTTTGTTTTTCTTGATTGTGCCGATGCAGACAACCTTTTCAACCGGCGTTCCGTCTTTTTCGGCAAGCTCGGTATAAGGCATTCTGCCCTGCGTGAATGCATATTCGCTGATTCCTTCGGGCATGGAAGCAACATTCAGATAGACATACCCGAAGCTGTCCGAATTCAGACTGCTGAACACGGAATAGGAATCAATCGCCGATTTTTCATCGGGGGCTTGCACTCTCTGCATATCGGTCAGCATAGAACCCGTATAATACGAAAGCTCATATGTTTTGTTATTTCCATCTGTTGCATAAGAAATCGCCTTGAATGTGGACGGAAGAGAGATATATTGAACGTTCAAGCCCTTGAACGCGCCGACCGACACAGCCTCAACACCCTCCGCAACGGTGAGCGTACCGTCGGCAACCTTTGCCTGATATGTGCAGACAAGCGTTTTATAAGTTACGCCGTCAATCGTGCGGTTTCTGAAAAGTTCGCCTTCCTCGTAATAGTATTCGCTTCCTTCCGCAAATTTGAGGTTGGACGGAACGGTAACGACCGTTTGAACGCTGGCGGGAACGGTTACGGTAAACGGAAACGCGCTTACGCCTCTGTAGTATCCGACCATTCCTTCCATATAATCGCCCCACAGCGAGTCAATCAGAATTTCCAGTCCGTCGGGAAGTTCGAGGGACTTCAGATTTTTCATATTCCAGAACGATTTTTCAAGCACCTTCAGGGTTGCGGGGAGCTTTACATTTTCAAGCTTGGTGCAGGACTGGAACTGATTGATGTATTGAATTCCGTCAGCAAAATACGCATAGACCGCAGAATCGCACTGATCGACGGTTGCCGTGTACATTCCTGCCGAAACGGAGAAATCTACTGTAACCACGTTGCAGCCTTTTACGCCGTTAATCGTTACGTTTTCGGACAGGAAAGAAATCGCAGGGAATCTCTTGATATTCTGCAATTCTTCCGAATTGCTCGATTGATAATCGAAACCGACGACCGCATAATCGTTTGCTGTGCCATCAATCTTCTGATATGTCAGATAGGGCGATTTCCACATAACCCGGATTGCCGTATTTTTCGTAATGACAAGCGACGTGAAATCAACAACGTTTCCGTTCTCGTCCACATACGTCAAATCTTCTTTGTCCATGTAATAGGGGACAAAATCGGCATCTTCCTTATCGGGGGCTTTCATAGTCGAATTGATTCCGACCTGAACACTCTTTAAGGTTTCATACCCGTTATCGAATGTAACCGTAGCGCAGTAACGGGCGTAAAGGTTGTCCGCGTCCTGCTTTTCATATTTCGTTCCGTAAGCGGCATCGATATACCAGCCGTCGAATGTCAGGTTTTTGCTTGCCGCGTCCTCCGTGTATTCTGTTGTCTTTCCCGCAAGTTCTTCGAGCTTGATATCGGTAGCGGTTTCACCGTTGACGGAAATCCCGACGTGAATCGGCGCAAAATACGCATATACCGTAAGATTTTCTTTGACTTCGGTATCTCCCGTAAACTCTGTACCCTCGTCGAAGGTCGAGGTTGTGTACCAACCGCGGAATTCATAAAATTCCTTTTCCGGATCGGCAGGCATTGTCACCTTACCGTTCACCACGTCTACCGTTTGCGTTTTGCCTTCAACGGTAAACGTAACCGACAGATCCTTGCTTCCGCACGCCGTAAACGCGCAGACACCGACAAGAAGCATCACAAGGCACAATACAGCCCCGATGACATTCTTTCTGATTGTTGTCATTTTTCATGACCTCCTAAAAAAATATTTGTATGTAAACCCGTTTCCGGGAAAACATCGGATTAAATATCGTATCTCGCCAGAATCTCCGACGGGGACTCGGTGAGAACGAACAAATACGGAATGAGCGATATGCAGGTCATCAGCATCGCGCCTGTTACAAAACTTGCCGCCGCAAGACCTATAAAACCCGCAAACGCGACATTCATAATCGCGTATCTTACCGCAACGAGCGCAACCGTTATCACCGAGAATACAAAGAAACTCAAAATGTTATGAACGACCGCCGTGACGCACTCTTTGAACAAAAGATTGCCTTTGTTGACGCCGATTGCGCGGTAAATACCGTACTCTTTACTGTTTTTGATACTTGCCGACTTCTCTATGAAGAAATAGATAATGAGAAGCAGGACGATCACGAGAAGATAGAGATACAATCCGCTTGCCGCATCTTGTTTTTCTTCTTCGTTCTCCTGTTCATACGCCGCGCCGACGTTCACAGCCGTTACACCCAAATCCCTCAGGTCGGATTTCAGCGAAGCGAGTTGCTCGGCACTTTCCGTTGTGATCTCGAAATAATACTGCGAACCCGTGGAGGACAGCGCGTCGAGGTTTGGCGATATATAAACGAAAATATTATGAAGAACGTTTTTGTTGACGTAAACCCGAATGTCCGTATCCATGACATCGCGCGTGATTTCGAACTGCTCAACATAGACTTTACTGCCAGTTACCTGTATCGCGTAAGGCGTATTTTTCAAGCGAGAGTTTGTTTTGTTGACTTCAAAATCTGCCTGCGTGGTATCGGTCATCATTTTGTAGAGCGAATTTCTGTTGATTTCCACTCTGACTTTATCGTTTGCGATCTCGCCGTCGTACAGCAGAATCTCTGCCGTAAACGAAGCCGAACCGTAAGTATCTTTGAAGAAGATCTCTTCCCCGTCCGAGAAACCGATTTTGTTATACACGCCGAGGAAATTGACGTAATCTTCTTTGTTCAGATAAATGATTTTATCGTCGCCGCCCGTGATACCTGTAATCGGATATTCGCCGTCAAAGGTCATCAGCGTGATTGCTTTATCCGTATTCAATTCTTTCATACGGAATTCTCTTTTGAGTTCTTCCGCCATTTTGCGGGAAACGATCGCTTCGCCTTTTTCGGGAAGTCTGCCGTATTCTACGGAAATTTCGTCGCCTTCTTCAATTGCTTTGGGCGTATAATTGACTTCTATTCCCGAAAGACTCGCAAGTCCGCCGTATGAGAAACTGCCCGTTCTCATTTCGGTATCGAAGAAATCAATGCTTTTGTAATGGCTTTCGTCCGTTTTCCTGAGTACCGAATAAGAGTTCAGATTTGTATAAACGGTATTCGCTCCGAGCGTTTTGTTTTCGGTAACTGCCGAGAGTGCCTCAAACGCAGAGAACGAGAAGAATACCATCACAACAGCGAGTGCGAGAATAAAGATCTGCTTGAAGACATTACCGACCGAATACGCCTTTTCGCCGCCCGCGTTATTACGATTGAAAATCGTCTTTAAGGTAAACAGCCTGCCGTTTCGTTTTGCCGTACTTTTGGTAAAGGTGGTCAGAACGCCGTGCGTTTCGTTGTCTCCTTTTATGTTGTCGTAAGTTGCGGGCGCAAGGTCTGTTTCTTCTATTTCGCCGTCCTCTACAAGCTCACCGTCCACAATTTTGATATGGCTGTCGGCGTACTTTTTGATAAGAGACACCTCGTGCGTGACGATCACCACAAGTTGGGTTCTGGATATTTCCTTCAGAATATCCATGACCTTCATCGTATTTTCCGCGTCAAGGTTGCCTGTCGGCTCGTCGGCAAGAATTACATCGCTGCCCTTGACGATTGCGCGGGCGATTGCGACTCTTTGCTGCTGTCCGCCCGAAAGCGCGTCGCCGAGTTTGTTTTTGAAACGCTCCATATCGACGAGCTTCAACGCTTCCTCGGTGCGGCGGGCGATCTCTTTTTCATCCTTGAATCCCGCGATCATCATCTGATTGCGCAGGATTTCCGCTATTGTATAGCCTTTTTCAAGGTAATAGTTTTGGAAAATGAAGCCGATTTTTGCGTTTCTGATCCTGTCGGTTTTACCGCTCGTACATTCGCCGTCGATATAAACCTTACCGCTATCGGCTTTTTCAAGTCCGCCGATAATATTGAGAAGGGTTGTTTTACCGCTTCCCGATTTACCGAAGATGCACACAAGACCTTTATCGGGAAGTTCAAACGAAACGCCTTTTAATACCTTGTTTGCGTTGCGGGAGTGTCGGTTAAATGTTTTTACGATGTTTTCAACTTTGATTTCAGACATCTTAACCTTTCGACCCCCTTCTCAAAGATTTCCTGATACTCTGTCCGTTTATCGCACGGTTGAAACCGAATGCGACAAATTCGACAATGAGGAACAGCATGATTTCTATAAAGAAGTAGTTGCCCGCCGAAATCAATGCGATTCCGCCTCCCGGTATCACCGCCGCAATCAGACTGACCAGCGGCAGGAATACGATGGTCGGCAGGAAGATCAGTGCCATCTGAATGTAAAGCGAACGCGACGAAATTTTGCTTGAAATGCCGAGCGTTCTGTAAACCGCAAAGTCGGTCTGGAAAACCTTTACGCTTCTTCCGAAAATCACGGATATGAGCGCGGCGAACAAAAGGCAAACCGCAATCAGCGCGATATAGTAGATGACATTCATTGCGTATACGTCGCCCGCGCTCTGGACGTATACTTGACTCGTGGAAAGCATCCCCATCATTCCGCCGGGAAATTTTCCGAGCGCGTTTTCAGCCGTCCGGTCATCGGCATAATACAACACCGACTGACTTGCGTCTGTTTGTTCGGTTTCAAAAATCGCGGCATAGTCACCGGGATTCATTTTCACAATCAGTTTTCCGCCTCTCGCTTCGTCCTGTTCGCTGTCGGACGCCACTTCGTAAGACTGATTCGATTTTACCGAGAAAACAGCCGAATATTTCGTTGCCTGATAGGTATTGGAATTTACAAGGTTTATTTTTCCGCTTTCAACCGCTTCGTCCTTTTCAAAGGCATACACGGTGACGATTGTCTCGCCGAGTTTCATCGTCGAGTTGATTGCCTTGATTTTGACTCCGTTTTCTTCCGCATCCGCGTGGGACAGGTAAAGAAGAACGTCACCGGAAGAAAGCGTCGTTTTTACGCTGATACGCTCTATTCCTGCGTTTGCGTTTCCAAACGCTTCAATGATTGCGTTTTGATCCTTTTCCGCAGATTTCGGCAGTACCAAAACCGCTTCTCCCTGCTTTAAGTTATATTGATACGGCGCGTACAGGCAAGTAACACGATAAGCCGAAAGCATACCGCTTTTTTTCGGAATATTTACCGTAAATTCGGAAAACTCCTGATCCAAAAGATAAAAGCCTGCGCCGGTGCTTCCCGCTGCTTCGTCAAGATCGTCGCTATTAAGGTTTCCATTTTCGCTTGAAACGATGACTTTTCCGTTCACGCCCACAGTATCGAGCGAATTTGTAACGGGTTTTATAAGCGAACTTCCGAACACCGACAACACGACAAACAGCGTTACTGCACAGACAAGCAAAGCAAAGCTCATCATCGCGGTGAATCTCGGTCTGCTCTTGTAATTCAGAACACCGATATGGAAAGTATCTTCAATGTCTTTCTTTTTGCTTTGTTTTACTTCGGGGACTTCAACATTTTTCGTTTCCGCCGGCTTTTCGATCACTTTATCTTCTTTTACCGAGCCGTCAAAAATGGTCACTCTTCTCGTAGCATATTCCACGAAGAATTCAGGGTTGTGCGTAACAACGATGACGAGTTTGTCTTTGGATACATCTTTCAGAAGTTTCGCGATTTCCCTCGAAGATTTGACATCCAGATTGCCCGTAGGCTCGTCCGCAAGGATAATCGGCGCATCCTTCGCCAACGCACGGGCTATGACGGTGCGCTGTTTCTCACCGCCCGAAAGTTTACTGCCGCGCTGGTTGATCTGCTTAATTAGCCCAACCTTTTCAATCAGTTTCCTTGCCTTTTCATGGCGTACTTTTTTATCGTCAAAGCGAAGTAACGCAAGTTCGACATTTTCAAGTACGGTAAGGTTTTCGATGATATTGAAATCCTGAAAGACGGTTGCGATATACTTTTCACGGTACTTTCCCCATTCAGCTGCGCCGTAATGCGAAGTTTCCTCACCGTTTATATACAGCTCGCCCTCTTCGTAACTGTCGTTTGCACCGATGACATTCAGAAGCGTAGACTTACCGCTTCCGCTCTCTCCCTCGATCGTTACGAATTCGTTATAGTCGAAATCAAGATTGATTCCGCGGATACCGATCGTCAGAATATCGTTGCTGTCATATATTTTCCCTATATTCTTCAGTCGTAACAGCAATGTTTTTGCTCCTTGTTTCGTGCTTTTTAATTTGGTTAGCCTTGGCTAACTGCTTGTCATTTTTTAACCGCTCTTGCGAGCGGTTTCATTCAATTAGGATGTTGTTTGCTGTATTCGTTAGAATACAGCAAACAGGTGTACACTTGTTTGCCGCGCCTGGACTTTTTTGCTTGCTATAACATAATTCCAAAACGCGACAGTATTATAGCATATTTCCCTTTTTAAGTCAATAGAATACTGTTGATTTTTGGAAAATTAGCCCATGCTAATTTTTATTTTTGAGTGAAAAACGCATCGGCAAGCTCTTTCCCACCCGTTTTATAGGTTTTTCCGTCCTTAATCCATACCGATTCATCGCATAACGCGCTGGCGCACCGCTTGTCATGAGTGACCGTAATCATGGTATTATGCGTTTCTTCATGGATACGATTCAGAACTTCCACCATTTCACACAGACCTTTGTAGTCCTGCCCGACCGTCGGCTCGTCCAAAATAAGAACCTCCGGGGCTGTCGCAACGACTGCGGCGATAGAGGCTCTGCGCTTCTGTCCCTCGGAGAGCGACTGCGGGTGACGGTCATACAAATGTTTGATCCCGAATTGCTCCGCGATCCTGTCTGCGTATTCGGGCGATGCCGCGCCGAATTTTATCTCCCTTTCGACCGTCGGCATGAAGAGCTGGTAGTCGGGATTCTGATACACGACGCCGACCTTTTTGTACCATGCCTTGCCGGCTCTGCCCTTCTGACCGAAGCGCTCGTCTATATTTTGCCGTATAACGCCGCGTGTTGGCTTTTCGAGCCTTGATATAAGCCGCAGAAGCGTCGTCTTGCCGCATCCGTTTTCACCGAGAAGCAGAGTTCGCGAGCCTTTCAATATATCGAAGGTCACACCGTTTACTATATCTCGATCCTTGACCGAAAATACCACATCCGAAAGCGAGAACACCGGCATGGTTCCGGTAAACTCCCTACAGGTATCCGCTATTTCGGCTGACTGCTCTTTGAGATAGGTTTCCTTATCTGTTATTTCAACGACCTTTTTATCTCCGACACGGAAAACACGATCCACAAACGGAAGCACCATGTCAAGCCGGTGTTCAATGACAACAATGCAGTAGCCGGATTCTGCAAGCGTCCTGAGCGTAGACATCAGCATTTCCGCTCCCACAGTGTCGAGATTGGCAAGCGGTTCGTCGAGAATCACAATTCTCTGCCCCATTGCAAGGGTCGATGCGGTGATAAGTCTCTGCTTCTGCCCGCCCGAAAGCTTGCGGCTCTGCCACGACTTTTCAAGCTTCATAAGCTTGCACACCGTATCAATCTGCTTACTTATCTTTTCGGGAGAAAACGCAAGGTTCTCACACCCAAACGCAATTTCGTCCTCAACAGTTTTCTGTATAATCTGTTCGTCTGCGTTCTGAAGCACCACGCCCACTTTCCGGCAGATCTCGCCGAGGCGCTTGCCCTTTATATTCTCTCCGTTTATCAGCACCTCGCCCGAAAGTATGCCGTCGGTGATGTTCGGGATAATGCCGCTCATGATGTACAAAAGCGTGCTTTTTCCCTCGCCCGAATGTCCCGAAAGAAGGTTCACTTCGCCGTAGCACAAAGCAGCATTCACATGATCAAGTATCTGCGTTTTCCCGTCGTAGGAAAAGCTTACATTTTCAAATTCTATCGCGTTCATAACACCACCGTAAGAACCGCGCCTGCGGCAAGCCCTGCCAGAAACAGTACATCCGACAGGCCAATGATTTCTTTCTTGTACACGGTATATGCTGTTTTCTCAAGTGAGAAGCCGCGCGTTTCCACCGACAGCGACAGCGTGTCCGAAATGTTTACGAGCCGCATAACAAAAGGTACGAGAAAGGCTCTGTAAAATATCCTCGGATTCAGTACGCTTCCGGCGCCGCGCGTTTTCATGGCTTCCCGTACTCTTTTAATCTCTGCGCCGAGTACGGGCGGAAACGAGGTTGCAATCAGCATTCCGAGCGTGACTCCGCGCGGCATTCTCAATGTGGAAAGATTTCTCGTCATATCCGCAGGTTCAACGCTCATACCGAGCGCGGCAGCAAGGAATACCGACGCAAATCGGTTTGCCATTGCAATCGCGGCATTCCCATCTTTCCCATAAGCGTAATATGCGATTACAGCAAACAGCCCGCCCACTACGACAAATGCAGGCAACACCCGCAGGCAACTTTTTCTGCATCCGAACAGTATCAGCCACACGAAACATCCCGCTAAAAAGTAAGAGCATTTCGTGTCTCTTGCCATACACAACCCGAATATTATCAAAAACAGGCTCGCCAAAAAAACAAATATGGGATATATCTTCTTTTTGAAAGACCAGAATCTCATTTTTTCAAAACTCCGGCTTTTTTGAGTTCCCTTGCGATCAGCATACCTATAACCGATCCGGCGAAGCAGAGCGCAACGACCGCAAAGGAGATACCACCAACAACAACGGGATTCGCTCCGCCGAGGAACATACTCGTCGCCGCCTTTTCACTGCCCGTAACGGTATAAAAGGCATTGTAATAAAGATACATCAGCGGCAGAGTGAGCGGCATATACAGCGTCCCCGCGACAACGCACGCCCAATCGCTGCGGTATCCGCGGAAGAAAAGAAGCACGACTGCCTCGGCTATCAGCGCGCACACGATAATGAGCGCCATGGGCGGGAACATAAATATCAGGAACACCGATATGAATATCGACTGAAGCAGCAGCGCTCCGGGCTTTCTGACCTTCATCATACCTATGACCGGGAAGACCGAAAACTGAAGTCCGAGTCCGAGCTGCACGATACCGAACAGCGGAACATTCACGAGCAAAGGCATGACCGCTCCCGTAATCAGCGTACACGCTGTAATGATGGCAAGAAATACGATGTCTTTTATCTTGTATTTCCTGAATATCTTTTTGTCGTTCTCCTCTTCAGTTTCTTTGGCTTTCTTTGGCGCGGTTTCAGGCTTATCCGCAAAGTTTTCTTCCTCTGCGTTTGCAATCAAAGCGGAAGCCGCTTCCTCTATATCCTTGTTCTTCTTTTGTTCGTCCACTTTACGCTTCCTCCGTCATAACGCCGCCTTCAACCTTATAAATTCTATCAGCAATCGCCATCGTCGATTCTCTGTGAGATACAAGAATGATGCTCTTTTTGTTTTTCTGTTCTTTCAGGGCTTTCAGAATGATTCCCTCATTGATGCTGTCGACATTGCTCGTCGGCTCGTCAAGAAGGATCAGCTCACTGCCGCGCAGGAAGGCTCTCGCAAGTCCTATCCTCTGCTTTTCACCCGCCGAAAGGTTGTCGCCGAGCGCGCCGACCTGCGTTTTGTAACCGTCGGGGAGCGTCATGATAAAGTCATGGACAGAAGCCATTTTGCAGGCGTTCTCAATCTCTTCCTGCGTGGCGTCGGGTTTTGCGATACGAAGGTTATCCTCTATCGTCTCCTCAAAGAGATAGGTGCTTTGCGACACCATCGTTACATTTTTCAGCAGCGAGTCGGTGTTGATCTTGTCTATGTCGATGTTATCATAATCTATCTCGCCGCCGCTTCTCTCCCAGAATCTCAGAAGGAGCTTTAAGAAGGTCGATTTTCCGCATCCGCTCTCGCCGACAATGCCGATGATCTCGCCCTTTTCGGCGTGCATTTTAATGTCTTTCAGAACTTCGGTCTGTCCGTCGTAGCTGAACGACAGGTCTTTTACATCGAGCTTTTCGTAATCAAAATCTTTGCCGTTTTTCACTTCTTCTACGGCGGGCTTCTCGGCAAGGAGATTCAGCACCCGATCCCCGCTCGCAAAGGTCTGCGTAAGGTTTCCGGGAAGCGATCCCACCGCGATGACCGGGCCGAACGAGGAAAATACCGTTACCGTCCCGATTATCATTCTCCCGAGCGAGAGCATATCGTTCTTCACGAGCAGTATTCCGACCGCAAGAGTTATCAGCACGAAGACCGAAACGGTAAGCTCTATCGCCGAACCCGCGCGGGTGATGTTGTGTTTCATCTTCTTGGTTTCCGCAAGCAGTCCGTCCGAACGCTTGTTGACTTCCTTTTCTCTTTCCTCGCCCGCATTGTTCAGAACGATGTCCTTGATCCCCTTGATGCTGTCGAGGAAATATGCCGAGAAGGACGCAAATTCCGCGCGGTATTTTACGCCGCTTTCTTTGAGTTTTCCAGACGAGATCAGCGGAACGACAATGCCGATTGTCAGGAAACCGACAAGAGCCACGAGCGCGAGATACCAACTCGAAACGAACCCTACGAACAGGAACACCGCCGCAGATACAAGCACGGCAATGCAGATGGGCGAAATGGTGTGAGCGTAGAAAACCTCAAGCGTTTCGATGTCCGAGGTGATCATTGCGATGATACTACCCTTTTGTTTGCTTTCAAGTTTTGCGGGGCAAAGAACTCTTAACGCGCCGAAAATTTTATCACGGAGAACCGCAAGAAGCCGGAACGCGATATAGTGATTGCTGTACTGCTCGAAATAGCGAAGCAGACCGCGAAGCACGCCGCAACCGATCGTAAGACCGATGATCCACCCGTAAGAAAGCGCAATCGTTTCTCCGAGTGCTTTTGCAACGCCTACCGCGCCGAATACCGTGACACCCATCGCACAGACAAAGCCCACGCTTCCGTTGATGACAGCTAAAATCATGATGTAAGACAAACTGCCGAGAAGGGCAATCAGGCTTGCCATGATTTTCGCGCCGCTTCTTCTCAAAGCTTTTTTCCTTTTCATTTGCGTACTCATGCTACCACCTCCGCATAAGCCTGTTCCAGCGTTTTCTGCGCGGTGTAAAGGCGCGCGTAACCTTGTTTTGCGCTCATCAGTTTTTCGTGCGAACCGCTTTCCTTGATCTCTCCCTCTTCCATGTAATAAATGTTATCCGCCGGAACGACGTTGGCAAGACGGTGAGAAATCACGATAACGCTTCTGCTTTCCGAAATCGCCTTGATATTCTTCATAATAATGGCTTCGCTGTCAATGTCGATATTGCTCGTTGCTTCGTCAAAAACGTAAATGTCTTTATCCGATACGAGTGCAATCGCAAGTGCAAGGCGTTGTTTTTGTCCGCCCGAAATGTTGTTTGCGTCCTCGGTGATTACTTTATCCAAACCGCCGTTTTCTTCGATAAACTCTTTCAGGTTCACCTTTTCGAGCGCGGCGAATATCTCTTCGTCCGAAACGTTTTCTTTCGCCATCTTAAAGTTATCTCTTACGCTTTCGTTGAAGATATAAGTGTTATAACTTACCGCCGAAAGGTGCGAATACCAATTCTCGCGCGACAGCTTTTCAAGCTGTTTGCCGCCGACGGTCACTTCGCCCTTTTGCGGACGGAACGCGCCGATCAGCATATTGACGACCGTAGATTTTCCGCAACCACTCTCTCCGACGATAGCCGTCATTCCCTTTTCGGGGAAGGTCATATTCACGTTTTTCAGAACGTCGCGTTTGCCGTCGTAAGAGAACGTAACGTTTTCGAGTTTAATCTCTTTGCCGTCAACGGTTTCCGTTCCCCATTCGGGGTCGGGTGCGTTTAACAGCGAAATAATCTTTTTACCCGCGCTTGCGCCGTTCATCGCAACGTGGAATGCCGAACCGAACGCCCGAAGCGGCAGGAAAAATTCAACCGCCACAAGGCACAGGAACAATGCAGCAATCGGGTTCAGTCCCCAAAACGCCGCGCCACTGATTGCAAGCGCGATACCCACGCCCGCGCCGCCGTATGCAACCAAGTCCATGATCGTGGTGCTTGCGAGTTGCATGACAAGAACCTTCATTGTGATGACTCTGAACTCTTCCGCGCTTTCGTTGATCTTAACGTGTTGAGCCGCGTCTGCCTGAAAGATTTTGAGTTCTTTCAGTCCCTGCACGCTGTCGAGGAACTTGTCGCCCATTGAGGTGTATTTACCCCAATATTTCGCAAAAATCTTCTTCGCGTACTTACTGACCGCCACAATGGATACGGGGATCAGCGGAACGCAGGCGATCAGCACAAGAGCCGTTCTCCAATCGATCCATACGCATATCAGAAACAATATCACGGGCGCGATCATCGCAAAGAAGAACTGCGGAAGGTAAGACGAATAGTAAAGGTCGAGTTGTTCTACGCCTTCCACCGAAACCTGCGTGAGTCCCGCCATGCTCATTCCGTCGGTGGTTTTTACGCCGAGTTTTACGATTTTGTTATATACTCTTTCGCGTAAATCCTTTTTAACGCTTCTGCCGAGCTTGTCCTTTATATCGCCCGTCGCGCGCGAACAGAGATATCTCACAAGAATACCGATAGCCGCGCCGATCAGCGGATAAACGAATTTCACGGCTTCGGCATTCTCGGTCAGCAGATAAACGGCGTAGCAAACGCTTCCGGTAATCGCAACGTTTGCGATTAAACCGATTGCCTGCAGCAGCACGGCGATGAATATGTACTTTTTGTTTCCGCCGATCAGCTTGAATAGTTCCTTATCAATCATTTGTGTTTACTCCTTACCTCAAATCAAAAGGTGCATGGTGTGCCCCCTTCATCCCCGACCGGATAAAAGTTGCCACCCCATTTCGGGTTGCATCCGAAAACGCACAGGTTGCATTCAGTGCATCTTCATACGCCTGATTTTTCTCCGTTCCGCAATGCAGCGACAAATGTGCCGAAATAAAACGGATAATCGTCATGTACTCATTCAGGACTTCTTTTCCCAATGCTGTCAGAACAATTTTTCTTTCGTTCTTCTCAATATACCCTTTGTCACGCAATCGTTCCATAGCATTGTATGTACTTACTTTTGAAACACGAAGTTTATTCGCCACATCCGTTTGCTTTACACTTTCTATTTGTTCCGCAAGCTCGCTTGCAGCAATCAAATACCGTAATTCTGATGAACTCATATGACTTTCCTCACCTACAATTTAAGTTAGCATAGGCTAACCAATCGATAAAAAATTCAGTTCTCCGAGAAGAACCACATAATATTATACTCACAAAAATTGAAATGTCAACCCAAAGTTAGCAACAAGCTAAAAATTTTTATTTCGTTCACAGTCTTTCCCTGCTCTGGCTATTTCAAGAAGCCACCATCCAAGTCCTATTTCAATATTGCAGGGCTTGCTACGAAGGGCATTTCCGTTTTTATCCAATTTTTTATCACAAAAGCCATGCGCTCATTATCTCCGAATCTTATCGTCAAACATTGGGATTATCAGCATTGGAATAATTTCAAAAGTTCTTGCGTGTTATAATTCATTTTTCGTCTTTCTCAATCATCGCGCAAACATCCTTTGAATAGATGTCAGGAGCGATAGCATAGAACATCAATTCGATAAATGTCATCGCCGCCCATCTTTGGTCATGCGGTATGCCCGGTCGGTAAATGTCCAATGTATCTTGTTCAAAATACAAGTCAGATGCCTGATACTTTGCTTCAAGATCGGAGATCATATCCTGAACCTCAAGCGCTTTTTCATAGGAATAATCGGGATACTTATGAATAAAGTATCGGACGGAGATTTCCCGAACGGCATCATATACTTCTTGGTTATTATTCGCAGCGAGAATCTCTTGGTTTGCTTTCAAATACACCCACAGTTTCCACGCCAACCGTCTGTATGTCACGAATATTTCGTGTCGTTGTTCCGGTGTCAGTTCAAAATGTTTCGGTAATTGGTGTCGCAAGGTTTATGATCTCCTTTCCGAGTCTTTCGGCATATTTCATTGCGGTATATGCCCCGCCGCTTTGCTTTTCGACATAGCACAGAAGGAGCTGTGCCTGTTCGACCATCCATTCATTCCGCTTTTTGATTGCCGCTTTCGGATGAACATGGTGAAGCGTAGGCGGAATAATAACGCTGTCGAATTGCTTTTCAAGCATATCTATATCTGCTTTAGGGTAAGCAAAAACCAGATTGATTGTTATATTTTCTTTTCCGCAGCGTTGAATCAACCTCCGTATCGCGGAAGTTGCCATGCGGTCAAAGTCTCCGTCATTGCCGATATAAAAGTCTATGTACGGGTGTTTCAGAACAAGTTCATTCAACACCCGGTCTAACCCCTCATCAACTTCCCGGAAGTGGTCGATATACCGATGGCCGAACAGTGTGACCCGATACGGGTCGAAATAAGCGTACATGGCGAAATCTCTTTTCTATAGATGATGAAACTCCCATCAATTTTTTCACCTATTATCGTATTAAGTGAAAAATAGAATGTAATATCATCACCTATCAAGTGCAAAAAGAAAAAACGCTATCTGCTTTACCCAGATAACGCGCCCATTTCATTGACTTTTGGAAGTTTTTGTGATATAATATGCTATATGTTGTAGTATGTTCAATCGCCTAATACGATATTAAACGCATATTAAAACAGTTTGCCGAGACGGTTCATTGCCTCGTGTTTATGTGGCATCAAACTGTGTGCATAACGATTCAGCGTAACCACAGGATTCTTATGCCCAAGTATCTCCGATAGCGTTTTGACATCCATCCCGCATTCAAGCGCCCTTGTCGCAAAGGTATGGCGTAGCGCGTGAAACCCGCGATGCGGAATGCCGAGCTTTTTCAATAACAGGTTGAAGCTATATTGATAAGACCGCACCGACTGCAATTTGTCCTCGCCCACCACAAAGGTGGAGTGGGACTTTTTCTTTTGCTCACGCAGAAACGGCAGTATCTGTCGCGGAATCGGAATCACACGGCGAGAGGTTGTTGTTTTCGGCGTGTCGGTGATCCGCTTGTACCCGTTTTCCGTCTTGGCATCGTGACATGTCTTACTGACGGTCAGTTCACCCTTGGAGAAGTCTATATCCGACCATTCCAGGGCAAGAAGCTCTCCGATTCGTAATCCCGTGTAAAGGCAGAGGATAATGCCGAACATCTTTGGACGCTTATCCGCCAGCACCGCCTGTTCAATCTTCTTTTGTTCGGCAGGGGTGAAGCACTCTATCTGCTTTTCCTGTATTCGTGGTCGTTTGACTTTGTCTGCGGTATAAGCTTCAAGGTATCCGAGATTGTAGGCAACCTTCAAAGAACTCTGTATTACGGTGATAATCGCATTGACAGAGCTTGCGGAAAGTCCGCCACCCGTTCGGAGATTCCCATACTCCATCAGTTCGGATATATATCTTTGCAGAACTAACGGCGTGATATCCTCAAGCTCCATCTCCCCGAATTTCGGCAGAATATGTTGCTCTGTCAACTCGCAGTACAGAATATAAGTTTTTTGTTTTGATGCAGGTTTCACATAGTGCTCCAGCCATTCGTGAAACCAATCTTTTGTTTGCATATTCATTTCTCCTTTTCTTGTAATAATTATATTGTATCAACGCGAACTGATTTACTCATGACAGTCCCGGTAAAAGTGCGTCCCACATCTCTTTATTTCTATCGGAAAGCAATTCTCCAAGTTGCTCCCTTTGCTTCGTATCAAAGCAGTAAAGGTTCGCCGCTTCTTCTGCGGTTAAAGGAACCGTTTCAATATACAAATAGGTTTTCACAACCTCCTGCTCAACCGGGACAACGCGTCCATCCTCCTGTGTTTCAAGGTGCGTTTCTTTCACCGCGATCTGCTCTGTATGGACATCCATACGATTCAAGCGGCGATAGATTTCTTTTAGAACCTCCGCTTTCGCCTCGTCAAAGGTCACGACATCTTCTGTCCGATTTGTCTTGACGGCATATACAGCGATAGCAAGACTCCATTCGCACGGCTCACCCGTTACAAAACACATATCATAGTCGTACCGGCTCTTTATCTCCGCAATCTGTGCCTCGTATGCCGCATTTGCTTCGCGTACCGTCTGAACAATCGTGATACCGTTTTCATTATCCGGATTTGGAGCAAAAATGCCGAACACCGATCCTACCACAAGTCCGATAATACAGATCAGGAGAATGACCACAACGGCAATCCAACCGCCTGCGGCAATTGCCGCAACAATTCCCTTGACTGCCGCTACCGTAGCTTTTACGGCGGCAACTATGGCTTTTGCCGCAACCTTTACAAACTTTACGGCGGCTTTCGCCGCTGCTTTTGCCGCCTGTGCCGCCCTCTGCGCAGCTTTTACGGTCACTTTTGCGGTTTTCGTCGCCGCCTTAGCTGTTCGCTGTGCGGTCTTTACACCCTTCTGCGCCGTTTTTGCCGTTGTTTTCGCAGGCAGTAAAGCCGGACGCTTAGGAGCAGGAAGCTGTTTCGGCTGCTGTACCTTCACTTTGAACTTTTTCGGACGGTTGCGCCATTTCAAGATGTTCTTTCGCGTTTCTTTCAGTCCCCAATTCCCGATCTTACCTGCACCATAGGCAACATTTCTTGCCGTGCGCCTTTCGGTGTTCTCAACCGCATTGCCTGCATATTCGTTTGCACTCCCGTAGCGCGTGTTCTGTAATTCTTCGCCGTACTCTTTTACCTCCCCTGCCCCATTTTTAACCTTTTGACCGAGCGTTTTCGCCCGGTCAAAGGTTTTTATGGTTCTGAGGGATTCCCTTGTTTTTATTTTCATATCGGCACATCCTGTTTTTTCATTATCCGTTCCTTCAGTTCGGTGTAAAAATTCCGGCAGCGGATATTCTTACCGACCGCCAGCCACTCTTTTTCAAGTTCGAACCTCATCTCCAGCTCTCGTACCGAGTAATCCGCACGGAATTTCTGCCATGTGTCATCGTCCCATTTACGCAATTGCTTCCACAATTCAGGGAAACACTCATACAGCTTGCGCAATTCGGACAGTGGCTGTAAGGGGCAACACCAACATGACACGCGGTGAAATATCTCGTACAACCCACCCCAATCAAAGCCGTGCGCATAACAATAATCAAGGCAGTCCTTTTCCGTCATCCCCCATTCTACAAGCGGATAACACGCATGTTTCACCCGCTTCGGCTCATCGGCGGCAATTCCGATATATTCAACCACATCGTAATTCTTTTTTAGTTCTTTCAAATACTTATTTACCACATTGATTTTCAGCCGTCCTGTGCACCACCGATTATTCGGTCCTGCCCAACTGTTTCCCGTGTATTGCCGCAATCCGGGATTTTTTCGTTTCGGCATATATTCCAAAAAGTAATACTCAAAGCTGTATTCCGCCTTCAAGCGGGTAATCTTTCTGCCGATATACTGCTCCAGCTTATTCAGGTGGTCATACATTTGCGGAAATTCAAGCCCGGTATCACAGAACAGAATCCGATCAATCGGGCGCTTTTCTTCTATCAAGCGTAAAAGCATTGCCGTAGAATCCTTTCCGCCTGACAGAGAAACAATATAGAGTTTTTCTTTACTCACAATCTTCCTCCATAAAAAACGGGCGGCATTGCTGCCGCCCAAAGCGATTATTCATTCACCGAATTTAGTTGTCATCAAGGCATAGAGCTTTGTATCCTTCGGCACCTTGTTTACGAAAGGCACCAACGCCCCACCGATCTTGACAAGTCCGTGCCCGGCATCCACATTCGTGATATATGACATTTGCAGATCGGAGATGCCCATAAGGTCAGCCAGCTCTGCCCTGTCGGTTGCCGCCTGATTGAGCATGACAACAAGCTCGGAGTTTGCAAGCATGGTTCTTGCGGTGTGCGACTGTAGCAAATCTTCAACGTTTTGCGTGATGCCTGTAATGAAAGCTCCGTACTTACGCACACGCTTCCAAAGGGTAAAGAGGAAGTTTGCAGAGTATTCATGTTTGAAAAGCAGATAGATCTCGTCAATGAAGATATAGGTCTTACGCCCTTTTGCTTTGTTCGCGGTGATTCGGTTGAGTATGTTATCAAGCACCACAAGCATCCCGATCGGCATGAGCTGCTTGCCAAGGTCGTGGATATCATAGCAGATTAGACGGTTCTTGGTATCCACATTGGTTTCATTGGCAAAGGTATCAAGACTGCCGCTTGTAAAGAGTTCCAGCGAGAGCGCAATATCCTTTGCTTCGGATTCCGGCTGTGCTTTGAGTTCTTCATAGAAATCTTTCAGCGTCGGTGCCTTGCCGCAAAAACCGCTTCGCATATATCCGTTCAGCAGATTTGCCGTACAGCGGTCAATGAGTGACTTCTGCTTCGGTCCGAGATCGCATACCGCCTGCTCACACAGGGACAGCATATACTCGGATTTCAGCGTAACGGGGTTTTGCCCGTCGGCATAGTCCATATTGATGTCCATTGCATTGATATGATTCTTGCTCGTTGCCGAGATTTCAATGTTCTCTCCCCCGAAAGCGTCCATGATCTTACCGTACTCGCGCTCCGGGTCAATGATGATAATATCCGCGTCCTTATCCGACAAAAACAGGTTAATGATCTCCTGCTTTGCCAGAATCGACTTACCCGAACCGGAAACACCGGTAATGAAGCTGTTGCCGTTGAGCAGTTCCGCACGGTTGACCATAATCAGGTTCTTTGAAATCGCATTATTGGCAAAGTAAATGCCGCCCGTATGACAGACCTCCTGCACCCGGAACGGCATAAACACTGCCAGCGATTCCGTTGTCAGTGTTCTACGAATACCCAGCTTCGGCGCGCCGTATGGAAGTACCGTGTTCAGTCCCTCAAGCTGCTGCCAGCGGAGGATATTCAGAGAACACAGGTGCTTTCTCGCACACTGCCGGATGGATTCGGTATCCGCGTCAAGCTGCTCCTTGGTATCTGCCGTATGCACCAGCGTAATGAGCGCCGGAATCATGCGCTGATCGCGGGCTACCAAATCATTGAGAAATTCGCGGCTTTCCTCACGCTGACGCTCCATGTCATACGGAACAGTAGCGGAAAAGTTATTGTTGCTGTTCTGCTTGCGCTGCCAATTGGAAATGTTGGTTTCCACTGAAAGCAGCTTATTCTCACCCAATTTCACGGCGGCTTCTGTCGGAATGGGGCTTGCATCAATAGAAAGGATCATGCCGCGGTCGATGTCGGTCAGCTCCGCAATAAAGCTGTCCTTGATGAAGTTGGCATAGTCGCGCAGATACAGTACTCTGCCATATCGCCCGTTCATTTTGAAATAGTCGGTACGAAATTCCAGACAGTCCGGTGCAATGGCATCCTTGAAGCTGTATCCGCGCTGTGCATACAATCCCGCGTCATAGTGGTAATCGTCCTCCGCACCGTAGTGGAAGAAGTCAAACAGGATGCGGAGTTTTTCTTCTGCTGTGACCTCCTCAAATTTGGAACCGAGCTTTGCGAACAACGCCGCAAATTCGGCAGAAATACGGTTGAAATACGCCCGCGCTTCTTCCTCCGTTTTCTTTTCCACCGTGACGGTCAGATACTTGTCCTGTGTAATGCCGTTTGACAGATTGGCATTGCCCGCGAGAATACGGTTATATTCGTTGCGGTATTTGTCAAGCGAATCTCCCTGAAGCTCCAGCATATTGTTTTCGCGGAACTTGGTCTGATTCAGTCGTCGGTTGTTGACCGTAATCTTGGTCATAGCTCCGGCGTCAAAAGTATTCAGAATTTCGGAGTATGCAAAGAACATTCCCTCCTTATCCTCCTTGGATGCCGTTGCGTAATTGACATCGGTAAAACGGTAGGTCTTTGACCAAAGATTCCGCCCTACAAGAAAAATCCCATCCTCGCATACATCGCGGATGGGAATTGCCTGTTCCACGGTGGTCGGAATAACATCCGGTTCCACCGTTTTCTGTTTATGTCCGAAAAGGCTCATTTGTTTCCTCTCTTTTCTGCTCTTACGAGCGTATTTGTTCCCCGAAACAACAGTCTGCGCGGCATCCGCACTTCAAAGCGAAACCATGCCCGTACCAACTGCTCGGCTGTCATACCGTTATATCGGATAAAACCGAGCGCCGCAAAGGGCGCGGCTCCCACCATGCAAAGCCATGAAAGCGTTTCCGTTCCCAGAAAGGAACGGCATCCGAAGTAGATAACGACTGCCGCACCGCAGGCAAGCAAAGCAAAAACGAACTGCCGCACCGATAAGCCGAAAAACATTGTTTCGGTGTATTCTTTGATTTCTTTGTTGATTTTAATTTCCATCGTTTCTCTGCTCCCCCGTAAGCTCCCGTGCCCCGCTATCCGGGATTTCACGAATCCGATCTTCTGCCGCCCGGCAATACGCAGGGTTCAGGTCAATCCCGATATACTGCCGTCCGAGCCGTTTGGCAACCGCCCCGGTCGTTCCGCTGCCCAAGAATGGATCCAATACCACTCCGCCGACAGGACACCCTGCAAGGATGCACGGCTCCACCAATCGCTCCGGAAACATAGCAAAATGCCCGTCCATCCTATACGAATTGGTGCTGAGATTCCAGACATCCCGCCTGTTGCGCGTCAGTTTCTTACATTCCTGCCCGCGTTCCCGTTTTTCGTTGATTGACTGATTGCCGTTGAAGCCCTTATATTTGGTGTGGTCGGAACGCCCTCTCTCATATCTTGCAATACTGCAAAGCTGTAACGGTTCCGCAATGGCTTCGGCGTCGTAGTAATACCTCGGAGATTTCGTAAGCAGGAAGATATGCTCATAGGATTTTGTCGGTCTGTCCTTTACATTTTCGGGCAGACCGTTTGTCTTGTTCCAGATAATGTCCGAACGCAGATACCATCCGTCCGCGCGGAGTGCAAAGGCAAGCATCCACGGGATTCCAATCATATCCTTTGCCTTGATTCCGTCCCAAACAACCGGCATTCCGTAATTCGCCGCCGTCGTATCGGCACGGTAATTGTTTTTGCAGTCCGTTTTCTCCGATGCCCCTTTCCATATTCCCTTTCCGCTTCCGGCATAGCTGTCGGCAATGTTCAGCCAAAGCGTCCCGTCGTCCGTGAGTACCCGCCTGACCTCCCGAAACACCGCTACCAAACGGCAGATATACGCCTGCGGAGATTCCTCCGTCCCGATTTGCCCGTCCACGCCGTAATCCCTAAGCCCATAATAAGGTGGGCTTGTTACACATAGATTGACGCATCCGTCCGGCAACTCTCTCAGCGCCGCCAATGCGTCTTTGCAAATAATTCTGTTCATGTTTCCTCCGTTTATATTCCAAGCATCTTACTCACAACCTGATCCGACAGCTTCACTGTCCCGACAAGCACCAACATATTGAATACGATCTCCCCGACATAAGTCCAGACCTGCGTAATTGCCGAGGCACCGGTACTGACAGACGGCGGAGCTGACGCAAACAGCGAATAGATGACGCAGGCAAGCACGATGATCGCGCCCTCCAGACATACGCCGGCAAAGGATTTCAGAAAGCTCTTGCCGATATTCCCTGTCTCCTCCCCTGCAAATGACGACAGTGGAATCGGCGCGATTGCGGCGTACATATATAGCTTGAACATCCGCCCGTACACCGTGAGAATCAGGATAAAGGACAGCACCCAAATCAGCAAACTGCCGATCAGCGTTACTGCCCACAGCGGAATGCTTTCCCAAAAGCCGCAATCCTCTATGGTCTTTATCATCTCACCCGGTAGATAGATTCCGCTTCTGCCGCCAATACCGGAGGAAGCCATAATTTTAGAAATGATGCCCTGTACAATCGTAAACATTGCCATCATCAGATCCAGCCCCCATGTGACCGCCGCTTTCGCAAGCACAAACCGGATAAACAGCTTGAGTGCCTGTTCCGGGCGCTTGATCTCCTGCATGGAATTGTAATGCTTCATAATTCCCATCAGGAAGAACAGCACCAAAAGCGCATAACCAACCGCTTTGAGCGTCCCGTTGATGTTTACCATGACATTCCATACCGTGCCACCCTTGAACTCGGTAGGCGACTGCGAAAGCAGCCGCCATATCCCGTTCAGTTTGTCGTTCCATGTGTCGAGGGCGTTTTGGATATTCTCAACGATCCAATTGTTACTCATTCCCGCACCTCCTCATACGGGCATCAGCCGCCCGTAATCAGATTGAGAATTTCTTTTGCAAAGGTGATGACAACGCCGCCCGCAAGCGTCAGGAAACCGTTCGCTCTCTGCGACGGGTCGTGGCTCTTGAGAGATAGCCCGATCTGTACAACGGCAAATCCGAGCATAATCATACCGACCGCACGGACAAGCCCGAACATGAAGTCGGAAAGGTTGTTGACCACCGTAATCGGATCATCTTCCGCCGCAAAGCAGGTCAGTGCCATAGCACCGATAACGAAAATGACCAGCACTGCCGTCACCCACACCTTCAGAAATTTTCTTGCCTTAAGAGGCATTTTCTTTTTGTTTTTCATTCTCTTTGTTCCTTTCATTTTGCAAAAATTCCAGATAGACCTCAAGGTCTGCATCGTCAAAGGCTTCCATGTCAGCGATATACTCATCAATTTCCGGAAAGTCCTTGACCGTCTTGCCGGGGTATGCCGAAATGTCCACCACCTCAACGCGAACTCCTTCCGGTTTTCTGACGCCGTGTTCATACGCATTTGCCCGATCTCCGTCTTCGGTCAGTGCCAGATTCGGGTGCTTCAGAATATCATACTTGAAATCCAGGACCGGGCGTTCTCCGCGGATAAACAGGATCGCGTATCGGTTATCCAACAGCCGCACCTCGTCCGGCGTCATCAGCTCCCGCCCGGTGTTTTGATAGTTGGTGGAGAAGTTTCCGCGCATACCGTCGCTTTTACCGTAGGTATTCGTGTCGATAGTGGCTTTGCCGAGCAGCTCCGACACATATTTGTGCGTGCTCTGCTCGTTCCCTCCGAGATAGACAAATTCGTCACAGTTGCCGATAATGGACTCCCACTGCTTCTCAAAAAGAGCTTTGAGCTGCGCGAGGTTTTGCAGGATAATGCTGACCGATACACCGCGGGAACGCATGACCGAGAGAATTTTATCAAAGTCATCGGGAAGCGAAACATTGGCGAACTCGTCCATCATAAAATGCACAGGAACAGGCAGTGCGCCACCCCCGCTGTCCGCAACCTTGAACAGTTGCTGAAACAACTGCGTATACAGCATCGACACAAGGAAATTAAAGCTCGTGTCGTTGTCGGGGATCAGGGCAAACAGCGCCACCTTTTTGGTTCCCAATGTTTTGAGGTCAAGCTCATCTGCCGAGCAAAGCAGGTTCAGGCTTTCCAGATTGAATTTCTCCAATCTTGCCTGAAGCGTAATCTGAATGGATTTCAGCGTCTTTGCCGCACCGCCGCGATAAGCCGTATAATACTTCAACGCGATATGTCCCGGATACTCCTCAGCGAGATCGCCGAACATTTCATCGAGTATGCTCTGCTGATTGCTGTCCTCCTCGTTGACCTCTCCCGCCGCAAGCAGCTCCAAAACCTTGCCAAAGGTCTGCTGATTCAGGTATGCCTTGGCTTTTACATAAAAGATGAGTGCCATCAAAAGCATACTCGCCGCTGTGTCCCAAAACGGGTCTTGTGATTGACTGCCCTTGGGGGTTGTTGCTTTGAACAAATTGGTCACAAGCCGCTGTACATCGTTGTCACTCTCGGCATAGAGAAGCGGATTGTAGCACATGGACTTCTCCATGTTGATGAGATCAAGCACCCTCACTTCATATCCCTTTGCTTCCAGCAACTTTCCGGTATCACGCAGGATTTCTCCCTTTGGGTCAAGCACCACAAAGCTGGTATTGCCCTGCATAATATTCGGCTTGGCATAAAATCGCGTTTTGCCCGCGCCCGAACCGCCGACTACAAGGGTATTGAGATTTCGGCGGTGCTTGTGCGCGTCATATCCGATCTCCACATTTTGCGTCAGGATTTTGTTCATCTCCCGTGGGGATTGGCTGTACTTCTTGGAGATCTTCTGTGCTTCCCCCCACTCGGCGGAGCCGTGTTCCACGCGGCGGCGGTAATTAGGTTTCGTATAGTGGTAGATAAGAAGCGAAAACCCGTAAATTGCCGTAAGAATCAGCATACATGTCGGTGTTCGCTCACACCACGACAGCCGCAGAGGATGGGAAAAGGCTTCCCCCAGCTTTGGCAGCATGGAAGGAAGCCCGCCTCCGAGCGTCGGTGCCAACAGCACCGATACCCATATCACCGCGATCAGTCCAAGTCCTACGGCGCACCACCGCAGGATTCGGTTATCTTTCATCCCGGTCTTTCCCTTTCTTCTTTTTCAGCGGTGCGTCCAATGCCTTTGCCAACAGGTTGTTGACATCCTCTGTCGGTGTTTCCCGTTTCAGACATTCATTGCGGCACTCGGCAAGGATACCGATGAGCGTGCGCCGTTCATAGTCCCCGACCTCGATCTGATAGGTGTTCTCCCTCATCTTGCATCACCTCCTTTACCCGATTTCTCTTTTGGGGACACCTCCTGCTCCTTTTCCTTGACCAATGCCTTATACATTCCGGAGCTGATATTCTTTACGCTGTCATGGATCCTCGCAAGGTTTTCACGGATACCCGCCGCGTCCATCACGCCGTATTCCTCCGGCACACGGTCAATCTCCACCGCCTTGGTGGAAACACCGTATTTCTTTGCCAGCACATACGCCGCGCACCGCGCTTCAAACTGATGCTCCGCAGGCAGGTATCCCTCGATGTCCTTTGCCATTTCCGCGTGTGCCAAAGCAACTGCGACATCGGTAAAGATCTGTTCGTATCCCATGCCGCGCTTGGCATACACGCAGTTCTCCTCTGCGTCGTAAAATGCACCGAACTGACGGTCGCTCGGATAGTCCGGGATCATCCGTACATCCACGGCTTTGTGGGCAAAGAGTCCCTGCACCGCTTCCGCCGCGGTATAGGTCGGCTGGACATCCGGCTCCGGGTCTTTGATGTCGGAAATGTCGAACATATTCTTTCGGACAAAGTTGGTATAGGTCTTTCCGTCCTTGCCCTGCTTTTTTACCGGCTCATAGATGGCAACCGCCTTTGCACCCTCTCTGATCCACTTCTTTTCCTTGTTCCAAAGCTCCAGACTTTTCAACCTTGTCGCGTCAGGGCGTTGGGCAAAGATCAGAAGATTATTATTCGCGGAGTAGCGTTCAAAGCGGCTCTGGACTGCGAGATATGCGCGGAGATTGGTCACGCTCGACACGGCTTTCTTAGCCGCATCGTCCAGCGCCTGTTTTCTCTGTGCCTCCCGTTGTTCCGGCGTCAGCTTCGGCTTCTCTGCTGTCTGTTTTGCTTTCGTGGTTTGTTCTGAATTGCTCATTTATAACCATTCCTTTCTGAATTGTGCGGAAGGTTGCGTC
>ULTO01044084.1_pt1 | contig 39303 bp, 40 predicted proteins | sample 1957601 | NCBI WGS metagenome assembly ULTO01 (sample SAMEA4835734, study PRJEB28245) | human gut metagenome | biome: gut microbiome; material: fecal sample | place: Denmark | collected 2008 | reverse complement strand
TTAGCCATACGGGTGACCGGAGCGGTATCCTTATCCTTATATACGTTCTTGGGATTTTCTCCGAGTGCAAATTTTACTGCAACGGGATTTTTTATTATCCTCTTGTCTATCCTCTTTGAGCCTGCCGTTTTCATAGCAAGAAAAGTTCCGCCGATGGGATTTGCACTTCCCATTCCGCATACCACCGAGGTAACGCCTGCCTGCGCCGCCTCTTCGAAGCAGTGGTCGAGCGGATTTATCATATCTATCGCACGAAGGTTCGGGGTAGAGGGGTCTGTATCCTCATTTCCGTCATCGCCCTCGAACGCAAGCCCGTCCTCCCACGCACCGATATGCGTGTGAGCGTCTACAAAGCCGGGATATGCGGTTCTGCCCTTTGCGTCTATATCACTGTCGGACGGCGAAAAGTCCTTCAACTGCGACATGTCGCCGACAGCCTTGATTTTATCGTTTTCTATAAGGATAAATCCGTTTTCGTAGTTTTTCTCCGCCATAGTTATGACATTCGCATTGTAAATGTACATATTTATCCTTTCGTTTTCCTGTGTCTTTTTGCGTCAAGCTCGATCAGCTTTATGATCTCGCCTGCGATTATTCTGTCCGATGCGTTTGCATTCACTTCAAAGGTGCTGTTTTTTCTGTAAACGGGCAGTCTTGAATCATAGATTGCCTTAAGCTGTTCTTTTGTGTTGTTCACTACAAGAGGACGGTTCGAATCGTTCTTTATACGTTCATAGCAGGTGTCAAAGCCTGCGTTTAGAAAAATCACAACGCCCTGCTTCCTTGCAAACTCTGCCGTTTCGTCACGGAGTATTGCTCCGCCGCCTGTGGCGACTATCGTTCTTCCTCTGAAGTTTCTTATATACTGCGCCTCAAGATCCCTGAAATACGGTTCGCCCTTCTGAGCGAATATTTCGGGGATAGTCATTTTCTGATTGTCAACTATGTATCTGTCAAGGTCGATGAACACAGCCGTACATTCTCTTGCGAGCATTCTTCCTATATGGCTTTTACCGCAGCCCATAAAGCCGCATAGATACACGGGGCGCATTACACAAGCCTCATCATTTCGTCCGAGATAGCCTGCACCTGCTCTGCTGTGTATTCTGCGCCGCTCCATATAGTATGAGCCACAGCCGCCTGCCATACAAGCATCTGCATACCGCCGCTGACCTTCTTCACGCCCTTGTCGGAAACCATCTTCATCAGCTTTGTTTCACGGGGGTTGTATATAGCGTCAAAGAAGCCGTTCAGCGTTATTCTGCCAAGTGCTTCCTCGGTAAGCGGGCTTGCGTCTGTATTCGGATACATACCTACGGGAGTAGCGTTTACCATAAGGTCAAAGTCGCCCTTTACTTCGCTCAGCAGGCAAAATCCGACCTTTGCGCTGTTATAATTCTGCTTTATTTCTTCGCATAAAGCCTTTGCAACGGGAATGTCAGCATCTCTTACTGCAATAGTAAGTTCGCCGCCCTCACGGACAGTTTCGATAGCCATCATTCTGCCTACGCCGCCGCAGCCGAGCAGTAATACTTTGTTTGTAAGGGTCATACCCATTGCGCCGACAGCCTTTGTAAAGCCTGTGCAGTCGGTGTTGTAGCCCGTAGAAACGCCGTTTACGTTAGCTATACAGTTTACGCTGTTGTAACGCTTGGCTGTATCATCAAGCGTATCGCACATCTTTATTATATCTATCTTATAGGGAATTGTAATGTTGAAGCCTGTCAGACTTTTGAAATATTCAAAACTGTCTGTCAGCTTTTCGGGGGGAGTGTCGAGAATTTTATACTCCGCCTGCTCGCCCGATATTTCAAAAAGCCTTGTGTGTATCTGAGGCGAAAGTGTATGACCGAGAGGGTGTCCCAGAATGCCGAATACGTTTTTGTTTTCCGTCATATTTATTGCTCCTTTTGTTCTGCTTCGGATTCTTTTTGATTTTCTGTCTTTTTGCATATCAGCTTTACAAGCGCTGTCGCACCTATGCCACAGCATATACCGAGTATTACTCCGCCGAAAACGTCCGACGGATAGTGTACATAAAGGTACATTCTCGAAAATGCGACCAGCGATGCATAGATATATGCGATAATGCCGAGCCTTTTGTGAAACAGATATATTGCCGTCGCCATAGCAAAGCAGGTCGCCGTGTGGCTTGACGGGAACGAAAATCCCGACGGTGCTTTTATGATAATGTCAATGGCATTGTTTACGACAAACGGGCGTGGGCGGCAGACTATATGCTTCAGGATAAGTTCGCCGAACAGCAGTATGGAGAGCGTCGCTCCCATTACCGCAAAGCCCGTCTTACGCATTTTCTTAACAAACATCATAACGATGAACACAAGGATAGCCATTGCGCCGTACTCTATGCTGTATGTGAGGCACTTCATTATAATATCCGCAACCGGACTTGAAAGCGTGTTACGGATAAAGTCGAGTATCGACAGGTCAAGCGCCGTTATACTCTCAATCATCAGAGAGCCGCCGCCTTTTCGAGCGTATCAATGTTTTCAACGTTTACAGCCGTAACACCGTCAAGAGTTTTCTTTACAAGACCGGTCAGCACCTTGCCCGGACCAAGTTCGATATAGGTATCGTAACCGTCCTTCGAGATGACATCAAGCTCTGATGTAAATCTTACGGGCGAGCAGATATGCTTTGCAAGATAAGCGGGCATATCCGAGAAGTCGGTAAGCTCATTGCCGTATACGTTGCAGTAGAACTTCATCGAGGGCGCATTGAACGGGATATCCTTTACCTTTACCGCAAATTCCTCCGATGCGCCTGCCATGAGCCTTGAGTGGAAGGCGGCTGAAACGGCAAGAGGAACTATACGCTTTGCGCCCTTTGCCGAAAGTGCTTCCTTAGCCTTTTCAATACCTGCCGCAGTACCTGCGATAACGGTCTGTACGGGCGAATTGTAGTTTACGGGAGTAACATATTCTCCGCCGTCCTCGATCTCCTTGCAAGTCTGCTCTATAACGTCAGCCTTAAGACCGAGAACAGCCGCCATTCCTCCGGGGTTAGCCTGAGCCGACTTGTCCATAGCTTCGCTACGGTACTTTATCGCTCTGAATGCGTTTTCGTATGTCAGCATACCGCTTGCCGCCATTGCCGCATATTCTCCGAGAGAGTGTCCGGCAACAGCCGATGCCTCAATGCCCTTTGACTTTGCGGCTTCAAGTGCCATAAGCGACATTGCAAGTATAGCAGGCTGTGAGATTATCGTGCGTGAAAGCTCCTTTTCATCTCCGCCGAATATCTTAGCGGCAAGGTCAAAGCCGAGAATGTCACTGCCAAGCTCGATCACCTTTTTGCATTCGGGTATGGTATCGTAAAATTCCTTACCCATATCTTTGTACTGCGAGCCTTGTCCTGAAAAAAGGAATATGGTTTTTGTCTTATCTGCCATTTTTCTGTTTCTCCTTGTGGTTTATGGTTTAAATCATTCAGAATATTGTGAAATTTGATTTATCAAAAATGGGGTTTGGGGCGTAGCCCCAAGCAGGGTGAGGGCGGCAGCCCCACATTCAGCCCCTTCCCGTGGGGAAGGGGTTTGGGGATAGGGATTGAGAATTTGCTCTATTTTTTATGAAAACAGGCTTTTCTACAAATAGCCGGAACAATCACCTTATTTTGATAAATAAAACTTCTTTATATCCTGAATAATGATTTCACGTCACATAAGTGACATAATTTGTTATATATTGCAGAAATTCTGAAATATAATGTCACTGTTTACTCTGTTGCGATACAATTATGCAAATAATTGTTGACAAACAGTACCGAAATAGAGTAAAATGAAATATAAGCACGTTTGCCTTATGGGGTAACTATGCCCTGCGGACGATAAAATCCGCAGTTACTGATTTATTATACAACAAAAAGAGAATAAAATCAACAATTAATATATAATATACGGCAGTCAGGAACGCCGCACGGAAGGAAAAGGATATGAACGGTATAACGATACTGGGTACGGGAGAATACACTCCCGAAACCGTAGTCACCAATGAAATGTTCACAAAGTTCATTGATACTACAGACGAATGGATAACCACAAGGACTGGTATCCGTGAAAGACGTATGAGCCCCGACAAGCCCAATTTCATGATGGCTGCCGAGGCGGCAAAGGCCGCACTTGCAAGTGCAGGAAAGACGGCGAAGGATATAGACTGCATCATCGTTTCGACCTGCTCGCCCGATTTCTATTATCCTAACACAGCCTGCCTTGTGCAGAATCTGATCGGCGCACAGCCCTGTGCCTGTATGGACGTAAATACCGCCTGCACAGGCTTTATAACAGCGGTTGACATTGCAAGAAACTTCCTTGCAAACGATACCTACAAGACTGTGCTGATCGTAGCCAGCGAGCGTCTGACAAGTCAGATAGACTATACAGACAGAGCAAGCTGTATACTTTTCGGTGACGGCGCAGGTGCGGTAGTTGTCGAAAAGGGAGAGGGCAAGGAATACTACAGCCACTCCGGTGCAGAGGGCGATATGCTCCAGAGCCTTTACTGCAAGAATTTCTATGACAGGAACAACCCCTATTTCAAGGGTGACGACTGCCTTAAGGATATAATAGACACTCCGAACAAGGAGCGTTATTTACAGATGGACGGAAAGGCAGTATACAAGTTCGCCGTTGACGCTATGGCAAATGCGGTAGAATATGTATGCGAACATTCCGGTGTATCTCTTGATGATATAGATCTTGTTATTCCCCATCAGGCGAATATAAGAATAATCCAGTCCGCACTCAAGAAGATGAACGTGGATCTTGACAAGGTATTTACAAACCTCGAAACACACGGCAACACATCAAGCTCGTGTATCCCTATGTGCCTTGCGGAGCTTGACCGTCAGGGCAGGCTTAAGCGTGGCATGAAGATATGCCTTGTCGGCTTCGGTGCGGGACTTACCTACGGCGCAACTATTTTCGAATATTAATCCACAGCTGAAAGGATAAAAACAATGGAAACAAGGATCACAAAATTACTCGGGATAAAGTACCCCATATTTCAGGGCGGTATGGCATGGATAGCCGAAAGCACACTTGCGGCGGCTGTTTCAAACGCAGGCGGAGTAGGTATAATCGCAGGCGGTTCTGCTCCTATTGACTATCTGAGAGATCAGATAAGAAGAGCAAAGTCGCTGACAGATAAGCCCTTCGGTGTCAATATAATGCTTATGAGCCCCAACGCAGAGGATCTTGCACAGCTTGTTATAGATGAAAAGGTTCCGATGATAACGACCGGTGCGGGCAACCCCGGCAAGTTTATGGAGGCGTGGAACAACGCAGGTATCAAGGTTATCCCCGTAGTACCCAGTGTTGCGCTCGCAAAGAGAATGGAAAGAAGCGGTGCGTCCGCAGTAATCGCAGAGGGAACAGAATCAGGCGGTCACATAGGCGAAAATACCACTATGTGCCTTGTTCCGCAGGTAGTTGACGCTGTATCCATCCCTGTTATCGCCGCAGGCGGTATCGCAGACGGCAGAGGAATTGCCGCCAGCTTTATGCTCGGCGCAGAGGGCGTACAGGTAGGAACAAGATTCCTTGCCGCCGAGGAGTGCCAGATCCATCCTACATATAAACAGCTTGTTGTTGACGCAAAGGATACAGACAGTATAGTAACAGGCAGAACGACAGGTCACCCCTGCCGTAACGTAAAGACAAAGTTCTCGAAGAAGCTCGCAAGCGGCGAGATGAACGGAACGATAACACCCGACGAATTTGAGCAGATAACGCTCGGCTCACTGCGTAAGGCAGTACAGGACGGCAACCTTGAGGAAGGCTCGTTCTTATGCGGCGCTATCGCAGGTATGGTAAAGAAAGTACAGCCTGCAAAGGAAATTGTGGAAGAAATGTTCGCAGAGGCTGAAAAACTGCTGAACAAGTAAGATAAAACTATAAAACGATAAAATGATAAAAAAAGGAGAAAATCAATGGCAACTGCAATCATCACAGGCTCTGCAAGAGGAATAGGTGCGGCAATAGCTCTCCGTCTTGCAAAGGACGGATATGACATCGCATTAAACGACATCGCTGAGAGCTGCTTTGAAAACAACGATATAATCGACAAGATAAAAGCAGAAGGCGTAAAGTGCGAAAAGTACATCGCCGATGTATCAAAGTACGATCAGTGTGAAGCATTCGTAAAGAGCGTAAAAGCCGATTTCGGCAGTATTGACGTACTCGTTAACAACGCAGGTATAACCCGTGACGGTCTGCTTGTAAGAATGAGCGAAGAAAACTACGACCTCGTTGTTGCGGTAAACCAGAAAAGCGTATTCAATATGACAAAGTTCGCAGGCTCTGTTATGATGAAACAGCGCAGCGGCAGAATTATCAACCTTGCAAGCGTAGCAGGTCTTTACGGCAACCCCGGTCAGATGAACTACTCCGCTACAAAGGCGGCTATAATCGGTATGACAAAGACCACCGCAAAGGAGCTTGGTCCGAGAAACATCACCTGTAACGCAGTAGCACCCGGATTTATCCACACAGCAATGACCGATGCTCTTTCGGAAGAGCTGAGAGCGGCAATGGTAAAGCAGATAGCTATGGGCAGATGCGGCGAAGTTGAAGAGATAGCAGGCGTTGTATCGTTCCTCGCTTCAAAGGACGCAAGCTATGTAACAGGTCAGGTAATAGAGATAAGCGGCGGCTTATCAATGTAAAGACAAGCCACGAAAGGAAATACAAAAAATGAGCAGAGTTGTAATTACCGGTGTGGGCGTAGTAAGCCCCATAGGAAACACCAAGGAAGAATTCTGGAACAGTCTTATGGAGGGCAAGCACGGCTTTACATTAGAGCAGTGGTTCCCCGGTCAGAGCGAAGAACTTAACGTAAAGGCTTCCGTAAAGGATTTCAGCGCAGAAGGCCTTTTTGACAAGAAAGAGCTTCGCCGTACAGATATAATCACACAGTATGCCGTATATGCGGCTGACAAAGCTATAAAGGACGCAGGAAGCGACTTCAAGGATCTCGATCCTTACAGATGCGGCGTAATAATCGGCTCGGGTATAGGCGGCATGGAAACAACGCAGGAAGAGCTTCTCGCATATCACAACAAGGGCAACAAGAGAGTTTCAGTATTCACTATCCCCAAGATGATAGGCAATATGGCGGCAGGTACGGTTGCTATCCGTACAGGCTTCAAGGGCGTAAACTACTGCACAGTATCTGCCTGCGCCAGCGGTACACACGCTATAGGCGAGGCATTCCACGCTATAAAGAACGGCTATATGGACGTTGCCATAGCAGGCGGCACAGAGAAATGCTCGATAGGCTTTGCCTATGCAGGCTTCAACAATATGCACGCTATAACAAAGTCGACCGATGTTGACAGAGCAAGCATCCCCTTTGACGCAGAGAGAAGCGGCTTCGTTCTCGGTGATGGAAGCGGTATTGTAATTCTTGAAGAATACGAACACGCAAAGGCAAGAGGTGCAAACATCTATGCTGAGATCATCGGCTACGGTGCGACCTGCGACGCTTACCACGAAACAAGCCCCGACCCCGAGGGCAAGGGCGGCGCAAAGGCTATGGAGTTCGCTGTAAAGGAATCAGGCAGAGCGCCCGAAACCTTCAACTATGTAAATGCACACGGCACATCAACTCCCATGAACGATAAGACCGAAACAGCCGCTGTAAAGCTGGTATTCGGCGAACACGCAAAGAATATGGTCATCAACTCCACAAAGTCAATGACAGGTCACCTCTTAGGTGCAGCAGGCGGTGTAGAAGCAGTAGCCTGCGCTCTTCAGATAAAGAACAGCAAGGTGCACCGCACATTAGGTCTTAAGGTGGCAGATCCCGAATGTGATCTTGACTATGCGGCTGACGGCACGAGAGATATGAAGATAACAGGCGCACTCAGCAATTCGCTCGGCTTCGGCGGTCATAACGCTTGTATCGCATTTGCTCCCGTAGAGGACTAAGAGAAAGGTTGACACAATATGCAGTTTGAAACTAATTCGCTTACCGATGCCGTAAAGGAATTTATCGGCATTATGAAGGACAGCGGTCTGTCCTATATGTATGTAAAGAACGACAAGTTCGAGCTTGAGCTTGGTCAGAAGAATCCCCCTCCCGCACCCCCTGTGATGCCCGCAATGCCTCCTATGGCTATGGCGGCTGCTCCCGCAGTACCGACATCAGCACCGCAGGCACAGGCTCCTACTGCGGCACCTGCCGATACAGGCAAGAGCATAAAAAGCCCCATTGTCGGCACATTCTACTCTGCCCCCTCCCCCACAAAGCCTCCCTTTGTAAAGGTCGGCGATAAGGTAAACGAGGGCGACACAGTATGCATCGTTGAGAGTATGAAGGTAATGAACGAGATACAGGCGGATATTTCCGGCACTGTAAAGTCGATTGCCGTAAAGGACGGAGAGGCTGTTGAATTCGGTCAGCCGCTCATCATAATAGAATAACGGAGGACTGTATATGTCGCTTATGAATAAAGAGCAGATAATGGAGATAATCCCTCACAGAGATCCGTTCCTGCTTATTGATACTATCGAAGAAATGGAGCCCGGTCAGCGTGTGGTTGCCACAAAGTATATGAAAGAGGACGAGTTCTGGTTCAAGGGACACTTCCCCGGATACCCCGTAGTGCCCGGCGTACTTATGCTTGAGATGCTTGCACAGGCAGGCGCAGTGGCAATGCTTGCACTCCCCGAGAACAAGGGCAAGATAGGTCTGTTCGGCGGCGTCAAGGACGCTAAGTTCAGAAGACAGGTAGTACCCGGCGATCTTTTAAAGCTCGAAGTCGAGATAATAAAGGTCAAAGGTCCTATCGGTGTCGGCAAGGCTCTTGCCACAGTAAACGGTGAAAAGGCGGTATCCGCAGAGATCACCTTTGCTATCAAGTAAACGGAAGGCAAACGCTGTATGTTCAATAAGATTCTGATCGCCAACAGAGGCGAGATTGCGATAAGAATAATCCGTGCGTGCAGAGAGCTTGGAGTAAAGACTGTCGCAGTATATTCGACAGCCGACAAGACTGCGCTCCACGCACAGATAGCTGACGAGGCGGTATGTATAGGACCTGCTCCGTCAAAGGACAGCTATCTTAATTCAAAGGCACTGCTTGCCGCCTGCGAGATAACGGGCGCACAGGCAATTCACCCCGGCTTCGGTTTCCTTTCCGAAAACAGCCACTTTGTACGTCTTTGCGACAAGTGCGGAATAAAGTTCATAGGTCCGGGTGCTGACGCTATGGATGCTATGGGTGATAAGGCAAACGCAAAGAAGACGATGATAGAAAACGACGTTCCCGTAGTTCCCGGCTCCGACGGTATTGTACAGACGCTTGAGGAGGCTCAGGAGATCGCCGCAAAGATCGGCTATCCGATAATGGTAAAGGCGAGCGCAGGCGGCGGCGGACGAGGCATAAGACTTGTCGAAAAGCCCGAAGAGCTTGAAGCGGCAATGACCGCCGCAAAGCAGGAGGCTAAACAGTTCTTTGCAAACGATGATATATATATCGAGAAGTTCATTGTAAATCCCCGACATGTCGAGATACAGCTCCTTGCGGACGAGCACGGAAATGTAATTTATCTCGGCGAGCGTGACTGCTCGTTACAGCGCCGTAATCAGAAGGTGCTTGAAGAAAGCCCCAGCCCCATTATGACGGAGGATCTCCGTCGGAGAATGGGAGAAGCGGCAGTAAGAGCGGCAAAGGCTTGCGGCTATGCAAACGCAGGAACGGTAGAATTCCTTGTAGACAAGGATTTAAACTTCTACTTTATGGAGATGAACGCAAGAATACAGGTCGAACACCCCGTAACCGAAATGGTGACCGGCGTGGATCTTGTAAAGGCGCAGATAAACATCGCCGCAGGACTTCCCCTGCAGTATAAGCAGGAGGATATAAAGCTCAGCGGTCACGTTATCGAGTGCCGTATAAATGCGGAAGAGCCTAAGAACAACTTCCGCCCCTGCCCCGGTAAGATAGAGTCGATCCATATGCCCGGCGGTTTCGGTGTGCGTATTGATACGGCGGTATATCAGGGCTACGAGATACCCCCTTACTATGACAGTATGATAGCAAAGGTACTTGTAAAGGGCGAGGACAGGAAAGAGGCTATCCAGAAGATGAAGGTCGCCCTCTCCGAATTTCTCATAGAGGGTATCAACACCAACATTGATTTCCAGCTCAATCTCCTGCGTGACGAGGATGTCGAAAGCGGTAATTTCGATATAGGCTTCCTTAACCGCAAGGATCTGACGAATTATTGATAATGCCACAAGCAAACGAAAAGGCGGTGCTTTAATTGTTAGAAGATCTGTTTAAAATGGTCAAGGACCGTTTTAATGAGGAACAGAAGGACGTGGCGGATTCCTCCGCCCCCGAAATACCCAAGGACCTGCTGTTCAAATGTCCCCGCTGTCAGAACGTGTTCTATATGGACGAGTTTGAAAAGCGTAAGAAAACCTGCCCTGTCTGCAACTATCACGCAAGGCTTTCCGCTAAGGAGCGTCTTGATATAACGGTTGACAAGGACAGCTTCAAGCCGTTTGACGAAAATATGGTGTCACTGAATCCTATCGGCTTCCCCGACTATGAGAAGAAGATAAAGGGTATGCAGGAAAGCACGGGACTGAAGGACGCAGTAGTGACGGGCGAATGCACTATACGAGGCTACCGTGCGGTCATCGGCATTATGGATTCCAATTTTATGATGGCGAGCATGGGCAGTGTTGTAGGTGAAAAGATAACAAGAGCGTTTGAATATGCCACAGAGCATAAGCTACCCGTTATACTCTTCACAGCGTCGGGCGGTGCGAGAATGCAGGAGGGTATAATCTCCCTTATGCAGATGGCAAAGACAAGCGGTGCGGTAAAACGTCACAGCGATGCAGGCGGACTTTATATCACGGTGCTTACCGACCCCACAACAGGCGGTGTTACAGCGTCCTTTGCAAGTCTTGGAGATATAATCCTTGCCGAGCCTAAGGTGCTTGTAGGATTCGCAGGCAGACGTGTTATACAGGACACTATAAAGCAGAAGCTCCCCGACGATTTCCAGACGGCAGAATTCCTGCTTGAAAGCGGTTTTGTTGATGCGATAGCCGACAGACGCTCAATGCGTAAAACGCTGTCGAATATATTAAGACTGCATAACTATAAAAAAATCGGCGCTGACTGGCAGCACGGTTGAAAGGACGGTAATGATAATGTCAAATATGACTGCTACACAGCATCTTGAGATAATAAGAGAAAAGAATCGTCCAACCGTAAACGACTATATTCCCGCTATATTCAACCACTTCACCGAGCTTCACGGCGACCGCCACTACGGTGACGATGCCGCAATATTATCGGGTATAGCTACTCTTAACAGCACTCCCGTCACAGTGATCGCACAGGTAAAGGGCAGAAACCTTGAGGAAAACAAGAAGTCGAATTTCTCAATGCCTCATCCCGAGGGCTACAGAAAGGCATTAAGGCTTGCATATCAGGCGGAGAAGTTCCACAGACCAGTTATCTGCTTTGTTGATACACCGGGCGCATTCTGCGGAGTTGAAGCCGAAAAAAGAGGTCAGGGCGAGGCTATAGCAAAGAATATTGCCGAGTTTATGACGCTGAAAACCCCCGTTATATCGGTAGTTCTCGGTGAAGGCGGAAGCGGCGGCGCACTTGCACTTGCCGTATGCGATGAGCTTGCTATGCTTGAACACGCTTTATATTCCGTAATTTCTCCAAGAGGCTTTGCTTCTATTCTATGGAAGGATCCTTCAAGAGAAAAGGAAGCGGCCGATCTTATGAAGATCACCGCAGACGATCTGTACAATTTCGGCGTGTGCGATAAGATAATCGTCGAGCCTGTAGGCGGCGCTCATACCGACCCTGCACAGACAGCGGACAATATATCGGAATATCTTATAAGTGCGGTCGAAAGACTGTCAAGGATAGATATTCCTACCCTGCTTGACAACCGCTACAAGAAATTCCGCAAAATCGGTATGTTTTCCGAGTAACTGAAAGTCACGGCAAATTCGCCGTGCGGCGAGTCGCCGCTGACTGTTCGCCGTTCTGACGGCTTGTGATTTGTGTAACTTACGTTACCGGCGGTCATAATATGCTGCTGCATATTCGCTATTTCGGACGGTAAATCAACAGCTTTCAACAACCCTTTGAAAGTTGTGCAAAGTGTAGAAATACACCCTGTAAATTTAGACATTTTTTTAATGTATTTGTTGTAAATACGACTTGATTATTTCGGCGTAATGCCGTATAATATTAACGAAAGAAAATTTCTTTTTAAAAACACGGAGGAGATTTCAAATGGTATTTGATAAGGTAAAAAAGATAATCGTTGACCAGCTCGACGTTGAAGAAGACAAGGTTACTGAGGCTGCAAGCATCACAGACGACCTCGGCGCTGATTCACTTGACGTAGTAGACCTCGTAATGAGCTTTGAAGAAGAGTTCGACATCGAGATCCCCGATGATCAGGTTGAAAAGATCAAGACTGTCGGTGACATCGTTAAGTTCATCGAAGAAAAGGTTGAAGACTGATTTACATCTTGCTTTAGCACATCAGCCGTATTTGTCAGACGCAGATACGGCTTATTTTTCTTTTTATCGTAACTAAAAGGAGGCTTTGCGTATGACATCGGTTTGCTTTACAGGGCATCGTAAAATTGACAGCTCGGATATGTATGCGCTTAAATCTCTGCTTGACAGCACAATATGCGGACTTGTCAAGCGTGGCGTTACCGACTTCTACTGCGGCGGCGCTCTCGGCTTCGACACTATGTGTGCTCATATGGTGCTGTATCTGAGAAAACGCAAGGCACTCGATATAAAGCTCCACCTTGTACTCCCCTGCTCAAACGAGGAGCAGACAAAGAACTGGAGCTACAACGACAAGCAGGAGTTTTATGCGATAATTATGGCGGCTGACAGCATTGAGTATATCGGCAGTGAATACACCAAGGACTGTATGAAACAGCGTAATGCCCGCCTGACAGAGCTTGCAGACTGCTGTGTGGCATATTATGACCAAAGCAACAGCAGGAGCGGCACAGGTCAGACGGTACGCATGGCTGAAGCCAAAGGTATTGAAGTGATAAACCTGTTCGATATGTAACCGCTTAATGTCGCATATCGGTACAATAAGTCAAATCCATCGTACTGTTCGATAATCTTCGGGCAAGTACGATGGATTTTTTCGCAAAAAAACACCCTCACAGCAAAAGCTGTGAGGGTGTATATTTTGTAATATCTCAGAATCTCTTACTTTGATTCTGTATCATCGTGAACAGTTCTATTCTCAGCAATGCTGCTCTTTAATACACGGATCTTTGTTCTGTCAGAGCCTGTTTCGATAAGTACAGTATCATCTGTAACTCTTAATACTCTGCCTACAATACCGCCTGTTGTTACTACTTCGTCAGCAACCTCAAGGTTGTTGAGCATTTCCTGCATCTTCTTGCCACGCTTCTTTTCGGGTCTTATGATAAGGAAGTAGAATATAACTACCATAAGTGCAAGGGGGATAAGCATTGTGAGAATGCTCACTATATCGTTTCCGCCCTGTCCTGTGGTTGTTGCTGTCTGTCCGCTTGATAATAATGTCAGTAATTCTGTCATTTTGTATTCCTTTCTTTTCCGTGCGATATTCGCTCTTTCGTTATTCTCTAATTATACCTTAAAAATGCCGCAAATGCAAGCACTTTTGTGTATTTATTCGAATCTTATATCGGTAAATCCGAGCTTTTCGAGTGCCGTTTTACAATTTTTGATTTCGTCTGCCGATAAATTTGCACTGCCTGTTATTCCGACCGATATTTCCTTGTCGCCGACAGTCTTCTTTACAAGCGTGAATATCTGATTTACTGCCTTGACCTTGTCCTTTTCGACCGTTGCTGTTTTGTCTGCCGAGGTCTGCAGCTTTGTGCCAAGTAGAGACATATCCATTGTGACAAGCACCCTGCTGTCACCCATCTTATCCTTAGCAGACCATATTTCAGCCGTACCGTCATAAGTCGTTGCCGACATTGTAAGCAGTGCGTCAGCCTTTATTTCAACCGTTGCGGTTGCGTTGCCTTCCTTTGCTTTCTTTGCGCACGATGCCGCAAGAACGGCTAATTTCTCGCTTCTGTTTGCATTCTGCAGTTCCTTTGACAACAGCGAGTAGTCATAGGACTGGAAGTTCGGGAAGACGGTGTTTTCAAGCTCAATATCGGCAAATCCTGCCTTTGCAAGCTCTCCGCAAATATCCGCATAATAATTTACCGCATCTGCGGAATAGGGAGTAGTCCACGGTTTACCGCCGTTATCGGCGGCGGCATCCAGCCAACTCCAGTTTCCGTCTGTAATTATATATCCTGCATTGTCGAAAAGATACGGTGTCTTTCTGTCGTAAAGCGTTGTTATAGCCGCAACGGGAGTGATTCCTGCCGTTTTGCACGCCTTTACTATCTGAGCCGCCGTCAGACTGCCCTTATTTACGTCTGTGTTGTCCTCTACAGCTTTAAGCGATGATTTGTATAACAGTTCGCCTGTGGTGTTTTTAAGCGTAAATACGGCAGTATTATAACCGCTGTCCTTTGCTGAGGCAAGGAACTTATTCAGTGCGGCATCGCTTTTCAGTGCGGAGTCGGGAGCGACCGTCGCAAAAGCAGATGTTACCTCGCTTGGCGCTGAGGAGGTGTTATCCTTTGTTGTATCACTGCCGCCTGAGTTGTCGGACGTGTTGTCCGAAGTGTTCGCCTGCGAATTGCTGTCCGATGTTTCGGGGAGCGATTCGGGCGGTGTCCACGCAGGCTCGCTCACAGAGGAATTGTCCCCGTTTCCGCCGAAAAACTTTATCAGCGGAGAAGCGACCGAGTATCCCACAAAGACAAGTGCGCCCAGTATCACAACGAAAAGAACCCCGTCAAATATCTTCCTGCCGGTGCTTTTACGTTTTTTATACAGATTTCTTCTTGAACGTTTTACCTTGAATCCTTTTTTTCTGCTCATATCAGTATCTCCATTTTAGAAATTATCAGATAGCGCCCGTGTTATATCCTGTCAGCGCATAGAATGCAAGTGACATAATGCCGACAAAAACCATCATTATCGGCATTCCTCTGAATGCCTCGGGAATAAGCGGAGAATTGAGCCTTTCGTTTGCGATATGAAGGAAGAACACCGCAATGAAGAAGCCTGCCGCTATTCCGACACCGAATCCCATATACGAAAAGAAATCAGCGTGGTATGTCGTGTTCAGGAACAATGCTCCCAGCACTGCCGCATTGAACACCGAAAGATGAACGTATTTCTTGATGTTTCTGAATATCTTTGGCAGGAATCTCCACAGGAGGAGCAGACTGCCCGTATATACTATGCTCACCGTCAGCGTGTATATAAGCGGCATGACAACATAAAAATACTGCCAGTCGGCAAGCCACCCGTCTATAAAGAACGTGATACAGCTTGAAACCACGATAACGTATGTTATGCCAAGACCGAGTCCGAATATGCTTTCTTTTTTTCTTGATGCATAGAACGCCACGCTTGTGCCGAGCGCACGGGAGAATATCGCATTCTCGACAAACATAGCGAGCATAGCCGTATTGATAAAAAGTGCTAATTTATCCATCACTGCGCTCCTTTACGTTGTCGTCCGGCGAGGGAAGCAGATGAGGTGCAGCAGGCTTGCTTTCGGTGCTTGAACGGTAGGTGTGAGCCGCCGCCTTGTTATGCTCCTCGCTGTTAAGCCTTATTCTGCGGTTACGCAGATAGTTGTAAAGCGCCCTGAACATACCTGCCATTATTCCGACAAGTATAAATCCGCCGAAAGGTGATTCAAAAGCCGCAATCTTGAAATCAAACAGCTTTATTCCGGCAAATGTGCCGAAGCATATCAGTTCCCTGAAGCCTCCGGTAAGGACGCACACTGCGCCGAAGCCCGCTATGAAGAAAATTACGTCGATTATCATTTTCAGCTTGTCCTCAAGATAGAAACGGCTTTCCGTTTTCGAGAAGATAAGAGCGTTTGTAATTATAAGCGGCATATAGATGCCTATAAGCTCGACCGTAAGCGGAAAGATCTGCTCTAAAAGAAGTACGGTCGGGATATAATAGACCGAGCCTACCAAGGCATATATAATTACTCTGAGGGTATAAACTATTTTTTTCGGTACAAACGAACAGGTAACTATCGTCAGAAACGATATTATCGCAAAAGCAAGAGCGATTACCACGCCCTTCTTGAAGGTCGTAGCGGCGATTATAACAGGTGCGTTTACAATGCCTGTCATCAGCACGACATTCTGCTTTGCCAGTCCGTCTATAAGATCACGGGTGAACTTAAAGTCACTTTTCCGTGTCTTTTCCGGCTTCATCTGTTTTGCCTGAGCCATGCTGCGCCTCCTTTTCCTTTTCGTTTTCGTCGGCGGATTTCGCCGATGCTTTCTTCTTCTTTACCGTATCCGATATTTTGTCGGAAATATTCTCCATTACCGACTTTTTATGACGTTTTACCTTTGTGACCTTATTGTCGATAGGGGGCATATTATAATTAACAGGTTCAATCATAATTTCCTGCGTATCCGAAAGCTCCGGTGTCTTACCCTGCTTTGCATCCTTTGTCATTCGCTCAAACGAGCCGAGGTTATGCCTAAGGTATCTTAAAAGCTGTTTTGTCTGTACGCCTATTACGAATGCCAGCTTGTCAAGATACAGTGACAGAGCGTTTACTATCAGCAGAGAGAACACGAATATTCCCTCGATATTTGCGGAATTTCTGAATATAACCGTGATTACGCCGAGCGCTATGCCGTACAGCACCCTTCCGCCGTTAGTAAACGGAAGCGTCTGCGGATCGCTCGCAAGGAATATAAAGCCGAACAGTACAAATCCGCTTATAAAACGGAAAATAACAGCGTCCATAGCAGGCTCTACACTGCTTGTGAGATAGGAAAGCACGCCCATTACGGCTATTCCGCCCACAGTAGCGGAAAGCGACACGCTTCTTCTGCAGATAAGGCAGATACCGCTTACTATCAGCACGAGTATATGAGTAGTTCCCATAGGGCCGGGAAATCTTCCCATAAGTATCTCAAGCGGAGTCAGCGACGGCATTGCGCCGTTCTTTATAAAACTGCTCTCGATTCCGCTTACAAGAGTTCCCGCATCTCCGAATATTTCCGGATGAGCGTCAAGCTGCGGATACATCAGCACCTGTGTCGGATAGCAGATTATAAGAAACGCTATCGCAACCGCCGCAGGATTGAATATATAGTTGTCCTTGCCGCCGAATATATGCTTTACCGTAATTGCAAGCACTGCGCCGATTATCACGACATAATATTCAACGCTTGCAGGGAGCATAAGAGCAAGAGCCATACCGTAGGCTATGGTTGACAGGTCTTTTACACCGTATTCCTTCTTTGAAAGGAAACAGCCTATCATATCGGTCAGTATGCAGGCAAGCACCGAGCAGGCGCACACCGTTACTACTCTCATGCCGTAAAAGCAGGTGGCAATGACGGTTATCGCCAGCATAAAAAGTATCTGATCGCCGTATATGCTTCTCGGCTTACGCAGTTTTTTCTTAGCCGCCTCCTTTGACATCAGCAAAGGAGCTTCGTCTATCTTCTTAAGAAGAGCTTCATTTGTGGTTGTATTCATTATATCTTTTTGTCCTTTCAGACTATAAGCTGTTTAACCGGTTTAACAGGAGGTGTCCCATGCAGATAGATGAGCTTGCGGGAAATACCGTAAAAATTACGCTTGATCCGTCGGATATGGACGGATACCGCATCAAATGCGAAGATATTTCGGGCGATTCCCGTACCTCAGAACTTGCCTTGTCAAGACTTATATCCTGCCTCAGCGAAGATCATGATCTCGGGCTTTGCGGAGAACGTCTGCTTGTCGAGGCTTTCCCGAAAAGCGACGGAGGGTGTACCTTATATATCTCCTGCCTTAAAGGCACTCCGTCCGGAAAAAACACTTCCTGCCGACCGCCGCTTACGGCGGTCATCTGCGAGGGAGAGCTTTGCGTTCTCGCAAGGCTCTGCAAGGCACTCAAGGCTGTCGCAGACCGTGTATCCTTATACGCAGACCGTGACGGGAAAGATTACCGTCTTGCTATTCATCTGCCGCAGAGCAGATCGTCCGAAAGCCGCATCGGAATTATACGGCACATCGTGTCGGAGTACCGCCTCCCGTTATATACGGATCTCAGCCGTATGAGCGACACGGAGGAATATTACACTCTGCTTACAGACAAAGCAACTGAGCTGTTGCCCGACTGCTTTTAGCGTATAGCGTCTGCCGCCGCTTTCATATCCACTGCCCTGAACAGATATGTTCCTGCTACAAGTACGTTTGCACCGGCATCTTTTACTGTTGCGGCGGTTGCCGTGTTGATACCGCCGTCAACCTGTATATTCATTTTGTCAAATCCGTTTTCGTCGCAGTATTTACGGAGCATTGCCACCTTGTCGGCACACTGCGGAATAAATCCCTGCCCGCCGTAGCCGGGTTCAACGGTCATTACAAGCACCATATCGCACAGCGGCAGATAAGGTATGACTTCTTTCCAGTCTGTAGCAGGCTTTATGGCAAGTCCTGCGTTCATACCGTTTTCTCTTATCGCTCTGAGATTTTCTTCCGTATTGCCATTGCTTTCAAGGTGGATAGTAAGCATATTACTTCCTGCCTTTGCAAAAAGCGGTATAAGCTTTGTGGGATCGGTCACCATAAGGTGCGTGTCAAAATATATATCGCTCACTTTACGCATAGCGGCAACCACGTTGTTCCCGTAGGTTATATTGTCAACGAAAACTCCGTCCATAACATCTATATGAAGCCACTCGACCTGTGCGTTTTCGGTACGGCGGATTTCTTTTTCTATATTTGTCAGGTCGCTCGCAAGCATTGAAGCAGAGATAATGTTTTTCATGATTTCTCCCGTCCGGTCCGTAGACCTATTTATACAGTATAATGATATATCATAACCGCTTTTTCGTCAAGTAAATGCAAAAAATTAAAGAAAATTTCCGCAGAATAAACAAAAAAGAGGCAAAAGCCTCTTTTTATATTGTCGAAAATCTATGCTATTGTTACATAAAAGGGGTTTGGGGCGTAGCCCCAATGCAGGTCGTCAGTCGATTGTGTCGCTGCGTCTGTGCATCGACAGCCATTTGTACCGTTGCATCGTGCAACGGCTTTGTGTGGCCGTCGTTATGCATCCTTGCATAGCGATTGTGTCCGACTGACTGCAAGCGTCCTTGCTTGGTATGGGCGGCAGCCCATGCTATTTCCCCTTCCCTTTGGGGGAAGGGGTCAGGGGTTGGGGGATAAAACAGTAAATAGCAATATTTTCGAATTTTAAACCTTTACATAGAACGGAACTTTTTCTTTTGTCGCCTGTTTTGCGGCAGGCTGATTGAAGTTCATTATCATAAACGGCGCTTTTTCGTCGTTTATATCCTTCAGTACCTTTTCGGTAAAGTCCTTGGTAAAGTCGTCGAATTTGTCGTCCTCACCCTCGAAATCCACGATTATAAGGCGGTTGAGCTGATTTACCTTGCGCATATTCATAATATATGCCTTCTTGATATCCTTACGGCTGTCAAAATAGCTCGTTATAGGCTTGGTAACAGTGTCAGGCACGCCCGTAACCTCGTTTATGACAGTAAGCTCGCCGCTGTTGAATTTTTTCTGCCTTATATAATTTGCTATTACCTCTGCCTGCTGAGGACCGCAGATAATGTTCTCAGTGAAGGGGTTTATAACAAAGCCCTTCATAGCACACTTCGGCTGTGACAGCATAGCGGAAAGATCCTTATATGTAACGGCGATTATGCAGATCTTGCTTATATCATTGATGTTCTTCTGCATTGTTTCCATATCGGTGAACACCATAAAATATTTCTCGTTCTGAGGATTTGTAAGGTGCGAGAACTGTACCTTCATCTGATTTTCGTTCTCCCCCGACATATCCGTCACGGTTACAGGCGCAAGAAGTCTTGCCTCCATCAGATTGTCGATATAATCCACCTGATACTGCGGTTCGGGATTTGTTTTCTCTTCAGCGCACTTTTTCAGTGTCCTCATCACTTCGAGCAGTTTCGGGTTGGTTATTTTCTTTGTCTGTTCCTGTATCGTGTTCAACTGTTCCTGTGTCATTTATCATATTCCTTTCCCGAAGAAAATTATATTTCGTTACGGTTTTCAAGCGCCCTCTGGAGCGTAACATCGTCCGCATATTCAAGCGATGCGCCCGCAGGCAGACCATACGCAAGACGGGTCACCTTTACTCCCAGCTGCTTTATCATTCTTGAAAGATATGTTGCCGTAGCCTCTCCCTCGATAGTCGGACTTGTAGCCATTATGACCTCGTCCGTATCCGACAGCCTTGCCATAAGCTCTTTTATTTTAAGCTGCTGCGGACCTATCGAATTCATCGGTGACAACAGCCCGTGAAGTACATGATACACTCCGTCAAAGCCGCCGCTTCGTTCTATGGCGGAAACGTCCTTTGGACTTTCCACAACGCATATGACCTTGTGGTTCCTGCGGCTGTCCGAGCATATATCGCACTTGTCCGTATTGCAGATATTCTGACATACACTGCACAGCTTCATACTGCGCCTTGCCCGTAGAATTCCGGACGCAAACTGCTCCACTTCTTCCTCCGGGGCGTTCAGTATATAATATGCCAGCCTCTGCGCCGTTTTAAGACCGATGCCGGGGAGCTTGGCGAATTCCTGCGCCGCCGTTATAAGCGGCTGAGAATTATATTCAGCCATTAAACAAGTCCCGGAATGTTAACTCCGCCTGTTACCTTTTCCATCTCTGCGGCACTTACTTCTTCAATCTGCGTGATAACGGCATTTACGCCTGCTACGATAACGTCCTGAAGATCCTCGATAGCGTCCTTGTCAACTACCTCGGGGTTGAGCTTAACCTCCTTGAGTACCTTTGCACCGCTCATCGTAACTTCAATCATACCGCCTGCGGCAGAAGCCGTGAAATCTCTTGCCTCAAGCTCAGCCTGTACACGCTCGATGTCTTCCTGCATCTTCTGAGCCTGCTTTATCATGCTGTTCATGTTGTTTGCGCCTCTGTTCTGGTATTCCTTGGGTAATCTTGCTTTCATTGTGATTTTTCCTTTCGTATCTTTAAGTCAACGACTTAATTTTTTGGTTTTTTGTATTTTATTTTTACGCCCATTTTTTCCGCTCTTGACAAGAAATCGGAAACAGGGTCGCTTTTATCTTTGCTTTCGGCTGTATCGCCGTTATTGTCAAAGGTCATTACAAGCCTTCTGCCTGTTACCTCTTCGGCGGCTTTCTCAAGCCGTTCCTTCGAGTCGCCTGTTGTCAGGAAATCATACTGGAATTTCTGATAACCGCTGATATTCACCGTATCCCGACCGAGCGTCACCTGCACCTGTCCCAGTATAGCCTGCAGTATAACGGGAAGTCTGTCGAGTATCTCGGTTACCTGCGGATCGGCATTACCGGTACCCTGTGTTTTTGGCATTTTTGTGCTTTGCTCATATGCTGTCCTTGGCGGAATATTACCCGACTGTACCTGTTCAGCCTGTTGAGCAGGCTCGGCAGGAGCGACGTTTATAGGTGGTTCGTCAAGGTCAAACGGAGGAGCATCTTCGTTTCCTGCACTTGCGTTTTCATCAGCACCGCCCGTACCCTCAAACAGCCAGTCCGGCTTGTTGCCGTTGCCGTTTGTATTGCTTGCCTGTTCCTGCGGTGCAACGCTTGTCTGCGGTTCGTCAAGGTCAAACGGAGGAACATCTTCGTTTCCTGCACTTGCGTTTTCATCAGCACCGCCCGTACCCTCAAACAGCCAATCAGGCTTGTTGCCGTCACCGCTTGTATTGCCTGCCTGTTCCTGCGGAGCGGGCTCAGGCGGAGCAACGCTTGCCTGCGGTTCGTCAAGGTCAAACGGAGGAATGTCTTCGTTTCCTGCGCTTGCATTATCATCAATACCGCCCCTACCTTCAAACAGCCAGTCAGGCTTGCTGTCTGCGTCATTCCGCTCTGTACCGTTCTGCTGTACCGGAGCGGACGGAGCTGTCACGTCCTTCTGCTTATCATCAGCGGATGTGATTTTATTTTCTATCCTGTTCAGCGTATCTGCAATAATATCCTGCGGTCTGTCGCCGGTTACGCTTACGGGCTTTGCGGATTGCGCCGGTATATGCTTTTCTGTGCTTTCGCCGGTTTGCACTGCGGTTCTCGGCTGAATGCTTATCTCGCCGTCACACAGCTTGTCGAGCCTGTTCTCCAGTTTTTCAAGCCTTAACGACAATGCCGATGTGTCACTGTCAAGACGTGGCGTACACAGCCTTATAAGGCACATTTCGGCAACCGTCTTACGCTTTGCCGTTTTCGGAGTTCTCGCAATGCAGTCCTGCAGTATATCCATACACCGCATTATTTCTCCGAGAGTAAACTCCTTTGTCTGCCTTGCAAGATCGTTTCTTGTTCCGCTTCCTGCAGGGATAAGCGAAAAGTCGGAGTTCGTTGCCGACAGTATGCACAGATTTCTGAAATGCGACAACAGCTCGTCAAGAAGAAGCATAAGATCCTTCGACTGATTGTGAAGCTCGTCGAGAATTTTCAGTGCCTCGGGCGCATTCTGCTCGTGTATGCACTGTGCAAGCGTGAACAGATGCTCTGTTCCTGCGATGCCTGCGGTAGTCCTTACGGTTTCCTCGTCAATGTCGGCACTCACGCTTATACACTGGTCGAGCAGCGAAACCGCATCTCTCATACCGCCGTCGGACAATCTTGAAATAAGTCTTGCCGCATCCTCGGTTATATTTACGTTTTCTTTTTTTGCTATCTCGCACAGCCGCTTTGTACTTTCTTCTACGTCAATTCTTGAAAAGCGGAACTGCTGACATCTTGATGCGATAGTCGCAGGCACCTTGTGTATCTCGGTAGTCGCAAGTATGAATATAACGTGCGGCGGCGGTTCTTCTATGGTTTTCAGAAGTGCGTTGAATGCCTGTGAGGACAGCATATGCACCTCGTCTATTATATAAACTTTATAACGGCAGACAGTCGGAGCGTACATAACCTCGTCACGCAATGCCCTTACATCGTCAACGCCGTTGTTTGAGGCGGCGTCCATCTCGATTATATCCGGACAGCCGGCGGCTATCGCCTTACAGCTTTCACATTCTCCGCAGGGGTTGCCGTCAACGGGAGATAAGCAGTTTACCGCCTTTGCCATCAGCTTTGCACAGGTGGTCTTACCCGTACCTCTCGAACCTGTGAACAGATAAGCGTGAGCCGGAGTGCCGGCCTTTATCTGATTTTTCAGTGTGGTGGTTATATGTTCCTGCGAAATTACTTCGTCAAAGGTGGCAGAACGATACTTACGATAAAGAGCAAGATGCATAACTAACCTCCCGTGACAAAGTACATAATAATCGGTAAATAAAACGATACGCAAAAATAGAACCCATGATTATGAGTGTAAACTTGCTGCGGCACAGGTCATAACTGCTTAATGCTGCTCGGTTCCCCGCCTGACATGGTTCACAGGACTCCCTTGCACAGGGCTTACACCCATAATCACGGGTTCTATTTCTGATACTGTACTATTGTACCATAGTTTAAATAAAAAATCAAGCCTTATTATTCTATTTTTAATTACTGTCCGTAATGAACACCGACCGCAAAAAAAATCACCCGCCGAAAAAGCGGGTGAAAGTAAATCAGATAAAGCAAAATCAGTCAGGAAATATACCAAAAAAAGAAGTGGTTGTCATTATAATCAATCATTATCTGCCTTGAGGACAGCATTCAGCATAACCGTTGCGCCCTCAGTGCAATGCTCCGGGCTTGAATATTCCGGCTCGCAGTGTGAAAGACCGTCCTTCGACTGTACGAATATCATAGTTGTCGGGAGCATATATGCGGCAAACTGTGCGTCGTGACCTGCGCCTGAGTGGATATACTGGTGCTTGATACCACATTCTTCTGCAGATGCCTTTACATAGCTTACCAGCTTCTTATCCCAGTAGACAGTATCACGGTTCCAAGCCTTTTCTACCTTGCAGGTACAGCCTGCCCACGTTTTTTCCTCGCAGGATTTTACGATAGCCAGTACCTTTTCAAGTACCTTGGGGTCCTCGTGACGTGAGTCGAACGAGAAGTCGAAGAAGTCGGGTACACAGGTATGTACGCAGGGGTGGCATACAACCTCGCCCGTTGTGTAAACAAGGTCGCTGTAGCCGAGCTTGTCGATTTCCTCATGCAGATAGCACAGAGCCTGTGAAGCGGCAAAGAATGCGTCACGGCGCTTGGGCATCGGGAATGTGCCTGCGTGGGTTGTCTGACCGTAGAACTTCAGCCTGTAGTTGAACATACCCAGTACACAGTCAACAACGCCTATATCGTTTCCTGCATCTTCAAGGATAGGACCTTGCTCTATGTGAGTTTCAAACATATACATATATCTGTCGGGTGACAGGCGGTACTTCTTGTCGCCCTTGAAGCCCGACTTGTCAAGCGCTTCACCGAATGTCGATGTATTGTCAAGGATACTCTTTGAATTCATCATATCCTCATATTTGAACTTGCATCTGATGTCCTCAGGCAGATAATCGTAGCATACGATACCCGAACACATCATAGCGGGCGGATACAGCGAGCCTTCCTCGTTTGTCCATATCATAGCGGTGAGAGGATGCTTATGTGGGATGTTCTTCTCGTGTACTGTTTCAAGCACCTCCATAGCCGACATAACGCCGAGTATACCGTCATAGTTACCGCCGTTCTTTACCGAGTCACAGTGGGAAGCCATTACGATACGCTTTGCGTCGGGGTCTGAGCCGGCGAGCGTTGCGTAGATATTCGCAACATCATCTATCTCGATCTCTGCGCCGATAGCCTTCATACGCTTGATGAACTCGTTACGGGCCATAATAGCCTCGGGCGAGAGCGAGTAACGTGTGATACCGCCGTGGCCTGCATCACCGAATTTGCTGAAAGTGGAGATCTTATCCTTCATTCTGTCTAAACTGCATTCATACATTTGTACGTCATCCTTTCCTTTGAAAACAAAACGGCGCAGAACTTTCATCGTCCTGCGCCGTTGCGGTACTTGTTTTTTCTTTACCTGTATTGTACTACCGAAAGTCTGAGAGGTCAACCGGTTTTACAGGGTTTTGTGCTATAGCACAAGCACGTTTGTGCAAGTTTAGAATTGACAACTTGCAAAATGCGGTTATAAGATAACGTTGTGATGCGGATTTTCAGCAATTATTTGAAGTTACTTTATAATCAAAATGCAAAAAGCTGTCCGTCAAGACAGCTTTTGCGATGGCTATATAAAATTGGGTATAGAAATTTCTGAATTATTCTGCGAACATAGGTGTTGAGAGGTAACGGTCGCCTGTATCGGGGAGAAGAACAACAATGTTCTTGCCTTTATTCTCGGGGCGCTTAGCAAGCTGTGTAGCCGCGTAAACTGCCGCACCGGATGAGATGCCGACAAGTAAGCCCTCTTTTCTTGCAAGCGTTCTGCCTGTTGCGAATGCGTCCTCGTTCTCGACTGCGATTATTTCGTCATAAATCTTGGTATCAAGCGTTTCGGGAACAAAGCCTGCGCCGATACCCTGTATCTTATGAGGTCCTGCAACACCCTTTGAAAGCACGGGCGAGCCTGCAGGTTCAACCGCAACTACCTTTACGTTCGGGTTTTTGCTCTTGAGGTACTTACCTACGCCTGAAACCGTACCGCCTGTGCCTACACCGGCTACGAAGATGTCAACCTTTCCGTCTGTATCTTCCCATATCTCGGGACCGGTTGTATTGAAGTGAGCGGTGGGGTTTGCGCTGTTTGTGAACTGGCTGGGAATGAATCCGCCCTCGATCTGCTGTGCAAGCTCCTCTGCCTTTGCGATTGCGCCCTTCATACCCTTTGCACCGTCTGTAAGTACAAGTTCTGCACCGTATGCCTTGAGCAGATTACGGCGCTCAACGCTCATGGTCTCGGGCATTGTGAGGATTATTCTGTAGCCCTTTGAAGCGGCTACAGCAGCAAGTCCTATACCTGTGTTACCGCTTGTAGGCTCGATTATAACTGCGCCGGGCTTGAGTGCGCCCTTAGCCTCGGCATCGTCTATCATCGCCTTTGCGATCCTGTCCTTTACGCTTCCTGCGGGGTTGAAGTATTCGAGCTTTGCGTAGATGCTTGCGGGAAGCTCGTTCAGAGCTATGTAGTTGTTGAGCTTTAATATGGGTGTGCCGCCTATAAGGTCTGTGATCTTGTCAAATGTTCTCATTGTGATTTTCTCCTTTTCGATTCATAATCTGTTATACGTTAAGTTTAATTTTCGTTTGTTATTCCGTCGGTATAAAACCGTGTGTTGCATTTACAACAAAAGTATATCTGTCTTACTTTGAAGATGCCGCTAAAATCAACATCGGAAACCGCTGATATATCTTGTCATGTCCTTGTTCATATCCTTACCTCGTTTTCGGTTCGGTTTAATCTCTAAAAGCCTATCGACTTTGTAGGCTTTATTATATCACTGCTTTCGGCATTTGTCAAGGGGGTTTTGAAAAATTTTTCAAAAATATGCAAAATGAGTGGAGTTGGGTTTGGGGGAACTTGCGGAATTGGCGGTGCCGGCAAGAGCGATAAGGTTATAACGGGAGTGGCAAGCAAGGCGTTACCGGAGCGATGTAAACAAAAAAATCCGCCGTTAAAAAACAGCGGATCCGACATATCTTTACATATTCAGAAAATACTCGTGTACTCTTGTATCGCCGTCAAGCTCCGGGTGGAAGGCTGTCACAAGCTGATTTTTCTGTCTTGCGGCTACTATTTTTCCGTCCACCTCCGAGAGAACCTGTACATCGTCATAAACCTTGTCGATATACGGCGCACGGATAAACGTCATAGGAATTTCTCCGATACCCTCAAACTGCGCTTCGGTATGGAAACTGCCGAGTTGTCTGCCATAAGCGTTGCGGTTGGCAACAATGGACATTGTCTGCAGGTGCTGTGCACTGTCGTTTGAGATAGATTTTGCAAGCAGGATAAGACCTGCACAAGTGCCGTAGACAGGCATACCGCCTTCGATACGGCTCTTTATGCCGTCAAAAAGATCAAGTTCACGGAGCAGCTTTCCCTGTACCGTGCTTTCACCGCCGGGAATTATAAGGCGATCGAAGCTGCGGTCAAGATCCTTTTTCTGACGTATCTCAAAGCTGTCTGCACCGAGCTTTGAGAGAATTTTTTCGTGTTCCGCAAATGCGCCCTGAAGCGCAAGAACTGCTACTGTCATTAGTTGTGTCCTTTCGGCTGAGCGGTTTATTACAGCCATCTTCTTTTTGCTCAGCACTTTTTATAAATCCGCCGTTTTGCAAGCTTTTATATATTTCTAATGTTTATAAAGACGGAATTTGAAGCGGCACATCGCCGCAAATTGCAATAAGCCCAAATATCGTTTATCCCCGACCGTCCCACTAATCTTAGCTATGTTCCAACCTTTAAAAAGGTCGGAACAGTCGGCGGCGACCCGCCGCCTTATTTGCCTCGTTCTGCCATGAGGAGAGCGATTTCCTGTTCGTTTATGCCGACCATAGCTTCACCGAGATCCTCCGACAGTTCTGCAATCATCTTAGCGTCAGTGTAGTTTGTAACAGCCTTTACGATAGCGGCGGCTCTCTTTGCAGGGTTGCCCGACTTGAAGATACCGCTTCCTACGAATACGCCCTCAGCGCCGAGCTGCATCATCAGAGCGGCATCGGCAGGAGTTGCAACACCGCCTGCGGCGAAGTTTACAACGGGGAGCTTGCCATTTTCCGCAACATACTTTACAAGCTCATAGTCGACCTGAAGATCCTTTGCGGCTTGGTAAAGTTCGTCCTTTGACATAGATGTCAGCCTGCGGATCTCCTGCTGCATCATTCTCATATGCCTTACAGCCTGTACAACGTCGCCTGTACCGGGCTCGCCCTTTGTTCTTATCATAGAAGCGCCTTCTGAGATACGGCGGAGCGCCTCACCTAAGTCCTTTGCACCGCATACGAAAGGCACGTTGAACTTTGTCTTGTCGATGTGGTACTTGTCATCTGCGGGAGAAAGAACCTCGCTCTCGTCTATATAATCTATCTCGATAGCCTCAAGTATCTGCGCTTCGGCGAAATGACCGATACGGCACTTTGCCATAACGGGAATTGTAACTGCGTTCTGAATGCCCTTTATCATAGCAGGGTCGCTCATTCTTGCAACACCGCCTGCGGCTCTTATATCGGCAGGGATACGCTCAAGCGCCATAACTGCGCAAGCGCCTGCCTCCTGTGCTATTCTTGCCTGCTCAGGCGTTGTAACGTCCATTATTACACCGCCCTTTAACATCTGGGCGAGGTTTTTGTTAAGTTCATATCTTTCGTTTGACATAGTTGAAAACTTCCTTTCCTGTCGGGTATTATTGTTTTACTTTGCTAAGCGCATTTGTCCAGACTGCTAAATAATAATCTCTTGTTTATTTAATGGGGTTTGGGGCGTAGCCCCAAGCGGGGTGAGGGCGGCAGCCCCACACTCAGCCCCGGCACGGACGCCGGGCGTGTATGCCCAAAGGCTCTGCACGATGCAGAGTCAACCAAGCATACACAGCCCTTCACCAAGGGGAAGGGGTTTGGGGATAGGGATAATAAATTTGCAGTTCGTTTTAAACACGAACTTTAAGTCTGGCAGACTGCCATTGTGCAAGTACATACAAGTATTATTACAATACCTATTGTATATCCCGACAGCCCCTGTTGCAATTCAACAGTTTCAACCGAGTTTTCAACATTTTTTGTTTATTATAATCTTTTTACATAAACCTTACATACGTTTTTTGTTGACTTTTCACAAACACTTTCGAACGACAAATTTACAGTATCTTACATCGCCGTCAAAATGCAGAGAAAAAAGCCTACAGAACTTATCGGTTTTGGTGATTGTGTAGAAAAGAAAGAATCTATGCACCTATCTGATAATTATAAACGGAAATGAAGGTTCAAGTGGTGGCAAATGCTACGGGAGAGGCTTGCCCCTCCCGAATCGGTTTTGGTGATTATGCGCATATCCGATCGTTCTGTCACAGATATCCGCCGATAACGTAATCTCGACAAAGCAGAGGCAAAAAGAACGGCGAATTGTCAGCGGCAACCTGCCGCATCAACACAATAACTGCTTCCTCAATCCCTCCAGTATCTTCTTCTCTCTGCGTGACACCTGCACCTGCGTCATTCCCAGTATTTCTGCCGTTCTGCTCTGCGTACATTCCTCGCTGTAACGCAGTATTATTAGCCTGCGGTCAAGCGGCTCAAGACGGGAAACAAGCTGTCGCAGTGCCATTCTGTCAAGCGCTTTCGGCTGTTCAGGCTCAACGGGCAGGTCGAAACTGCCCTCGTCGTTTTCTTCATCGTCATAACTGCTTAATGAAACAGGCGGAAGCGAAGCCCCAAGCGCAAGCGATGCTTCTTCGGGCGTTATCCCAAGCTTTTCCGCCAGCACCGAAATATGCGGTTCTTCGCCGTTTTTGATAAGCTCGTCACGGAGCCTGCAAATTTTCAGTGACAACTCTTTTAAACTGCGGCTCACCTTTACCGTACCGCCGTCACGGAAAAGCTGTTTTATTTCCCCCATGATGACCGGTACCGCATACGTTGAAAACTTCAGCCCCCTGCTTTCGTCAAAATTATTGCCTGCCTTTACAAGACCGACACAGCCTGCCGAAAACAGTTCGTCATATTCTATCCCCCGATTTCTGAATCTGCCTGCTATCGAATGCACCAGTGCGAAATGCTCCGTGATGAACGAATTGTCCTTGTCGGCGCTCATTTAAGCACCCTTTTTTCAAAGCGGAACGTGAGCGTGACCGTTGTGCCTTTTCCTATCTTTGATGATACCTTTACCTTATCGCAACAGCTTTCCATAACCGCAAAGCCAAGTCCGCTCCGCTCAAGTTCCGGCTTTGTTGTAAACAGCGGCTCCATCGCCTTTTTCACGTCTTCTATACCACAGCCCTTGTCGGTTATCTTTATGTATACTTCTTCATCTTTTATACGGGCGGTTATATTTATGATGCCCACCGTTTCACATTCCGAATAAGCGTGTACCACACAGTTCGTCACCGCCTCGGAAACCGCCGCCTTGACGCTCCCCAGCTCGTCAACTGTCGGGTCAAGCTGGGAAACGAATGCCCCTACAGCCGCCCTTGCATAGCTTTCGTTTCGTGACAGGGCAGGGAACGACAGCTTAACATAATTTTCGCACTTCATTTTTTATCCTCCGTATTTTTACCGCTTATTATAAGTCGTGACAAGCCTGCCACCTGTATTATCCTGCGTACCGACGGCGACGGATTTTTTACCGCCACACCGCCGCCGAACGATTCCATAATGCGTTGCCTGCCGAGTATAAGTCCTATACCCGAGCTGTCCATAAATGATACGCCGGACATATCCAGAATAAGCATAGACGGCATAAGCCGCTCAAGTTCTGCGTCGATTCTTATTCTTATTCCCGATGCTTCAAAATGCCCGATTTCTCCGCTTATGACAGCTGTTATTCCGCCGTTTCGCTTTATTATCTCAACTCCGGCACCCGTAAAAACTCCCCCTTTTTCTTGTTGCGTTATGCTTACAGCTTGTATTTTATACCTGTGCTTGTGAAAAACGTGTCGTAACAAGGGCGGAGATCGGCATTTCAATTTGACAACGGCAAGTTAAATATGTTATAATAATCGTAATTGTAAAACAAAATGGGGTATAAGACGCAAAAAAGCGTAACACAGCCCATAAGACATAGATATGAGGAGATTTTATGCAGACAAAAACAGTATGCAGATTTGCACGCATTCCCAGGACCATATGCCTTATAGCCTTATCTGCGGTGATATTTACCGGTATACTTGTCCTTATGGTATTTGCGCTTGCACTTACCGCAAACGGCATGATAACACTGCCGTCCGCATTTATACGCATAATAGGAAAGGGCAGTATTTTCGTATCCGACCTGTCGGAATATACGATGCTGTTTTTCGGAGCGGCAAGCCTTTTCTTCGGGCTTGGGCTGATACTTCTGAGCGTAGCGAGAATATGCCCCTTTGCCGCATCTTTTGTCTACAGACTTTTTTCAAAGACTAAAGAATGAAGCTGAAAGATCATATCCGTTTCCGCCATATCCGTGTGCAGAAGCTGACGGCTATTCAGGTGCTTATCCGCATATTTTTCCTGTGCGGAGCGATATGCCTTATCGCTATGCTTATGTTTGCGCTGATAATCGACAAGGACTACCGCAGTAATGTAAAGCACGGGAGCGGGAGCTTTCCGTTTACACAGTACCTTACTGTCGAAACAACGGATATTCCGGTATATATAACACGTTCTTCGGACGAGCTGATACACGTTTCGTATGTCAGCGATACGGAGGTTGATATTTACGAGGACGGCGGACGGCTTATAGTCGAGCAGGTGCCGAGCCTTGTGATAACGCTGTTCACCCGTGAGCAGTTCAGCTACAGGATCGAAATACAGCTTCCCGACAAGCCGTTTTCAAGCCTTAATCTGTACACTGCGTCATCCGACCTGCATTGCTGTGCGGTGAGCGGATATATGGTGAATATAAAATGCAAGAGCGGAAGCGCCGATATAGAAAGGCTGTCCTGCTCGGGAACGCTCGGCATCGACTGCGACAGCGGTAAAATAAATATGTATATAGACGAATTTTCGGGCGGAAGCCTTGTCAATTCCACAGGCACAGTGGATATTGATTTTGCAAAGGACGCAGACACGGTCATTTCGCAGGGAACACGTTGCTATATAAACGGCCTTGCGGCAGTGAGCGACGGCAGAGCCGCCGAGAATGACGATTTAGCCATAACCTCGCCTTCGGGCAGAGTAAGAATAAATACAAACGTAAAACGTTAAATTAAAAGCGGCAGTGCCGCAATATGAAAGGACAAACCTTATGAACAACGTAAAACAGACATTTACCATCACCATCCCCTCAAAGACAGGCTATATGGATCTTACCGAGGATGTAATGGAGTGCGTGCGCAGATCCAATATCAGAAACGGCATCATATCAATTTCTTCAATGCACACCACTGCGTCGGTGTTCACCGCAACGAATGATATTGAAGCGCTGAACGGTTACCTGAAATATTACGAAAAGGTATCCACCCTTGCCGAAGAACCGCTCAGAGCGGCTATCTGCCACCAGCTTGCAGGCGGCTCGGTCGTTACCGCTATCTGTGACAGCGAGATCTCGCTCGGTCTTACGCAGTACATAATATATATGGATTTTGACGGTGAACGTGAAAAGACAGTAGAAATAAATATAATCGGAGAATAAGATGATCTCAGTAGTTATACCTGCCTTCAATGAGCAGGAAAATATACCTGCCGCCGCAGAAAGGCTCGGCGGTATATTAGCGCCGCTGTCCGACTATGAGCTGATATTCGTTGACGACGGCTCAAAGGACGGAACGTGGGAGCTTATAAAACAGCTCGGAGAAACGGACGAGCATATAAGAGGACTTCATTTTTCGAGAAATTTCGGCAAAGAGGGAGCCGTTTTTGCAGGACTTAAAGCCGCAGACGGCGATTGCGTTGCGGTGATTGACTGCGATTTACAGCATCCGCCGGAGCTTCTTGAAAAGATGTATGCCGCATGGAAAAACGGTGCGGAGGTCGTAGAGGCGGTCAAAGCGTCAAGAGGCAAGGAAGGCATAATATACAAGCTCTTTGCAAAGACCTTCTACCGTATGATGAAGAACAGCTCGGCTATTGACCTTGACGGCGCAAGCGATTATAAGCTGATGGACCGCAAGGTAGTCAACGCACTTAACGAAATGCCCGAAAGGCTGACCTTCTTCCGTGCGCTTTCAAGCTGGGTAGGCTTCAGGACAGAGCGTGTCGAATTTGACGTTGCACCAAGAAACGCAGGCAAGACAAAGTGGTCGTTCAGAAAGCTGTTCAGATACGCTATAAGCTCGATAACCAGCTTTACAAACGTGCCTATGCAGATAATCACCTGGTCGGGAGTGCTGTTCTTTATATTTGCCGTGATACTGGCCATACAGACCCTTGTCAACTTCTGTACAGGAAAGGCGGCAGACGGCTTTTCGACCGTAATACTTCTTCTGCTTATAATAGGCAGTATACTTATGCTCGGTATCGGCATTATGGGATATTATCTCAGCAAGATATACGAGGAGATAAAGCAGCGTCCGAGATATATAGTCAGCGAAGAATCAGGACGCAGGCAAAGACGTGAGGACAATAAATAATGGCAAATTTCAGAGAAAAAATGCTGTCATTCAGACACCTGTGCTATAAGAACGGTTATCTGTTTGCGGCGTTTCTTATCCCTGTTATACTGATGGGTATAGCTTATATATCATTTGATATATATCCGTTTGGCGAAAAGTCGGTGCTGTCGCTTGACCTTAACGCACAGTATGTTTTCTATTTCGACTATGTGCATGACGTAATAGGCAACGGCGAGAGCCTTATGTACTCGTGGAGCAGAAACCTGTCGGGCGAGTTTATGGGCATAATCGGCTATTATCTTGCAAGCCCGTTCAATATACTTGTATGGATATTCCCACGCAGTATGATAACCGAAGGCCTGCTTACAATGATGCTCGCAAAGTTCGGTGCGTGCGGCGTTACCTTTGCGCTTTTTGCACATAAGTCGCAGAAGCTGTCAAAGACAACGGCGGCCTTATTCGCTCCGATGTATGCCTTGTGCGCATATATGATAGTGCAGACAATGGACCCTATGTGGCTTGACTGCGTTATCGCACTTCCGCTTATCTGCTGGGGTATAGATTCGCTTATAAAGGAAAACCGCTTCAGACTGCTCATAGGCTCGCTTGTCTATGCGTTCGTGTCGAACTTCTACATAGGCTTTATGGCGGCGATCTTCTCGGTGCTGTATTTTATCTGCCGTTACTTTTCGCTTGAAACCTATACGGGCAACACAGGAATTAACATCGCAAAAAAATTTGTTACAAAAGGTGCGTTTTTCGGAATATGCGGAATAGTTTCCGCTATGATGAGCGCATTTATGATACTGCCTGTATACAATTCACTTCAGAACGGCAAATTCAGCTTCACCGAGCCGGATTATTCGCTTGTTAATAATTTTAATCTTATAGATATAGCAAGAAAGCTGTTCCCAAATACCTACGATACGGTAAGGATGGAGGGTCTGCCGGCACTGTTCTGCTGTTCTCTTGCGCTTGTGCTTGCGGCGGGATTTTTCTGCTCGGGAGCATTTAAATTCAAGCAGAAAATTGCGGCAGGTGCGCTTATAGGCTTGCTTGTTGTAAGTATGTATATCCGTCCGGTCGATATGATATGGCACGGCGGACAGATGCCCAACTGGCTTCCCTACCGCTACTCGTTTATGCTTTCGTTTATCATAGTCGCTCTTGCGGCACATTGCTTTGAACAGCTTAAAGCGGTCAGAGCGAGAACGGTCGGAGCAATTACGCTAAGTTATATTGCTCTCATAATATACACAGAGGCACAGGATACCTTCATAACCACGCTTGACAGCAGCGGACGTGAGGTGTTTGACGGCATAACCGTTGCACTTCCTGCCATAGTATTCATGGCGGTCGCAGGCATTACCGTATATGCGGCAAGGCATTATATGAAAAAGAGCGAGCTGTCAAAGACAGGCGTGATACTTGTAACCGCAGTGATATGTGCGGAGCTTTGCTTCAACGCAACAAATACGCTGACAAAAATGCACAAGGATATTACCTTCTCGACAAGGGACAGCTATTTAAGCGTTATACTTCCGCTTCGTGAAAAGGTGGAGGAGATAAAGGCGCAGGATGACGGCTTCTACAGGATAGAGAAAAACTTCTTCCGCTCGGTAAACGACCCTATGGCTGTAAATATGTACGGTCTGTCGCACTCAAGCAGTACGCTGAATGCAAGAGCTATTGATATGCTCGGATTCTTCGGCTTCACGTCAAACGGTCACTATTCAAGGTTTTCGGGCAACACTCCGCTGACCTGCGATATTTTCGGCGTTAAATATATCCTTGATTGTGCAGGCGAATCCACAGCCAACATAAAATCAGCAGACGATATAAAAGTCACTGAAAACAAGGACGCACTGCCTGTAGGCTATCTTGCAAACAGCAAGCTGTCCAAGCTTGAGCTGTCAAAGTATGACGTATTCGAAAATCAGAACGCTCTGCTTAACGCAATGACCGGAGGAAACAGAGAATTCTTCACGGTATTTTCCGCAGACGGCGAGCCTTATGCCGAAAACTGCAAAAAAGGCTCGTTTGAAAATCAGCATATAGGCTTTACGGATGTAACGGGCGAAGCAAGCGTAACATATACGATAACTGCGCCAAAGAGCGGAGAGATCTATATGTTCATACCGACCGACTATCAGCGTGAGGTTTCGCTTTATGTAAACGGCTCGTACAAGGGCGTATGCTTTGAGAGCGACAATCATAATATAAAGAATCTCGGCAAGTTTGAAAAGGGCGAGGAAGTAACGGTAAAGCTCGTGCTGAAAAAGAGCGACCTTTATTTCAGAGAGCCGCAGTTCGCCGTATACAATGAGGAAGCGGAAACAGCGGCGATAGCTCAGATGCACGAAAAGAATGCCGAAACAAAGGTCGAAAAGGTAAGTCAGACCGACATACGCTTTACGGTAAACGCAAAAAGCAGTGATATACTGTTTACCACTATCCCTGCCGAAAAGGGCTGGACGGTATATGTTGACGGTGTAAAGACGGACTATGATACCGCACTGAATGACGCACTGATGACAGTAAAGCTGTCTGAGGGCGAACACGTTGTCGAATTTAAATTCTTTGCCGCAGGACTTGGCACAGGGCTTATACTGATGGTTATCGGCATTGCGGTATTTGTCGGAATGATTCTGATTTATCTCAAGATAAAGAAACCCGTAAAGCTGTCAAAGGCGGTAAATAATGACGGGGATATTGACAAAGACAAAACAGATGCTATAATAGAAAGCGATATATCCGAAGAATCGGAGGGCAAAGAATGATACTTGCAGTAGATGTCGGCAATACTAACATTGTATTCGGCGGTTTTGACAATAACGGTGAACTGCGCTTTATATCAAGGCTCAACACACAGGTTTCAAGAATGGAAGATCAGTATGCGATAAAGCTGAAGGATATATTATCCCTTTACGGCTTTGAAAATGCGGCTATAACCGGCTGTATCATTTCCTCTGTCGTATCACCGATAACCCCAATACTTGAAAAAGGAATAGAAAAGCTCTGTAACGTAAAGCCTATTATCGTTTCACCCGGTATCAAAACAGGACTTAATATAAAGATAGACGATCCTTCCGTACTCGGAAGCGACCTTGTATGCGGCGGCGTAGCGGCGAAAAGCAAGTACCCCACACCCTGCATATTCATAGATGTAGGCACTTGCCTTAAAATATTTGCACTCGACAGGAGCGGAGCAATGCTCGGCGGAGCGATAGCTCCCGGACCGAGATTATCTTTCGAGGCACTGTCGGGTAAAACAGCCTCCCTTCCTCTCATAGGCGCAGAGCCTGTCGGAAAAATGATAGGCACAAACAGCCCCGACAGTATGCGTGCCGGTGTCATCGGCGGTATCGCCTGCATGATAGACGGTATGATAGAGAGATATGAGGAGGAGCTTGGAGAAAAGGCTACAATAGTTGCGACAGGAGGCTACGCAAGCCTTATAGCTCCGCTTTGCAGACGTGAGCTTATTGTCGATCCCGATCTTGTATTAGAGGGTCTGCATATTATCTACAAGAAAAATCAGAAGAAGTAAGCGGCATTGTGGACGGAACCGACAGATGCTATTTCTGCGGTTACCGGCTGTGAACATATTCTGAACGGCGGATGATATGTAAAATATACAACCCTGCGAGGTACCTGCTGACAACAGGACTTCAGCAAAGGAGATTTTTATGTCAAACACAAACAACTCATTAAAAGGCAAAATCAACACAAACACTATTATAGGTCTTGGTCTTCTGACCGCTATAGTTGTGGTTATGCAGTTCATATCAATGGGACTGCGTTTCGGAACATTCAGCATTACGCTGACGCTTATACCTATCGTAGTAGGCTCTGCACTTTACGGCTGGGGCTCGGGCGCATGGCTCGGCTTTGTTTTCGGTGTGACCGTACTGCTGACGGGTGACGCAAATCTGTTCCTTGCGGTAAACATACCCGGAACGATAATTACAGTAATATTAAAGGGCGCACTCGCAGGTGCCGCCGCAGGTTTTGTGTATAAGCTGATAAGCAAGAAAAATCAGATAGTAGCCGTTATAGTATCGGCTATAGTTGCACCTGTTGTGAATACAGGAATATTTGTACTCGGAAGTTATGTGTTCTTCTTTGATTATTTATCAGGACTTGCAGAGGGTACAAACTTATTCGTATTTATTCTGGTAGGCTTAGTAGGCATCAATTTCTTTATAGAGCTTGGTATAAATCTGGTGCTTAACCCTGCTATACTTCAGATAATCCGCATAGGCAAAAAGAACTTCGGCGGAAAAAACCAAATTATCAAGACAAAATAAAAAACGAAGGGCGAAAAAATGGACAACAATTATTTAGCCGAGCTTCTGTTCGGTGACATCAAGACAACACCTGAGGATATGTTTGCAAAATATCCCGCAAGAACACTTCCCGACAAGGCGGCTGTGACAAGATTCGCACCCAGCCCCACGGGCTTTATGCACATAGGCGGTCTGTATGCCGCACTTATTTCAATGTGTATGGCAAGGCAGTCGGACGGTGTATTCTACCTGCGTCTTGAGGATACCGACAAAAAGCGTGAAATTGAACACGGAGCAGATGAGATAATCACATCTCTTGCACAGTACGGAGTATGCTTTGACGAAGGTGCGGCGGCAGACGGAGAGGCCGAAAAGGGCAGCTACGGACCGTACAGACAGAGTATGAGAAAAGAGATATACCAGACCTTTGCAAAGGATCTTGTTAAGCGTGGTCTTGCATATCCGTGCTTCTGCTCGGCGGAGGAGCTTGACGAAATAAGAAAGGCACAGGAGGCCGAAAAAGCCGATATGGGCTATTACGGCAGCTATGCGAAGTGCAGAGATCTGTCCATTGAAGAAATAGAAGCCAATATAAAGGCAGGCAAGGAATACGTTCTGCGCTTACGCTCAGACGGCAACGCAGAAAACAAGATAACTTGCCGTGACCTTATAAGAGGCAATATCGAAATGCCCGAGAACATAATGGACGTTGTGCTTTTAAAGTCAGACGGTATCCCTACATACCACTTTGCACACGTTGTAGACGATTTTCTGATGGGTACTACCCACGTTATAAGAGGCGATGAGTGGATAAGCTCATATCCTCTGCACGAACAGCTTTTCAGAGCAAGCGGCCTTAAAATGCCGAAGTATGCTCACATTGCCCCGATAATGAAGCTGGACGGCGGCGAGAATAAAAAGAGAAAGCTCAGCAAGAGAAAAGACCCCGAGGCAAGCGTTTCGTTCTATTCAAAAGCCGGTTTCCCGGTTCAGTCGGTGCTTGAATACCTTATGACTATCGCAAACTCAAACTATGAGGAGTGGAGAATGAAGAACCCCGATGCCGATATGTCACAGTTCAAGTTCAAGCTTGAAAAGATGCCCGTCAGCGGTGCATTGTTCGATATGGATAAGCTGGCAAGCGTAAGCCGTGACGTTATATCGAAGATGAGCGAGGAAACGCTCTTTGACGAGATAAGCGCATGGGCAAAGGATAACGATGAAAAGCTGAACGCCTATATCACAGCTTCGCCCGACAAGTTCAGAGAAAGCATAAAGCTGTGGAAATATAACGGCAAGAAGGTACGCAAGGATATAGCAAAGTGGAGCGACCTGTCCGAGATGTTCCCGTATCTCTACGGTGACGGCGTGGACGGCTATGAGTTTGACGAAAAGCTGACAGCCGACGAGCGTAAAGCATTTTTAACGGCATATATCTCGGCTTATGACCACAAGGTTGACAGCAGTGCCTGGTTTGACGGTGTAAAGGCAGTCGGCGAACCTTTAGGCTTCTGCCCCAACATCAAGGAATACAAGGCAAACCCCGACGCTTACAAAGGCTCGGTTGCCGATGCCTGCGGAATACTCAGAGTAGCGATAACCGGCAGAAAAAATTCCCCCGACCTGTATACTATAATGCAGCTGCTCGGTGAAGAAGAAACACTGAAGCGCTTGAAAGCGGCAATGTAAAAGTGAATATAAAACAATACGCACCTCGTTTTGAGGTGCGTA
>ULTO01023420.1_pt1 | contig 40750 bp, 36 predicted proteins | sample 1957601 | NCBI WGS metagenome assembly ULTO01 (sample SAMEA4835734, study PRJEB28245) | human gut metagenome | biome: gut microbiome; material: fecal sample | place: Denmark | collected 2008 | reverse complement strand
AGCGGCTGTGGCTGCGCTGCTACCGTCCTTTCCGGTCATTTACTGCCGATGCTGGAAAGTGGAAAATACAGGCGAATCCTTTTCCTCGCAACAGGAGCGTTGCTTAGCCCTGTCAGCAGTTTGCAGGGCGAAAGCATTCCGTCAATAGCGCACGCAATAGTAATTGAGCATTCGGAGGAACAAAGATGAGCAGCATAACGGACTATTTATTGGCATTCGTGATCGGAGGAGCGATATGCGTTGTTGGTGAACTGCTGATGAGCTTGACCAGATTGACACCGGCGAGAATACTTGTCATCTTCGTTACCGCAGGTGCGATTCTGACGGCGTTCGGACTGTATAAGCCGTTGATAGATATTGGCGGAGCCGGTGCATCCGTACCGCTCACCGGATTTGGCTATTCGCTTGCGGAAGGAGCGATCGAGGGCGCAAGAAGCGATGGATTGCTTGGCGCAATAACCGGAAGCATAAAAGCAACCGCTGCCGGAATAGCGGCAGCGATCTTCTTCGGATACTTATTCGCACTGATATTTACACCGAAAACCAAGGATTAGTGCATTATGACTCACAGCTGTCCTCATAATGAAGCGCAGCGCCGACTGCTGTTGCGAAAACAGCGTTTTCAGGGACGATGAATTCGATAGGGTATAGCGAGCGGCACATCTCGATTATATCCATAAGCTGATGTATTTGAGTAAGCGCACCGGTCAGGATGACCTTCTTTACGCTAAGTCCGCGGCAAGCGAATACTGCCATAGTCAGTATTGTCTGCATAACCATGTTGATCAGGCCGAGAGCCATGTCGCTGTCACTTGCGTAGTCGCAGATATTGCCGAAATTAGCCGCAGTTATCTCCATGCCAAGCTTATCAATATCGTTCTTTGAAATATCACCTACGGTCAAATCAACATTATGAAGCTGGCCCGTTTCGGCAAGTGTGCAGATGCTTTCAAAATCGGTGGAGCCTGTAAGCTTTCTTCCAAGCCCAGTGATAGTGCCTCCGCCGACGCCGCTGCCTCCAATATGCGAATATTGTTTGCCGTTGGCATGGATGAAGGCAGTGCCGGTGCCCATGCTGACGACGACAGCTTCATGTGTGTTTGCAAGCGCAAGCCCTCCGCGGGCGGTGGCGGAGAATTCCTCGATCCTGGTGGTAGGAATGCCGTATATGTCGCCGACCAGATATGAAGCGCCAACTCCGGTAATATAGATCCTGTCAACGTCGGAAAGGGAGAAACCGTTGGAGTTGATATAGTTTCCGAGCGCACCGTAGAGCGAAGTTATCTGGTCATAAGCCCGAACCATCATTGTTGAAAGCAGGGTTCCGTCATGCTTGAGTCCAACTATTTTAGTAGTTGAGCCTCCGACATCGATTCCAAGAATAATATTCATTAATTGAACCTTTCGTGGTGTATTGACACGGATTGATTATAGCGTATCGATAATAAAAAGTAAATACCCATCACAACAGACTCGGCACCGCAGAGCGATGCCGAGTCCGTTTAGCTTAGCTTAGTGGGTTTCGTTATACTTCCTGATGCCCATTGCGAGCAGATCCATTGCCCTTTCAAGGTCAGCCTGCTTAAGGACATAGGCAATGCGTATCTCATTGCGTCCCTTGCCGGGAGTAGCGTAGAAGCCTTCACCGGGCGCGAACATAACGGTGTCGCCGTTGTCGTCAAAGTCGGTGAGCAGCCACTGCTGGAAGGTATCGGCGTTATCCACGGGAAGAGCAGCCATCATATAGAATGCGCCCTGGGGAGCGGTAACGACTACGCCGGGGATCTCGAGCAGCTTTGCATAACAGGTATCCCTGCGGAGCTTGTATTCCCTGCGAACCGCATCGAAGTATTCGGAATCAACATCGTACAGAGCAGCCGATGCGACCTGGTCGAGGGTGGCGACGGAAAGCCTTGCCTGACAGAACTTGAGCAGCTGCTGCTGGAGAAGCTTATTGCGGGTGATAATGGTACCGATACGGGCACCGCAAGCGGAGAAGCGCTTGGAGACGGAGTCGATGATAACAGCGTTTTCGCTGATGTCGTCAAATTCACCAATGGTTGCAAGCTTTTCACCGCCGTAAACGAACTCGCGGTAAACCTCGTCACCAATCACAAACAGGTCATGCTCTTTGGCAACGTCTGCAATGGTGCGGAGCTCATCATGGGTGAGCACGACGCCGGTGGGGTTTCCGGGGTTGGTGAACATGATCGCGCGGGTGTTTTCGTTAATAAGAGCTTCAAGCTTTTCGCGGAAAGCATAGCGATAGCCTTCCTCAGGGGTAGTGGTGAGAGGACGGATAGTGCCGCCTGCACTCTTGATAAAGGTATTGTAGTTGGGATAGAAGGGTTCGGGGATGATAACCTCGCTTCCGGGATCCAGAATGCTGAGCATGAGCATCTGGAGGGCTTCGCTGCCGCCGGTGGTGATGAGGATATCGCTCTCCTCATAATGAATACCAAGGTCTTCATAGTACTTCTGTACTGCCTTGATGAGTATTGGCATACCGGGGGAAGCTGCATATTCGAGAACGGGAAGCTCAAAATTCTTAACTGCATCAAAGTATGCGGGCGGGGTAGCGATATCGGGCTGACCGATATTGAGATGGTAAATCTTCTTTCCCTGCTTTTCGGCGGCTACTGCATAGGGATGGAACTTGCGCATAGGAGAAAGATTGCAAGCCATTGCTTTTTGTGAGATTTTCATTGAATCCTCCAAACAAATAATCATTAGGGCAAAAAGCGGCTGTCCTATCGGGCAGCTCTTCAGCCCACGAACATAAAGCAATTTTAGCACTTCGTTCGTGATTTTGCAACGGTATTTATTAAGACGATGGATATATTAGCAGCTTTTAGTTTGTACTTTTGAAATTTGCGCTGCTTTTGCTATTTCCTTAATATCATAAACGGCATATTGAATGAGTGCATTGAGCATCAGAATCATGTCTGCAATGCACAGCCACATGGATAGGGTGGGGGATATGCCGGGAAATATGATATGCACTGCCATGACTGCAACGGTGACGGTAGTGCTCAGCTTTCCGTACCATTTGGCGCTGTAAACCCTTCCGGTATACCTGATGACAAGAAGGCCCAGAACCAGCATGGAAAGCTCCTTTGCTGCAAAGACTGCAAACAGTATCCGCATCCATTTGAATCTAAGCATAAGGCAGATTATCACAGCAGCATGAGTCAGCTTATCAGCAATCGGATCGAGCACTTTGCCGAGATCTGTCACCTGCCCCAGTGACCTTGCGATGTATCCGTCAAACACGTCAGAAAGCGTTGAAATGAGCAGAACGGCGAACGCAAGCTCAGTATTGTCGCTGGTATATAGTACAATGAATACGGGTATCAATATGATCCTAAACAAGGAAAGCATATTGGGTATGGTCAATACCTGTTCACCGCTGAACCAGCTGTTTTTACCTGCTTGTTGATACTTCATATTTCCCTCCGAAGTAAACACCTATTTACAGTATTTGTTGATATCTATTAGCACTATACCACCAAATCTTTCTTCTTTTCATCAATTCCAGTACATAATTCGATATTTTATCCATTTATTGGCGGCAGACCAATACGAGAATAATATATTATTATTAAATCTATCGGGGAACTGTCATATGTGGTAAAATTGATATGTTGGTTTTACCGACAAATAGATAAAAGTTAGGAGAAAAACATGAAGAGAATTATCAGCGTCTTACTGTCCGTCATGCTTCTCATGACTATCGTTCCGGTAGCAGCAGAAACAAAAACGGATGCAGACACTCGCCTTATCAATCAGGGCGTACTTGAGATAGATGATGACGGCAGCGACGGCTATTCGGGAGATTATGTCGTTATCTACAACCCGAGCACCAGCGCATATTCGGATGTAAGCACCGGCAACATGAGCGGTCTTATCGAAACCGAGATTGGTACATCGCTGATCGGCAGAATGGATGCCGTCAAGAGCGATAGGCCGTATAGGATTGATATCGATTCAGAGCTTGCAGATAAAAATGAAAAAGCTCCCGAGTTCGCATCCGAAAAATCCATTTCCTTTGAAGTAGGCGATACGCATGTTTTCAGCATCAATTCAAGCTATTGTCCGCTTCCGAGTACAAGCGTTGAGTTCGAGGTGCTTGCCAAGGGTGAACATTGCTATATTTGGACCCCGACGTCTACCGCTTCGAATGTATACCCCCTGGACAGCATCGACTCGAGCTTCGGCCAGCTCTGCGCCGATGAGTTCGATTCAAAGTTTGACCTTATGCAATCCTCCTTCGGCAACCATTCAAACGGAAGTCAGGGCGATGGCAGGCTGAACATACTGTATTACAATATTGATGACGGTTGGACTCCCGGCAATGGTTACGTGGCAGGCTTCTTCTCCTCCGCAGATCTGGCAAGCAATGGTATGCCCATTCTGAACATCGATACCTATCCCGGCGTTTATTATGTAACTACTGATGGCGAAGTCATAGCCGATGTTACGGATACTTACGGTACCATGGTGCACGAATACCAGCATCTCATCAACTATTCGGAGTGCGGCTACAGCGATACATGGCTCAATGAATGCATGAGTGCCGCTGCTGAGGAGATCTGTTACCCAGGCAGCAGCATAGCTCCGAGGATCCAGTCTTGGATGAACTATAAGTTCAGCGTGAACGACGATTGGCTCAATCCTCCTGCAGAGCATGAGTACCAGTCCTCCTGGAGCCTCCACAACGGCTTCTCGATGTATGATTGGAGCAACTGGCTCGATATGTCCGATAGGCTTGCGCTTTATGCCCAGGTATCGCTTTATGCTCAGTACATTTACACCCAGTACGGCAACTCCACCTTCCGCGCGATCCTCGAGAGGCTTGCAAACGGTCAGGAATTCCAGTATGCGTTCCAGAATGTAACCGGGCAGAGCGCATCCGAATTCACAAGGAATTTCCGTATTGCGCTTACCGCAAATGATCCCAACGCTGAGGATGGCATCTATGGCTTCAGTATGCAGGAGGGGTATGATCCTTCACAGTATCATGACGTAGAAAACCTGTATAACTGGCTTTCTCCCGTTGTGTTCACGGGCAGCTCATGCACAATCTCGGGCGGCGGTGCAATCACCATTAAGCCCGTTGACGGCGTTTACTATCCGCCTGCAGGCGCCGGAAGCTCGCTTGAGTATTATGGCATCACGCTCGATGCTATTCCGCCTGAACCCGTTCCGCTAACCAACATCAGCATCAACCCCACTTCGGTCAGCGTTTATACCGGAGCGACCGCAAGGCTGACCGCTGTAAGGGAACCCGAAAACGCCAATAATTATGAGCTGACATGGACTTCTTCCAACAGCAGCGTTGCAACGGTTAGCGGCAACAACAGGTTTGCAACCGTTACCGGAGTATCTCAGGGTACCGCCACTATCACCTGTACCGCACATGATCTTCTAAATGACCGAACCTATACTTCAACTGCAGCGGTTACCGTATTGGGCATGCCCACCGTTAACGATGCGCTTAATGTTGAAAACGGCACGCTGGAGTTTACCACAGGCTCAACATATCCTTGGGAAGTCGTATTCACCGCTGACGGCAGGGTTGCGGCTAAGAGCAGCAACGAGGGCGTTGAAAGCTCGAGCTCAACCATTACTCTAACGGTCAATATGAATGCCGGCGACACAATGAGCTTCGATTGGAGCGTAAGCAGTGAATCCAACTATGATAAGCTCTTCTTTAAGGTAAACAATGTCGAGCAGTCCAATATCTCCGGCTCCGTTGCGTGGACCACTGTGTCCTATACGGCGGCAACCACCGGCAGCTACACCTTTACATGGGTCTATAGCAAGGATGGCAGCGTCAATCGTGACGAGGACTGTGGCTATCTCGACAATGTCAACGTGCCCGGCTATACCGGCGGCAGCGAATATGAGCTTGGCGATGTAAATATGAACGGCAGCGTAGATATGAACGATGTTACTCTCGTTATGCGCCATGCTATGGGCCTTATCAGCCTCAGCAGCGAACAGTGTCAGCTTGCGGATTACAACCGTGACGGCAATGTCAATACGGCCGATGCAGCCGCTATAATGCGTCGTGCAATGGGAATATAACATAGTATTTCCGCATTGATTAGTTCGGATGGGTATGGTATCATATACCCATCCGTTTCTTATAGGAGATCGTATTATGAAGATTATTGTTACCGGGTTTGAACCCTTTGGAAATGAAACAGTCAATCCATCGTGGGAGGCCGTAAAGGCGCTGCCCGATGTTGCAGCAGGCGTTGAGCTTGTCAAACTGGAGCTGCCCGTGGTCTATGATACCTGCGGATTCCTGATAGGGCAGGCGATAGCCGCGCATGAGCCTGCTGCGGTCATGCTCGTGGGTCAGGCAGGCGGAAGATCATGCATTACTCCCGAATTTGTGGCAATAAACCAGCGTGACGGAATTGCCGATAATTCGGGAAAGGCATACAGCGGAACCAAAATAGCAGACAACGGCCCGGATGCGTTTTTTTCAACGCTTCCGGTAAGAAAGATGGTGGAGCGCATGAACGAAGCAGGCATACCTGCGAAGATTAGCTATACCGCAGGAACCTATGTCTGCAATAATCTGATGTACGAAGCACTCCGCCTGACGGAAAAGACCGAAACGATATGCGGATTTGTGCATATTCCGTTTTCTTCGGAGCAAGCGGCAGCGCATGGCGGCTCGTATCCAAGCATGGAAACAGCTTTATGTACTCGGGGACTAATGAAATGCCTTGAGGTGATAATAGAGCAGATAAGAGCATAACAAAAAAGCAGAGGCTCGAAACCTCTGCTTTTAATTTGCTATTTTGCAGCTATTTAGCGCACTCATTACCGCTGCGCCTCCGGTCGGTTTCTTTCCCGTAAAGCCTCATGGCGCAGTCGTGGCAAAGCTGTCCGACGCCTTCCACATAACCCATGCGGAAATCGATGTGCAGGCTTCGGGGTGTGTTTGTAGGCCGTCCGCACAGAACGCAGGTCTCGTACCTGTCATCATGTTCCGTGGCTTGGCTTGCTTCTATCTTTTCTGCGGCTTTATACATATGTTCATCTCCAATGAATGACGGTGAAGCCGAATGGGTCGGCAGCTTCACCGTCGGGTCTTAGTGTGCTTTATTTCTCCACTGAACTGCGTTTTCTGCTCTTTTTTAGCAGCACTGCGCAGCCTATCACAGCGCCCAATGCGACGAGCACAACGCCGAAATCAAAGCGGCTTGCTTCGCCGGTAGGGGGAGCAGGAGGCGCGGAGGGTTCCTCTGAGGGCTCCTCTGAGGGCTCAGAGGAAGGTTCCTCGGAAGGCTCAGGAGAGGGTTCGGGAGTTGGGGTTGGAGGAATGAACTCTTCCTCAACGCTGAACACCCAGGTAATGGTTCCCACTGCGTTCTGGAACTCATCGCCCATTTCAAGAGAGGCATTGAGCGACAGATCGAGCGTGATCTCAGCGCCGGCGGCGAATTCGCCAAGCAGAACGCCGTAGCCATCATCATCCGCAAGGCCGCCCTGTTCGTTGGCCGGGGCATTGAATATCTCGGATTCGCCGTTATTGACCGTTAGGGTGAAATACGAAAGGAATTCCGCATCCGCAGGGTCAACAGGCAGTGCCTTGAGATAGATGCCAACGGTCATATCGCTCGAATTGCGAATCAGGATCTGCTGCTCGAGAGAATCACCGGGCATAACACCCTTAAAATTGGAGAACAGGTCGGTCGATTCTGGGGTGAATACGAACTCGTTCTCTTCGCCGGTGAAATCCACGGTCGGAAGCCCATCGGCAAAGGCGTTGGCGCATGCAAGCGCAAGGCAGGCGACAAGCATCAGAGCAACAAGCTTAAATTTTTTTCTCATACTCAGTTACCTCCTTGTTCCGTCTTGGCGAGTGTGCCATCCGTACAAACTACTACCGGCCATACCGTTTCGACTGTCGAAGTCGGGAGCGACTGGACGGCGGAGGCGATGACCTGAAGCTCAAAATCGTACTCGTGCTCTCCATCTTTTACGGTACAGCTCTTGATAAGAATGGGAGTGTATTCGTCCGGCTTGATAAAGGTCTTGCAGTAGTAGAAACCATCAGTACCTTTGAACCAGAATTGATTGAAATCATCTCCCAAAGTGATGTTGCAATCATCGAGGTAAGCAGGCTTTGCGGCAATATTGCCCTCATCGTCCACCCATGCCGGAACCAGCGCAACGCGGATATACGCAGGAACGTTACCGGTGTTCTTTATTCTGACATTCTGCTTGGTTGTACCATTGAACGTCTCATCAACCTGTATGGTAACTTCACCCGGAGTGAACTCGTTTACAACAGGTCCGGGAGTGCTGATAAGCCATGCCAAGCTGCCGGATACGGCCGCACAGGCGAGAATACAGACGCAGAATGCTATCAGAAACGGCTTGATGGACCGTTTGGGCTTGCGCGAATAGGTTTTAATCTGCCTCATCGGTCAAGTCCTCCTTTCCGGGGATGATAGCGGGCATTGGGCTGTATTCCGGACTGCCATTGGAGTCAAAGACGTTCGTTGCCACTGCTTCATCGCTGAGCCAGAACTCGTTGTTAAGTCTGTTGGTCATTGTGACGATTGCTTCTTCGGGGCTTTCGGCGGGAAGCGTTGCTAAGACGCCATTTTGTTCTTCAACAAGCTCATATCTCCAGGACCATTTGGTGTCCTCGCTGACGGTGTAGGTGCCGACAGGAAGGCCTACAATCGTACGGCTGCCTGCACCGACAATGAGAACATTGTAATCGGCTGGGCTAAGTATAGTGACCCCTTCTTTCGTAGTAAGTCCGGGGTAACTGACCGTGAAGATAAAGCTCTGTTCCGCATCCAGAAGCCGGCTGCCTTCTGCGATAGCCTTTTTAACCGTCAATGAGCAGGTGTTGACATGCAGTATGAACTTACACGGAACTGCACCTTCTGTACCGAAGTCACAGCCTGAGTGCTCACATTCATCATGCACAAAGCTCACATGGCGATCAATATCGGTTTCGCCGATCTTTACCGATACATTGACCGGGATATCATCGGGAACGACGATATAGCCTTTCTTAATGGCATTCTCGGGCGTTGTGGCATAGTCAAGCTTAAGCGTGGGTGCGCTGCCCTCCATAGTCACCGAACTGTCCACAGTTTCGCCATGCTTCCAAGCAACGGGCTTATAGTTTGCCGTATAATCCGTATACTGTCCGCCATACCAGACCTCGCTGTCAGCGAAGGTGAGGACGGGCTTAAAGACATTGATTGTGCCTTCGTCGTAGCCTGACTGCTGAGTTGCAAGAGTCCCGGGTAGGAGATTACCATCTTTGTCATAACCGGTATCGGGCTTAGGCGATACCGTAACGGTGATGGAATATGTTGTGTCATCGGACAGTTCGTCAATGCCATCTGTGACAGCATGGCCGCTTGCATCCTTGATAACAACGCTTATGTTCACATACTCCGTTTGCCAGGTTTCAAGACCGTAGTTATTATCTGCCGCTGCCAGATTAAGTGAGACGCCTCCGACGGTGACGGTCGCATCTTCCTTGAGCTGCGCTGCGGTCAGGCCGTTCAGCAGATATACGTTCTTGTCGCTTGCGGTTACGGAAACTTCGCCAATCGGAACGTTTACCTCGGGACGCTCAAATGTCAACACCGGGTTAATGGCGCTACTATTCTCGTACACGCCGGCATTCGCATTGGTGTACACATTGTTGCCGCCAAGGAAGCCGGCTTTCGGGCTGACGGTGAATCTTATCACCAGCTTGTGGCCGTGGTAAGTAACTTCACCGTTATTGGTTACAGTTCCTACATAGTGTTCGGCAAAGTCAAAGTTGGTAACACTAACCTGACTGCCAAATATACTAGCCGTTGCGCCCATTGGATCATCTTGATTCATCGAATCAACGTTTCTTCTCCATGTGTATTTATTATCGCCGTTCTTACCGATGCAGGCATAGGTCTTAAGCGTAATATCTTCAGCCGTTGTGCCTTCCGGTAAAGTGAATGCAGGGGCGATGATGTCCCTGATGACGGTATGTTCGCTCAGGGTAGTGGAGGAACCACCGGTTTCTATCTGTTGGCTGATCTTCTCAAAGATATCGTTGAGAGCATCAGCGTCGCCTGCGGAAAGATAGTAGCTTGGGCTCTGCACATTACCGTTGTTGGAAGACAGATTCTGCATGAACCAGTTGGCTTTTTGGGTATCGTTTCCGCTTGAGCTACCTGCGCTTGTTGCATCTGCACCATCAAATATACCAACGGTATAAACAGTTGCACCATAGGTGCTTTTTGCAGTGCTTCCTTGCGATATGGCAGCATTTCCTACGGTGCTGTTATATCTTCCGGTGCCAGGCAAGCCATCAGTGAAAACGATTACGACACGATTTCGCTTTGTCCCTTCTTCAATCTTGTTGACATTCAGAATACCGTTTGCCATCTCCATTCCCAGATCAGTGAAGGTTCCGCCATATGCGTCCAAAGCTTTAATTGAGTTCGCAATATTGTTTTTCCCTATTGATGTGTTCATGCTTTGCAACGCATTGCTATACTGAGCAATTGCAGAGTTACCATAAGTGTATTGTGTAGCACCGACAAATACTTCTGTGTTTTCATATTTGTCTTCATTGTATTCTGTTCCACTTGATGCAAAGCCAACAACTGCAATACGGTGATTAACATCGTCTTCCGTTCCCATCTGACCATCCTTGCCCTTTGCTTTCACAGCTACCGCATTGGCAAATGCAGTTACAGCATTCTTCAATGCTTCAAGGCGAGTGGTTTCCACAGCAGTCCTCAGATATAGTTTATTATGGATTTCTGGAACAGTGTCCGGTCTATCTGATTCATATGAACCTTCTGACCATGAATATGTATACTTAAAGTATCCTCTAATAAGGAAAACAGTCCAAATCCAATCCCTGCTTACTGATACCTGAGCATAACTACCATCATCAAGCTTATAAAAGAGATTATTTTGCTGATAGTAGTAGTCCGAGTTCGTCATATCGAAATAACTATCATATTTATAACTGCTGGTGAAGCTATCAGCCATACTTCCCGACTGGTCAAGCACCAGAACGATATCGGTGGGGATATACTCCGTAACCTCGGTGATGACCTTTTCACCGGTTGCATAGGCCTCCAGAGTGATGGTATAGGTACCGTCTCCGTTCGCAACGGCGTTTTTCGTTATCTCCATACCGCTGTCACCATTTCCGCTGCCCGTATCGTCGCCGGATACGGATGCGCCGCGAGTGGGCGAGCCGCAAACCGGGTCGAGCAGGGGAGCGACATTGGTGAAGTTGACAGTTGTATAAACATACTCAAGGTCGCCATCCTCTTCGGCGGCGGCGATAAGCTCGTTTATATGCTCTTCAAGCGCGGCATACTGCTCCTCGGTGAGAGAATCGATAAATGCGCTCAGCTGTTCGTCGGTGAGCCCTTCAAGCAGCGCGTGAGCCTCCGCAAAGGTCGCGGCTGCCATAAGGTCATTGTACAGTGCGGCATAATCGGGAGCTTCCACCGGGGTATCGGTATCGGACGGAGCGGGAGTTACTGACGGTGCAGAGGTTGGACTGCCCGAATTCGCTTGGCTGCCCATATTGGCGATGCCGCCTTCGTTCAGCGCGACAATGGCTGAGCCCATGGGCGTAATAAGGCATAAGCAGAGAAGCAGTGACAATAGCCCTTTAAGTATCTTCATGTGCTATACCTCCTTTTCTAAAGATTTTTTGTGAAATGCTCACTCTGCGGGCCAGCCCTGCGCAGCCAGAACGGTTGCGCCGTTGTTTGCATACTGTACAGCCTCTGCGTCAACATCGATGCTCAGAACCGCATCCATATAGGAGTTGCCAAGGCTGATGTCGAATGCTACGCTTGAGAACAGCTCGTTGGTGAAGGCACCGCCGTCAACGGGGCTGTTGTAGTAATAGTAGCCGTCCGAATAGGTCCAATCGGTGGTGTTGTAATCAAGGGTGATGTCGTCGGTTGACAGCGCCTGCTGGTTGGCATCGGTGCAGCTCATGGTGACCTTTACACGGATCCATGCGGTATTGTCGCCGGTGTTCTCAATCTTAACGACCTTTGCGATGGTGTCGCCGGGCATAACACCGGTCTGATCCACAAAGGGATCGCCGTTTTCGTCGGTCTCATGGATAGCTATCCCGAGATTGCCGGCGGTTATCTGATTGTTTGCAGTATCCTGCGCGGTGAAGTAGGCGAGGGAGCCGAGCGCAAGGATGGATACGCAGGCGATAATTGCCGCAAGAATCGTAATCTTCTTCTTGATATTCATATTCTTTGCCTTTCTTTTTTAATTTATTTGCTATTTGCGGCTTTTGTGCCGCTGCTCACATATACCGCCACCCCGGCCGCTTTTGCGGCCAGGGCAACGTTAGTGAGGTGGAGGGATTATTAAGCCCAGGGATTTGCGGGAAGACCGGAAGCGGCGAATGCTGCTTCTGCACTATCAAAACCGGCAGCCTGAACAGCCTGAACGAATACAGGAATCTCTACGCCTTCGGAGAGATCGTAGTTAATGACTTCAGGACCGTTGCCCCAATCTACTGTGTAGACGGGATTATTAGTGACTGAATCAATGTGCATATCAACAGTCTTGTCAAGGTAGAATCCGATGTATGCAGGAGTTGCGGTAACTACATCTTTTTCAAGAGCGGTAGTATAGGTGCGGCTATAGATTTTGTATTCAACGTCATTAATTACTACTTGGTTGGCAACAACTATCTCATCAGTCCACTGGCCTTCTGCGCAGGAATCTCCGTTAAAGTTCCAATGAAGGACATCATAGCGAGGTGCGTTGGGGGTCTGACCATTCTGAAGAGCGGTAGGAACAGCAACAAAGATGCGTACATATGCATCAGATTCGCCGGTGTTCTTGATGGTCATGATTTTATCAACATAGTTCTCGGCAGTGGGAAGTGTAACACCACCAACAGTTTCCTGTTCGCCCTGTGCGGAACCAACGATAGGCATCAGAACCTTATTCTGTTCAAAGGGTACAAGTGCAGAGCTGTCTGCGTTTCTCTGCCGCTCGATAAGCTGAACCTTAACTCCGCCAACGGTGAAAACATTGGTTTCTTGATCGGTAGCGGTGAAATAAGCGATGGACATGCCGACGATGGTGACGGCAAGAACGGCAACGGCGAGGCCGATTGCGAGTAGTTTCTTCTTCATAAAACAAATTCTCCTTAATAATTTATTGTTTTTGTTTCTTTGTTAGTTGGTTGCTGCGTGATCGATAAATCACTGAGCATTATATGCTGCCCATGCTGCTTCCGGAGTTTGGAAGCCATCAGCCTGGATAGCGTAAGCATTGACGGTGATGGTCATGCCTTCAATCGTCCTAAGCTGTGCATTATTGATGGTACCGGGAACGGTGATGCTGTCGAACAGAGCATCGAGTGCTACATCTGCAGTAGGAGCAGCAACGGTTTCCTTATACCAGAACTCATAGGTGCGGGTATTTGCTGAGGCATCCTCGGTGTTGCCCTTGCAGATCCAATTTGTACTATCGTAGCCTTTGAAAATACTAGTTAGATCTGCGCCAGTGGGAGCAAAGATAGCGTCAAGCTCACGAGATTTACTGAAGGTGACGGTCATCTTGATGTAGGAGCTTTCGCTGCCGCTCAAAACGGTGACTGTCGGATCCTTGGTGTAGGTGTGTCCGGGAATAAGCTTGTAGCTGTTAGCCTTGACACGATCAGCATCTTGCACTGGTGTACCATCAAGATTCACTTTAGCTTCGTCAAGCTTGATCTGTACGTTACCGACGGTGAAGGTGTTGACAACTCTGTCGGTGCTTGTCAGGTAGGCAAGCGTCATACCTACTGCAAAGGCGCAAACCAGCACCATTGCAACTGACATGATTAGAAGTTTCTTCTTCATGTTCTTCCTTTCCGGGCGCGCTCTGCGGCGCCCATGCATTATATATGGGATTTATATTAAGCCCGAAGGCTCTTCCCCGGAATTGGTTGATTCGGCGCCGTCCCTGACGCCGCGCTTTTTGCTCTTGTCCATGCCCTTGATAATATCGGGTACGAACAGAAGCAGGACGAGCACCACCGCGCCGCAAATCCCGACATACATGCCGGGCGGCGAGGAGAGATAATTGGAAACATATCCAAGATAGGGGATGGAGAACACGGGACGGCCGAGAAGATTCTTAAAATAAACCGGCTTACCGTCCGGCGCATCGTTTGCATCGCCCTTGGTGTAGAAAAGCTCGTTCTCCGCATCGATATCGATAACACGGTGAGTGGCGATGACAAGGTCTTCGTTCAGAACGAAGGTTATCGGGTCGCCGACCCTTATCTGCTCCGCGGGAACACCCTTAACATATATGAGTGAACCGACATGATATGTCGGCTCCATACTGCCGCTGAGTACGCAGAATGGGCGCAGGCCAAACAGCCTGACGCCGGCCAGAAGTACCGCAATCAGCACCACGACACATGTTAGAATGGTTGTGAATACGTTCAGAACAATTTGAACAGGGCTCTTCTTTTCTTTATTCTTTTTTTTCTTTATGTCTGTATCTTGCTCCATGATACCAAGCTCCTTACTGCCTACTGGGTGATAAATCAGGCAAATATTGGCAGTATTACGATTAACACATGTATACTTGCGCGTCTATCCAATATATCTTACGCCGAGTTGTGCATAAAAGTACACTTTTATGTATTGACGAACAATGGATAGGTGTAGTATAATTCCGCTGAAAACAGCCGGGAGACGAGTTAAAAACTGGACTGTTTTCCACCGTTAAGGTGAATTTGCGTGTGCCGAAGTGTTGTGCATAAAAGTGTACCTTTTTGCACAAAGCAAAAATATATTTTAATTTTTCACCGCCTCAATCAAACGTTCCGTACTCTCTTAGCCATTTATAGAGCAGAGAACGGCTTATTCCAAGGCTTTCGGCGACCTCTGTGCTGGTACAGCCACGCTTCTTCCACTGCGCCGCTATCTCGTCGAATCCTTCTGGCTTCGGTATGCTTTCCCTGCCAAGCTTCACTCCTCGAAGCTTCGCAGCGGCAATTCCCTCTGCCTGACGCTTGCGAATGTTTTCGCGTTCTGTCTGAGCGACATAGCTCAATATCTGCAAAACGAGATTCGATATGAATACGCCGGTCAGATCCTTATCACGCTGACGCGTATCCAACAATGGCATGTCCAGAACAACTATATCTGCTTGTTTTTCCGATGTAATTATCTTCCATTGCTCGATAATCTCCTCATAGTTTCGTCCAAGCCTGTCGATAGAAAGTATGAATACCGCATCTCCGCTTCGGAGGCGGCGCATCATGCGCTTGTACTGCGGCCGTAAAAAATCCTTACCGCTCTGCTTGTCGATGTAGATCATTTCCTTCTCGATACCGGCCTCGTGCATCGCAAGAAGCTGGCGTGATTCATTCTGTTCCTTGGTCGAAACCCGAATGTACCCATAGTTTTTGTTCATTGTGAAATTCCTCCTGGTTCTGCTTTTGTGATGTGATGATAAAAACGCAGTGTGATGCAGCGTTTATATTACTAAGCATAACATGGCTGTTGTATAATTCATCCATTCAGGCCAATTTCATATATAAAGCAGAAGCGAACTGCAAAGTGGGAGAAAATACACGAATCGACAGAATTCGGAATAGCATTGAAATTGTCTTGCTGTATTTGCCGGAATATGGAAGAATTATCGAGGTGCAGCAGCGATGGTGAATCGAATCGGCCCCAAATGCTGTTATATGTAATAAAAAGCAGAGGCGCTTAACCTCTGCCAAAATATAGTAATATGATTATCCAATCAGTTTCTTGAAGGCGTCATTTCCGCCAAGAACGATGATATGATCGTCCGGGTTAAACATATAGTTGGCGTCTGCAGCAATAAGCTTGCCTTCGGGAGTTTTTGCCGCAACAACATTAACTCCGTAGCGTTTGCGGACATCGATAATCTGAATGGTCTTTCCAAACCATTTGGATGGCGCGCGCAGCTCGAACATCGCATATTCATCCGACAGCATAAAATAGTCAAAGACCGAGTCATTGCTTATGGTTTTTGCAAGCCTTTGAGCCATATCCTTTTCGGGGAATACTATCTTATCTGCTCCGTTCTTGAGAAAGAACTTCGCCTGAACCTCCGTCGAAGCTATCGCAATAACATAGGGACAGCCAAGCTCCTTGAGAAGGTCAACGATTTGGAGACTGTCCTGAAAGTCCTCCGGTATGCAGACTATCGCTGCGTCAAATTCATCAACGCCGAATGTCATAAGGACGTCACGGCGCGTACAATCGCCGATTTTTGCACTGGACACATATTCAACAAGATCTGAGACCTTATTTTCACTTTCGTCCACCAGCATTATTTCACATCCGGCATTATACAGATAGCGGCAAATGAAATGGCCGAATTTACCTGCGCCGATCACCAAAAATGATTTCATAAATTCCTCCTTGACCTAATTTGATTACCCGATGGTGATATCCTCTGCTGGGGCGGTTATGCGCGAAGGCGCTTTACGCTCGGCAAGCGCTCCGGCAAAGCTCAGGCTTCCTACACGCCCGCAGAACATCAGGAAAATTATCACTATTTTTGAAACGATCGAAAGACTGCGAGTGATGCCGGTACTCATTCCGACGGTTGCGACAGCGGAGGTCGTTTCAAAGATTACATCAATCACCGGAAGCTGATTGTCAGCAATGCAGATAATGAGCGATGCAAGAATGACCAAAGAAAGGTTGGTCACAAATACCGCGGTCGCTTTATTTAGTATGTTGCTTTCAAGCCGCCTGCCGAACAGACCAAAGCTGCTGTTCTTACGGATATAGGAAAAACCGAACAGCAGAAGCGTTATAAACGTAGTAGTCTTTATGCCGCCTGCAGTTGAACCGGGACTGCCGCCAATGAACATGAGTACGGTCGTAAGCAACTTTCCGGCAGGGGAGAGAGCACCGGTATCCACGGTGTTGAAGCCAGCAGTCCTTGCAGTGACCGAGCCAAAGAAGGATGTCAGCACCCTCTCGCCGAAATTCATGCCTGCCGCCGAATAATCTGCTTCGGAAAAGAAGAGCACCACTGCTCCGACAAGGACAAGTATTGCGCTTATGCTGAGGACTATTTTGCTGTGAAGTCGATACTTCCTCAAATGTATACCGTGGTTCAGAACATCGTCCCATACAAGGAAGCCAAGTCCGCCTATAATGATGAGTAGCATAATAACTACATTGACAAGCACATCATTATAGAATCCGGTAAGGGAGCAGAATTCCCCTGTAAAGCCCATTATGTCAAAACCTGCATTGCAGAATGCGGAAACTGAATGGAAGATGCCCATGAATATGCCCTTGGGAACGCCGAACTTGGGACAAAACCGAATGGACAAAAGAGCAGCCCCGCTAAGTTCAACTACCGCTGTGACGGCGAGAATACGCTTTGCAAGCTTTAATATTCCGCCTATCTGGAGCGTGTTGATGCTTTCGGACAAAAGCTCGCGTTCACGAAGTCCAAGCTTTTTGTTAATAAGCATGAACAGCACCGTTGCAATGGTCATAAACCCAAGTCCGCCGATTTGAATCATAAGCAGGATAACGCATTGACCGAATAATGACCAATGAGTACCTGTATCAACGGTAACAAGGCCGGTAACGCAGGTCGATGATGTTGCCGTGAACAGGCAGTCAAGCAGAGGCGTTACCTCACGATCCCTTGACGATACGGGGAGGGACAGAAGCAGCGTTCCGATGATGATTATCACGAAAAAGCTAAGCGAAATAACCTGGGTCTGACTCATCCCACGTTTGCGCTGCTTGCGCTTCAGGTCTCCGATTGGATTTACTTGTCCTCCGATAGTAACTCCCATGGCTTAATACTGTGCTCTTTCTCCGCCGATGAGCTTTGGCCTTGTGCGCGCCATTGTTATGTTGGCGCAGCCGATCGAAGTATTCTCGTTGTGTACGGGTACACAGACGGGGCGCATATGCATACCGATAAATACACCGCCGATGTCAATGCCGGCGCGTGCGCGTGCCCCAATATCCTCGACCACGACAGGGTCACTGAATTGCTCAACGGCTTGTACGCTCCATGCTCCGCCTGCGTGCAGCACCGGACGCACGGATACCTGTGTAAAGTCATATTTCTGCATACACTCGCGTTCGACAACAAGCGCGCGATTCAGGTGCTCACAGCATTGGCAGGCCAGGAACAGATCGTTCTCGCGCACGACCGGAAGGATGACATCCATTATGGCTTTTGCGACTTCTTCAGTCGAGTGCGAACCCATATGATAGCCCATTACCTTGCTCGTACTGCATCCGATCACAATAATATCACCCTTGTTAAGCTTATAATAACCTTCGCTGCAAGCGTTCATCAGCTCATCAATAGCTGCTTTAGCTTGAACTTTAATATCATTGATAGAAAATTCCATAATATCGCCTCTAATTCTGATTTCAGTCCTGCGCTGAGGAAGGACTGGCTAAATTATAATACCGACGACGGCAAAACACAACAGGCTGCCGACTACTCGTCGATAGGCTTAAAGCCCTCTCCATATGCGGTGTCGACAGAGCTGACGATTATGAAGGCCGCCGGATCTATCTGATAGGCAATCTTTCTTATCTTGAAAACCTCTGCCTTGGAACAGGTACACAACAATATCTGCTTATCGTTGCCGGTGTAACCGCCCTGACCGTTGGCGATAGTCACGCCGCGCTCAACATCCTCGCCGATCCTGTCAGCGACTTGTTTGCCCTTTTCCGTTATCACCATTACCATCTTTCTTGAATCAAAGCCGTACATCAGCTTGTCTATGATGAGACTGTAAAGGATAGTCATAATAAAACCATAAAGCATTGCGTTTATGTTTTTGTAGACAACGGCGCCAAGCACAATGATGATGCTGTCAACGGCAAGTGAGATGTTGCCAAGCGAAAGATGCGGATTCTTCTTGCGGATAGCCATGATGACAAAATCGGATCCTCCTGTTGAGGAATCGCGGATATAGATCAGCGCGAGACCGGCACCTGCGAGGATACCGCCGAAAATGGCAGCGAGAATGGGTTCGCCGGTATAGTTCGGGATAAGGGGAACAAGATAGTCGACGACGACCCAAGAGACTACGATGGTTTTTACCGAACGGGCAAAGAACTTCTTTCCAAGCGTTTTGAAGGTCAGAAGTATTATAGGGATATTGATCAGCACGGTTGCAAAACCGATGGGGATCTTTGTAAGGTAGTTGAGAAGTATTGCAATACCGGATACGCCTCCGGGCGCAAAATTGGATGCCGAGGCAAAGGTAACCATACCTACGCCGTAAATAAAACATCCGACAATATCGTAAACCAGATCGACAAGCAGAGTACTGATCTGTGTCTTTGTGGGCTTTTTCATATAAATCCACCTCCAAAAACTTATGAAAACTAGTATGTCTTCAAGTAATCAATACTAACATTATCATAGATAAAAAACAACCCCGCAGCATAAATATAATCTTAAAACAAATGATACTTGACAGAGCTTTAAAATGACGTAAAATATTGATAACGATTGAGATCTTGAAAGGAAAACAGGATATGAATATTTTGGTTGCAATGCCAACTCACCCCGAACATGAAGAAAGACTTCGAAGGGCATGCCCAAACGGAGAACTCACATTCCTTCATGGTGGAAAACCAAGTGCCGGACAGCTTGCAAAAGCCGATATCATTGTGGGGAATATCCCGGTTGAGGATGTTGGCAGGTGCGTAAACCTTAAGCTCCTTCAGCTCAATATGGCAGGTTCCGATAAATATGCAGGAAAAATGCCAGAAGGAGTGCTTCTCGCAAATTCAAGCGGTGCTTACGGCCTTGCGATCAGCGAGCATATGCTCGGAGTGCTTTTGATGCTTATGAAAAAGCTGTATCTGTATAGGGACGATCAGAATGCCTGCATTTGGCAGGACGAGGGAAGCGTGACCGGCATTGAGGGTGCGCGGATACTCACAGTCGGACTTGGTGATATCGGAGGGGAGTTTGCAAAACGCTGTAAAGCATTAGGCGCATACACCATCGGTATTCGGCGCAATGTGCGCAGTGCTCCGGAGTATATGGATGAGATGCATACGCTTGACAAACTGGACGAACTGCTGCCCACGGTCGATGTTGTCGCTTTATGCCTTCCGAACAGCCCCGAAAGCGTTCATCTGATGAACAGTGCACGCTTACGCCGCATGAAAAAAGGCGGAATATTGTTGAATGTAGGCAGGGGGAACGCAATCGATACCGAAGCACTTGTTGATGTGCTTCAGGAAGGGCGTATCCTTGCAGGGATAGATGTCACCGATCCGGAGCCGCTGCCAAAGGAGCATCCGCTTTGGAAATGTCCCGGCATTGTGATCACGCCGCATATCTCCGGATTCTATCATCTGAGACAGACTCACGACAGAATAATTGAGATTGCGGCAAGCAATATCGAAAATTTGATTTCCGGCAGACCCATTAAGAACTTGGTAGACAGTTCGACCGGGTATCGGACGCTGGAAAACAGGTATTAAAAAAATCGACCGAAGCATTATGCTTCGGTCGTTGTTTATACATACTGTCAGCTTGCGTACATCTTCCCGACGATCCAATTAGCGAGCCTGCACGGCAAAAGCTTTATCAGCATACAGCAGGCCTTGTACATCAGGCCGACGGAGCAGAGAGGCTTGGGATTTTTTTTGACGGATAACGAATAGAACTTCTTTGCAATAGCAATAGGGGGCATACCGTTCTGCTCGTCGTGCTCCATAGAGGCCACCGACTTTGCAAGCGAAGAATAGCTTTCAGAGCCTTCGTTGATCTTATTCCTTGCGGAGGTGAAACCGGTTTTTATGTCTCCGGGCATGACAGCACAGAGCTTGATGCCATAGCTTCTAACCTCATTGCCGACGGCAAGCACGATTGAATTCAGCGACGCTTTTGTTGCGGAATAGTAGGCTTGGAAAGGAATACCGATCGCGCCCGCAACGGAGCTTGTAACGATAATATGCCCTGCGCTATTTTTACGCATATACGGAAGCACCGCGCGAATACATCGCATTGCGCCCCAGAAATTTACATCGAATTGCTTCTTGGCTGTTTCAATGTCGGTAAATTCGACAGCTCCGGAGATCCCATAGCCTGCGTTGCAGATAAAAACATCTATTCTGCCTGCTTCTGAAACAACCTTTTCAACCGCATTATTTACGGAAGCTTCATCGGTAATATCGCATGAAATGCTGATGACGCCATTCTCAGGGCAGGGCCTGCGGCTAAAGCAGTAAACCTTATCGCCTTTTTCGGAGAACAGCTTTGCAGCAGCAAGTCCTATGCCGCTGGAAGCTCCCGTTATAACGGTTATACGACGATCACTCATCTTTTCCTATCACCTTTTCGATGGCAGCCAGCGCTTCATCCAGCAGCTCCGTAGTGAGATTTGCCATATAGCTGGTGCGCAGCAGGCATTCTCCCGGAGGGGTAGCAGGGGGCAGCACAGGATTTACATAAACGCCGTTGTCGAACAGTTCCTTAGCCTTATAGAAGGTCCTCATCTCATCATAGGTATAGATGGGGATTATCGGAGTTATGCTGTCGCGAATCTTGATTCCCCTGGAACGAAGACCGTTGCGCATGTATGCAGCCAGTTCCATCAGATGCGTTGGCATATCGGGGTTTTCCTTAAGAATATGCAGCGCTTCGATGGCTGTTGCGCAGCTTGCAGGGGGAATTGAAGCGCAGAAGATAAACGGACGAGAGGAGTGGCGTACATATTCCACGACACGAAGGTCTGCCGCCATGTAGCCTCCCAATGAAGCAAGGGACTTGCTGAAGGTTCCCATTATGATATCGACCTTGTCGGTAAGTCCGAAGTAGTCGGCGGTACCGCGGCCGCCGTTGCCGAGCACGCCGAGACCGTGAGCGTCGTCGACCATGACTCGAGCATTATACTTTTCTGCCAGAGCGACGATTTCGGGGAGCTTGCAGATATCTCCGCCCATGCTGAATACGCCGTCGGTAACGATCAGCTTTCCTGATTCAAGAGGAACATTGCTAAGCGCTGTTTCCAGATGCTCCATATCGGAATGGTTATAGCGAATGGTTTTGGCGTAGCTGAGCTTACAGCCGTCATAAATACTTGCATGGTTTTCCTTATCGCAGAAGATATAATCACCGCGTGAAGCGATAGCGCTGATGATACCGAGATTGCTCTGGAACCCTGTTGAAAATGTCATGACAGCTTCTTTGCCAAGAAACTCGGCAAGTTCGCTTTCCAGCTGAACATGAAGGTCAAGCGTTCCGTTCAAGAACCTTGAACCGGAGCAGCCGGAGCCGTAGGTCTGAAGAGCCCGTACGCCTGCATCGATTACACGAGGGTTGGATGTGAGTCCAAGATAGTTGTTAGAGCCAAGCATGATCCTGCGTTTTCCCTCCATGATTACCTCAGGCGCTTGACGGGACTCGAGCTCGTGAAAATAGGGATAGATGTTTAGTGCTTTCGCCTGTTCCACGATGTCAACTTTACACTTGTCGAATAAGTCCATATTAATTCTCCAGTATGATAGAATGGTTTCAATGAAACCGATATACGAATAATATCAGCTTGAACGGAATATGTCAAGCGGATTAATATAAAATGGGATGCAGCATACAAATATCAGCATCCCATTCCTCTACATAAACTTCAATAGAACCTCGTTTTGAAAGTCCAGACCCCTGCGTGTTAATCGCATATAATCTTCTGTGACGATCATATTGCCCTCAAGCGTTGCCTCGCTCACTGCGGCGGCATAATGAACGACGGGATCAATACCAAAGCGCTCCGTGAAGGAAGCTCTACTTATTCCTTCGATCTTCCTTAGGCCCACCATGATCGTCTCAAACATCTCATCATCGCGCTCAATGATCTCAGATGTTTCAACCGGCAGCATGCCGTTTGCTGTCTTAAGCACATATACCGAAAGCACCGCATCATTTGCCCAGCGTGACCATTTTCCGTTGAGCCTAAGCGCTGAGTGCGAATTTAGCCCGAGCCCCAGGTACTCTCCGTTATCCCAATAGTTCAGATTATGCCTGCACTCATAACCGGGCTTGGCAAAGTTGCTGATTTCATATCTTTGATAGCCCAGTTTGTCGAGCAGAGCAAAGCCTTCGTCCTCCATCTCTGCCGTTTCATCAGCGTCGGGCAGAATGATCCTGCCCTGTTCAACGTCTTGATACATCGGCGTATGCTCCTCCAAGATCAAAGAATAAGAGGAGATATGCTCTGCGTGCAGCTCTGCTGCGGTCTTGATGCTGTTGAGATAAGATTCCATGGTCTGCTTGGGGAGACCATGCATAAGATCAACGTTAATATTGTCGAAACCGGCTTTGCGGGCTGTCTTGAATGCGGAAATAAATCCGTTTAGGTCATGGACCCTGCCGATAGCGCCAAGTACAGCGCAATCGGAGCTTTGAAGACCGATGGACAGCCTGTTGATTCCGAAACTGCGGTAATTCAATAGCTTATCCTCTGTCAGCGATTCCGGGTTGGCTTCGATGGTGAATTCGATTTCATCATCAAAGCTAAAGCACTCCCGAGCGGTATCTATGATACGGCAGAGAAGTTCGGCTGGCATTATGCTGGGCGTGCCGCCGCCGATAAATATCGTGGAAAAGCGTTTGCCATCAACAAGCGGCTTATACAGCTTCATCTCGCTGATGAGTGCAGCGGTATATGCGGCATAATCAAATTCATTGTCAAAACTGACAAAGTCGCAATACCTGCATTTCTTCCTGCAAAACGGAATGTGAATATAAAGTCCTGCCATCTCAGTTTATTCTCAATACGCTCATAAACGCTTCGCTTGGCAGTTCGACGGTACCGATCTGCCTCATGCGCTTTTTGCCTTCCTTTTGCTTTTCAAGCAGCTTTTTCTTCCTGGTGATATCGCCTCCGTAGCACTTGGCGAGAACATCCTTGCGGAGCGCCCTGACGGTTTCTCTTGCGATGATCTTTCCGCCAATGGCTGCCTGGATAGGTATTTCAAACTGCTGCCTCGGTATAACTTCCTGCAGCTTTTCCGCAACGGCTCTTCCCTTGGCATATGCCTTATCCCTATGAACGATCGTTGACAGCGCATCACACATATCGCCGTTGAGCAGAAAGTCGAGCTTAACAAGATCGGACTGCACATAGCCTTCTATCTCATAGTCAAATGAAGCATAGCCGCGGCTTCTGCTCTTTAAGCTATCGAAGAAATCAAAGATTATCTCATTGAGCGGAATATCGTAAGTGAGCTTTACCCTTGTCTCTTCAAGGTATACCATATCACGGAAAACGCCCCGTTTTTCCTGCGAAAGCTCCATTATCGTACCGACATACTCGGACGGTGTCATAATATGCGCCTTGCAGATCGGCTCCTCCATGCGCTCTATCTGCGACGGATCGGGGAGATTGCTCGGATTATCTATCCAAATCTCCGTCCCGTCCGTAGTCACAACGCGATAGACAACGCTGGGGGCAGTCGTGACCAGATCGAGATCAAACTCTCGCTCGAGCCTTTCCTGCGCGATCTCCATATGCAGAAGTCCAAGAAAACCGCATCTGAAGCCATATCCAAGTGCCTGCGAGGTCTCGGGTTCATATGATATGGAGGCATCGTTAAGAATGAGCTTTTCCAGTGCATCGCGAAGGTTTTCATACTCCGCTCCGTCGGCAGGATAGATTCCGCAGAATACCATGGGGCTTGCGTGCTTGTATCCCTTAAGCGGTTCGGATGCAGGGTTGTTGGCAAGCGTAATTGTGTCGCCAACCTTTGTCTCTGCAACGGATTTAATTGAAGCGGAGATATAGCCGACCTCACCGGCCGACAGCGCATCGGTCGTTTTCCACTGCGGAGTGAATACGCCTACCTCAGTAACATCGAATTCCTTGCCAACATGCATAAATCGTATTCTGTCGCCTGCGCGTACAGCACCTTCCATTATCCTAACATAGCTCAAGGCTCCCTTATAGTTATCATAATAGCTGTCGAAAATCAATGCTCTGAGCGGAGCGTCGGCATCGCCTTTGGGCGGTGGAAAATCGGTGACTATCCTAGCAAGAACCTGCTCAACATTCAGTCCCGTTTTTGCGGACACCTGAGGCGCATCCTCTGCCGGAATGCCGATGATGTCCTCGATCTCATGTATTGCGCTCTGTGGATCGGCTGAAGGAAGATCGATTTTATTTATTACAGGCAATATCTCAAGATCATTATCTATCGCCAAATAGACATTTGCCAGTGTCTGAGCCTCAATGCCCTGTGTTGCGTCAACGATGAGAACAGCGCCTTCGCAGGCAGCAAGAGCACGGCTGACCTCGTAGGTGAAGTCAACATGGCCCGGAGTGTCAATCAAATTGAGCATATAGCGCTTTCCGTCAGTATGAGTATAGAACATTCTGACGGCAGTGGACTTAATGGTAATACCGCGCTCACGCTCAATATCCATCGAATCGAGGAGCTGTTCCTCCATATCGCGGGCGTTGACGGTGTCGGTGTACTCCATAAGCCTGTCGGCAAGCGTTGACTTGCCGTGGTCGATGTGAGCGATTATGCAAAAGTTCCTTATCAGTTCTCGGGGGTAAGACATTTATCCTCCAAACTGCCGAATGCAGTCGGCAGCCATGTAGTATATCAGCAAATTGCTTTCAACCCATAATTATACTTGGTTTCTCCCGATATATCAAGATAAAAATGGCCGCCGGACTCAATGTGTCTGACGGCCGTTATGTAAAGCTGCAAAAGCAGCGCGATTTGGAACTTTGTTTCCCGATTGATGCTTCTACTTATTAGACGAATCAAATCAAAAAACGGTTCACTTTTTTATGAAAAAAGTTTATAATGCTGTTATCGAGACTGATACGTGTTTGGAGTGGCAATGAACGACAAAATAGAAGCAAAACTGAAACTTTTGCCGGATAAGCCGGGAGTTTATAAGATGTTCAACTCCTGCGGCGAGCTTATTTATGTGGGAAAGGCTGTCAACCTTAAAAACAGGGTAAGACAGTATTTTCGTTCGTCCGCCAATCATCCTCCCAAGGTTGCGGCTATGGTTGCGAATATCGACGATTTTGATTTTGTTATCGTCGGCAACGAAACCGAGGCGCTGAATCTTGAGAGCAATCTAATCAAGCAGAACAAGCCATACTATAACATACTCCTGAAGGACGACAAGCATTTTCCGTATGTGCGGATAGACTATAAGCAGGATTACCCCAGGGTCGAAATAGTGCGCAGGTTTAGGAAGGATGGAGCAAAATACTTCGGTCCTTATTTGAGCAGCTATGCCCTGCGGGAATCCATTACCGCTGTGCGTGAGCATTTCCCGATTCGTCAGTGCAAGAAGGACATCGGAAAAGCGATCGCCAGGGGGGAAAGGCCATGCCTTATGTACCACATCGGAAAGTGCTGTGCTCCCTGTACGGGAAGGGTGACAAAGGAAGAATATGCAGCGCTTTTAGATGAAGTCGTGGCAATGTTCCAAGGCAGCTGCAAGGGATACATTGAGAGCCTCACTCAGCTGATGCGGGAGGCGTCAGACAGAATGGATTTTGAGAAGGCAGCGCAGTACCGTGATAGGATAAGGGCTATGCAGAGCATATCCGAAAAGCAGATCGCTTCTTCGGCATCCGACAAAAGCTATGATGTGTTCGCACTCGCAAGAAATGAGCTTGCAACCGTTGCTTATGGACTATTTGTGCGAGGCGGTAATGTTATAAGTGCGGAAAGCTTCAACATTGGAGCTGACGATGAGCCGTTTTCAGAAATTATCTCTCAGTTTCTCATGCAGTTCTATAATGGAATGGGACAAATTCCAAAAGAGATAGTGATCATGGACGAGCCGGAAGATCTTGCGGCAATCGAAAGCTGCCTTGCCGAGCAATGCGGCCATGCGGTGAGAATACATATTCCGCTTAAGGGCGAGAAGCTGAAGCAAGGGGAGCTTGCCAGAGCAAATGCCGAAGCGACAATAGACAGCAAGAGGGAGCTTACGCATCGCGAATGGGAGCGAGGCGAGGGCGCACTTATCGAACTGATGCAGCTTGTTGGCATGGATGTTTTTCCGCGCCGCATGGAATGCTTTGACAATTCCCATATTCAAGGCAGAGACACCGTCGGGTCAATGGTCGTTTTTATCGATGGAAAGCCTGAAAAAACACAATACAGACGCTTCAGGACCAAGCAGGCGGCCGATGGCGATGATTATCTTGCAATGAAGGAGCACCTTTCAAGGCGTTTTCAACGCGCGCTGGATGGCGATGAAAAATTTGCGGAGCTGCCTGAGCTCTTGATCGTTGATGGAGGCAGAGGACAACTGAATGTTGCGCTTGAAGTGCTTGAGGAGTTCGGACTTTCTCATATCAGCTGCATAGGATTGGCCGAAAAAAACGAAGAAATTATCTTGCCCGACAGACAAGAATCGGTTATACTTTCGAGGAGCAGTCCCGTGCTTCAACTGCTGCAGCGCATAAGGGACGAAGCGCACAGGTTTGCGATAACCTATCACAGGAATCTAAGGGCGAAGAATTCGCTCTATTCGGTTCTTGACGGCATTAGCAGTATTGGAGACAAGCGCAAGCGGGCGCTTTATGAAAAGTTTCTGACGGTTGAGGCAATTAAAAGCGCAAGCGTTGAAGAATTAAAAACTGCTGACGGAATGAATATTACCTCCGCTAGATCTGTGTGGAACTATTTTCATCCGTCCGGTGATAGTTTGGATAAATCTGATACTGCAAATGCAGACAGGATGAATGGAGATAATAATGAAGTATAAGCTTCTGGTTATGGATATAGACGATACGCTGGTCAGCAATGCGCGTCCGGTATCGCATGAAAACGCAGCCGCAATAAGGCGCGCAAGGGAAGCCGGAGTGTATGTAACGGTTGCGACCGGGCGAAGCTATTTTGGCACAAGGCCGGTGGTCAAACAGCTGGCTCTGGATACATATGTAATCAATTATGGCGGTGCGGTCATTATGGATGCAAAGACGGAGAAACCTTTGTTCGTAACGGAACTTGAGGATAAATACATAAAGGAGATCCTTCAGATGGCTTCCGAGCTTGGCGTACATGCGCATATATATCAGGACGATTGCGTTATCTATGAGAAGGATCATCCGTATGTGCAAGCTTACACAAAGCTTCTCGATCTGCCGCATAGAGTTGAGCCGGATATCAGGAAAATGCACTGGGAAAATGTCCCGAAGGCTTTGATAATAACCGAGCCGGAAAGGGTGAAGGAACTGATGCCGATATTCAAAGCGCATTTTGAAGGAAGGGTGCATGTGTCGGAATCATCCGCAGGATTCATTGAGTTCAACCGTGTGGACGCGAACAAGGGCACGGCAGCCGAGTCTGTCGCCGCAAGGCTTGGAATACCACATGAACAGACCGCCGCTATCGGTGACAACACGCTTGATTACGAGCTTATTAAATGGGCTTCGCTTGGAGCTGTCGTCGGTAATGGAAATGAAAAATTGAAAGCTGTTGCAGATGTTATTACTCCGCCTTGCTGTGAGAACGGCGTCGCATGGCTTATTGATAACTATATTCTTACTGAAACGGAGAGGTAAATGATGTTCAGATTTGGTTTTGATATCGGCGGAACAAATATCGCTTATGGGATAGTCGATGAAAGCTATAGCTTCGTGTATAAGGCTTCGGTTCGCTTTCCGCATTCACCGGCCGCAGAAGTTGCTGAGCTGTTAAATGAACTCGTCATCAGCGGGTGCAAAGATGCCAAAGTTGCTCTCGATGAAATAGAATTGGTCGGGATCTGCATCCCGGGAAGCATTGATAAGCATCAGGAAGTGGTGATCAATGCATACAATCTGGATTTTCACAATGTACCATTCAGGAAGATGGCTGCTGATGCGATAGGCAAACCCGTTCAGTTGATGAACGATGCGGATGCGGCAGCCCTTGCGGAATACGGAATAGGAGCATTAAGGAACAAGCCCAATTCCATGCTTATAACTATTGGAACAGGCATAGGAGGCGGTATCATTCTTAACGGAGAGCTGTTTCATGGCGGAAACGGAAATGGGATCGAGCTTGGTCATGTTCAGATGGATATTCATGGTGAGAGCTGCACTTGCGGTCGCAGGGGCTGCATCGAGACCCTTTGCTCGGCAAGCTATCTTAACAAAAGGGCTCTGCAGCTCTATGACGACGGCGTTGAAGCATTGTCTCGGTACTGCAGGGACGAGGTTGACGGACGCATTCTTATCGGTGAAGCCAAAAAGGGCGATAAAGAATGTTTGGCAGTATGGGATCAGTATGTCAACAACCTTGCGGAGGCGTTGGCATCCTACATCAACTTTATTGATCCGGAGTGCATTGCTGTCGGCGGAGGGGTGAGCAGAGCAGGAGAGTTTTTGCTGAAACCTTTGAGGAAGCTGGCGGCAGAAAAGTGCTTTTTCAGCGATAATCCGCCGGAGATAGTGTGCGCAGCGCTCGGAAACGACGCCGGTCTGTTGGGGTCGGTAATGTAGAACAAATTATCTTGATAGGAGGAAACAATTATGTCAGTTATGTGTGCAGTGTTTGTGCCGGACGGAATAGTTATGGCCGCAGACAGCCGCCAGACCGTAGGCATTGCGAATGTACAGGTCAAGCCCGGAACTCATCCGGGAGTAAAGCAGGGTGAACCAAGCCTAATTAACCGCATGGATATGCCGGGACAGCCGCAAATGACACCTATATTCACGCAATCGGATAATGCTCAAAAGGTGATGCTTTTGAGCAAGGTTAAGGTTGGAATATCGGCCTGCGGCATCGGGATACTTGACGGAAAGACAGTATCGGACTATATAAGGAGCTTCGAGATAGAGGAAGTAACCGAGCATGACAGCGTTACCGCCGTTGCAAATAAGCTTCAAAAATATGCGTCTAAATTCTTTCCGCAGGTTAACTTCTTTGTTTGCGGATATGATGAGGATGAGCCGTTTGCGTATACCGTTAACAGAGATATAAAACGCAATAATCTTGAGAACGGGAAGATGCGCTATTCTTCAATATGGTCGGGAGAACAGGCCGCGATAACGAAGCTCCTCAACGGTCAGCCGCCGATGATGATTAACCACGCTCTGATGCCGCTTAAGGATGCGATCGATTTTGCAGAGTTTTTGATAGACCTAACGATAAAATCACAGCGATTCGAGTTTAAGCCTGCAACCTGCGGCGGCCCGATAGACATATTGGTAATGACAAAGGATCAGCCGTTCTGGTACAGGCACAAGGTTTATAAGCTGGAATAGTATTCTGATCCCAGGGACTGCATTTGGTGCAGTCCTTTTGCATTACAAAAGAAATCAAGCATATGTTTCTATATGCCCGGATTGAAGAAGAAAACATCATACGGCATATTAGTACTGACGCTGTCCAATCTGAGCTTGCAGCTTCTGGGTTTTGCATTCCGCATTATGCTTACAAAGCTTGCAGGAACAGAAGCGATCGGTCTCAATTCGCTTGTAATGCAGATCTATTCGGTTGCGGTGTCGGTGTGCATTTCGGGCATGAATGTCGCAGTCGTGACGCTGGCTGCAAGGGTACAGCATCATGGCAGCGGAGCAGTGAGAAAGCTGGCAAGCATTGCGTGCGGAGTCTATCTGGTTCTCTTTCTCTGCATAGCTATCCCGGTTTTTGCAATGCGAAACGGGATAGCAAATCGTTTGATAGGTGACAGCGGAGTAAGCAATGCGCTGATACTTGTTTTATGCTGTATTTTCCTGACAGGGATAGAAAACATGTTCAAATCAATACATATCGGAACGGGCAAAGCGCCAACCACAGCTGTTTCCGAATTGGTAGAACAGAGCGCAAGATTCCTGTTTGTTTGGCTTTTGCTTAAGGGATTAACCGATGGAAGCGACGCAGCGCGAGTTACAGCGATCATTTCCGGAATGGTATTAAGCGAATTCTTCAGCATAGGAACGCTATTGATTTCATATGTAAAACACTATATGCAGGCGGATAATGCACCACAAAAATATGGAGAGCTAACGATCGGAAGCTATATGTGCATTTTACTGCCTGCGACCTTGACGGGAATTGCAAGCACCGCTTTTGAATCCGTATCAACGCTGGTGCTTCCCAACAGATTATTGATTGCCGGCTATACAAGAGAAGGCGCACTGTCGGCAATAGGCATGTTAAACGGAGTTATCGCCCCTTTTGTAACTATGCCAATGTGCTATATTATGGCAGGGAACAACATCAGGCTTCCGCTGTTGTCAAAAGCAGTAGGGGAAAAGGACTGCGTACAGATAGCAGGTATAGTTAAGGCAGCAATGCTATCATCCGCTGCGCCTGCGCTTCTGATAAACATCCCTGCAATTCCTCTGATGCAAAGGCTTATCAGCGTTTTTTTCGGCATCATGCCTCAGCAGCATATTGTAACCCTGCTAACGGTGAAAACGATTATCATTTATTTCCAGGTTACATCGGTTATGATTCTAAACGCAATGATGAAACAGGGAAGGGTATTGCTGTTTGCGGTGATAGGAGAGCTTATGCAGCTCTTGCTAATCTATTATTTGGCAGCGAATCCGTTTCTGCATGTACTTGGCTATCTTATCTCGATGATAATCGGAGAGGGCTTGCGCCTTGTTTTGAATTTGATCGCAATAACGGTGTCATTATCGGAATACAACAAAGAAGGGACGAGCAAAAACCCGTCCCAAGGTTCAGAAGCCAAGAAGGCGATTACTCGGCAAGCGCTTCCATCTCGTCAAGCAGCTCGTTAAAGAGCGCAAGCGCATCATTGATCGGCTTGGCGGTCGTCATATCGACGCCTGCGATCTTAAGCAGAGAGATGGGATCGGTGCTGCTTCCGGAGCTCAGGAATTTCTTGTAGTCGTCGACTGCAGGCTGACCCTCGGTCAGAATGCGATTTGCGATTGCGACTGCGGCAGAGAAGCCCGTAGCATACTGGAATACATAGAAGTTATAGAAGAAATGAGGTATTCTTGCCCATTCAACGGAGATAAGCTTATCGATCTCGATATCGTCACCAAAGTACTTTTTGTTGAGCTCATAATACTTATCGCACATAACATCTGCGGTAAGGGTCTGGCCCTGCTCTGCATACTCGTTCATCCAAAGCTCGAACTCGGCGAACATGGTCTGACGGTAGACGGTCCCGCGGAATTGTTCGAGGAAATGGTTGATAAGATATGCCTTTTGCTTCTTATCGGTGGTCTTGGAAAGCATATGCTTTACAAGCAGAACTTCATTACAGGTGGAAGCGACTTCTGCAACAAAAATCACATAATCCCTATAGGGAATGGGCTGGTTATGAACGGAATAATAGGTATGGAGGGAATGACCCATCTCATGAGCAATGGTGAACATGCTGTCAAGGGTATCCTTCTGGTTGAGCAGCACATAGGGATGGGGATCGCCTCCGGCAGAGTATGCTCCGCCGCGCTTGCCCTCGTTTTCATATACGTCGATCCAGCGATTCTCAAAGCCTTCACGAAGCAGCGAAATGTATTCTTCACCAAGGGGAGCAAGACCTTCAAGGATTATTTCCTGCGCCTTCTCATATGGGATTTCCTCATCAGCGTCAGCGATAATGGGCATATACAGGTCATAGATATGAAGATCTTCAATGCCTGTAAGCTTTTTACGCAGGCTAACATATTTATGAAGATAACCAAGGTTGGCATTAACCGCATCAATAAGGTTATGATAGACAGAAACGGGTACTTCCGTGCTGGCAAGCGCTGCTTCGAGGGTGCTGCCATACCTGCGTGCGCGAGCATTGAAAATTAGTCCCTTTACCTGACCGTCAAGGAATGCCGCAGATGTATTTTTGAAGGAATCAAATGTTCCGTGGAGGGATTCAAACGCAGCCTTGCGGACAGCCTGATCGGGATTCTCGAGCAAAGGAACATAGGAGCCCTGGGTAACCTGCAGCGTGTTGCCATCGCTGTCGGTGATATCGGGGAAACGGAGATCTGCGTTGCGGAAAGCGGAAGCAGTCTCGGAAGGTGCATTGCAAACTTCACCGGAAAGAGCCAGCAGCTTTTCTTCGGCATCCGAAAGCACATGATCCTTCTCCTTGAGCATCTTATTGAGCATACGCTCATAAAGACGCAGCTCAGACATCTCGTTCATGAATTCTTCGATACGGCCGTCAGGCATTGCCAGGATCTCAGGAGTTGAGAAACTTGATGCGCCTGCGATCTGCATATAAAGGTTCATAAAACGACCCTTCATGCCCTGATAAAAACTGTTGCCGGTGTCCTCGTCAGATTTACGCATACAGTACTCTGCAAGGCGTGTAAGCTTTACGTTCATTTCATCGCCCAACTGCAGAAAATCATAGAGCATTTGCGCACTGTCACCAAGGTGACCTACGAATGCGGCAAGCTTTTCGGGATAGCTGCGAGCTTCGTTAAGCGCATCCTCCCAAAGTTCATCGGTTGCAAAAATGTCTTCAAGAGCCCATGTATATTTGGGATCAACTTCGCTTCTCTTGGGAATTACCTTTTGTTTTGCCATGTTATAGTCCTTTCTCACTGTGGCATAATGCCAATATACAACATGATTATAACACAGATACCAGGCTTTGGAAATATATATCTTAGACGCCCGTTTAATACATTGAACGTTTACGGGTTTTTTGAGAATCAAAAAAGTTTGTTGAAAAAGCGTGTATAAATTCCCTTGATTTCCAAACAATAAAGACAGTTGAACTGACAACAAAGGAGACCGAATGAAAATGAAAGCAACAGGAATTGTCCGCAGGATCGACGAGCTGGGCCGCGTTGTAATTCCAAAGGAGATAAGGCGCACCCTGAGAATTCGCGAGGGAGATTCCCTTGAGATCTATACGGACAGGGAAGGCGGCGTTATCCTGAAAAAATATTCTCCGATTGGAGAATTGGGCGATTTTGCTAAGGAATATGCCGAGTCAGTATACCAATCGGTTGGCTGTATCGTCGTTATTTGCGATAAGGACAGCATTATTGCGGTATCCGGACTAAAACGGGGACAGCAGTCCGCAAACATGGGTATTGCAATCGATAAGCCAATTCATACAGACATTGAAAAAGCTATAGTCGAAAGAACCAAGGTAAACCTCAGTTCTTCACGCAATGAAACAATGCTGCGAATAGCGAGCGGCGATTCGGATATGCAATATTGCGCAGAGCTCATCGTTCCCATACTCTCCTCCGGCGACGCGATCGGAGCAGTAATACTCATCTCGGCAGAACCGGGAACGGTGTTTGGTCAAGCAGAGACAAAGGTTGCCGAAACAGCCGCAAGCTTTATGGGAAAGCAGCTTGAAAACTGACCGTGACCCCGATCGATGGCATGCCGGACATCTGCCCGACATGCTATTGATCTCTCCGACGGAATATTCCGTGTCGATTATAAAATGAAAATATTCAGCTAATCCCCATTCCTCAAGACGTACGATTCGATTATTTACTGCGAGCACGCGATCGAAGTTAAAGTAATTAATTCCGTTACCGAATCCCCATATGCTGATATCCGGGTATTGCGGGAATTGGTCATTGTCAACGGCATCAATAATTATACTTCCTTCCGTCAACATGAAGCATGAACACGTTTCACCAAACCGTGTGAAGAATGATAAGCGTGCTTCATTAAGCTGTCTAAAGAAATCGACTTCATTATCAGCACATTCAGCATCATTGGAATCATTGGCATCGCAGTTAAATGCGTATCCAAGCATGTGAGCGGTGGAGCCGAAGACGCTTTTGAGCCTGTCGGGGATTTTTGAATCATGAGAGTCGTTGATGACTACTATTGCCGGTACTCTCATACCGGCAAGAATCTCTGCCGCTTTGATAGTATCCTGCTCGGAATCCATTTCAATGATTATAGATATATTGACGCTTTTTCTGTTCACATCCTTTGGAGACAGAACAAACTCATAGTCGCCGCCGCAAAATATTTCCAAGTCACCATTTAGAATTTCAATACTACGGTAAGAGAAAGCATAGATTGCTTCGCTGGTTGAACCCGACGCAGGTATTGTGGAGTATCTTCCGGAGAATACCACACATACTATTGAGAACGCCAGCAGCATTGTCAGCGTTGCTGCTGAGCTTTTGATCCTTCTATTCATTTTTCTCCTTTCGGCAATAAGCACTTGCAATTCTTTGTCTTTATACTATAATATGCCATGACCTAAATGATGTCAGGAGAATTTGATATGAGATGCAGCTGTGTAAAATGCGGAGTGTATATGAGTCAATCCGATGATTCACATCTTGGATGCGTATGCCCCGAATGCGGTAATCGCTGTACCGCCTGCCTCGGAACCGATTCGGTAATGAGCCGTGATTCGATACGCGCAATGCGGGATGATCCGATCATGGCTTCGATAGTGCTGGATAGATTCACTGAAGGGGAGGAAAGGAAAGAGTGGGAGTGATGCGCAAAGATCCAAGCATGTCAGACACCGTAAGTATTGGATCTTATCATCGCTATTGCCTGTTCGCGCAGTGAATCGGGCTTGAGTATTTCAACTTCGTTGAGATACTGCATAGTCCAAAAGAGAACTCCCTGTGGTACGGATACAATCCTCGCTTCAAAATGCTCGTCATCGAGCTTTTTGATTTTTGGTTCAGTCCCAAAACGATCAATAAGGCCGCCGACCATTGAGTTGCTGCAGCGGAGGACTATTTCTTCGGGCTTTCCGGAGAATGCGTATACGGTCTTTTTTGCGCTTGCAAGCTCAACGCCCGATGGCTTTGGATCAACCCTTGAAGCCAATATGAGCATATCCTTCATTAAATCTATTCGGTAATGACTTAACCCCGATTTGCCCTCTTTGATGCAGAGAAGGTAATAGTTGCCGTTCTCACAAACCATGCCGTATGGGCTAACGATATAGCGTTCCGCCCTTCTTGGATGCAGCCGCTTATCGAGGCCGTAATGCATATAGATAAACGAAACCTTGGATCGTTTTGCGATTGCAGTATCAAGAAGCTCTATGTTGTTGAATACAGCAATATTATCGGTTTTGCGAGGAGTTGAGACCGAAGCAAGGTGCTTGAAGTGCTGACGCGAATATTTACTTAACAGCATCTGCAGCTTGCCAACGAGCTCTTCGGTCTGTTTATTTGAAATCGAGTTGAGCGAATAGAGTGCATCGCAAATGAGCCTGACATCAGCAACGCTAAGTACTCGCTTTCGAAGATAATAGCCTTTCTTGTTCTCATCATAGGTGCATATGTCGATCCCCAACTCTTTTAGTGTATCTATCGAGCTGTAGACAGTCCTTCGGTCCAATTTCAATCCGTACAGTTCAAGATAATAATCGATGATCATTTTCATCGACAGAACATGATCCTCATCAGAATGCTCGGAAAGGATCATGTACAGGCATATTGTGTTTGCTCTATCTGTCAGCATTGCTTTTCCTCCGGTGATCAATAAGCTCGATACCCTGCGCAAATTCGTTGCAAACTATTGCAAAAAGGCAATGGCATCCCTGAGGTACTTAACCGAATGAAGACTTATTCCGGTTACAGCATTCAAGGAAGAGGAGTAGGGAACGATGGCTTCGGAATAACCCAGCCGTATGCATTCCTGTATCCTGTTGAGCATCCTGTCAGCGGCTCTTATCTCGCCGGTAAGACTTATCTCTCCGATGGCAATGCAGCCGAAGGGCATCGCCTTACCAAGCGCAGAGCCGGCTACCGCAAGAGCAAGGGCAAGGTCAGCGCCCCTGTCATCAATTCGGATACCTCCGACAGCATTGATGTATACATCTTTGTCACTCAATCGCACGCCTGCACGGCGTTCAAGAACTGCAAGCAGCAGCATGAGTCTGCTGGTATCTACGCCTGCAGCCACTCGCCTCGGGTTTGCAAAAGTGGAGCCGGAGAGCAGGGATTGGACCTCGACCAGAATCGGTCGATTACCCTCCATGACACATGTCACTGAGCAGCCCTCATCATTACCGCCGGAAACAAACAGAGATGCAGTGTTTTCAACCTCGACCATCCCGGTTTGCTGCATTTCAAATATGCCTATTTCGTTCGTGGAGCCAAAGCGGTTTTTGACCGCACGAAGGAGCCGCAGCGAATCATGCCTGTCGCCCTCGAAATACAGAACGGTATCCACCATATGTTCAAGCATACGAGGCCCTGCTATGGCACCCTCTTTAGTGACATGACCGACTATGAAAATTGCGCAGGAATTCTGCTTTGCAATTCTGGTCAATACGGTTGTAGTTCCTCGGATCTGAGTGACGCTTCCGGTAGCGTTGGGTATCTCGGAGCTCACCATTGTTTGAATAGAATCAACGACCAAAAACCTTGGCTTAAGCCTCTCAACTTCGCATTCGATGGCTTCGACATTGGTCTCTGTAAGTATAAGGAGCTCATCGTTTATGCCGCAGCGGCGCGCGCGTATCTTAAGCTGCGCTCTTGATTCTTCGCCCGATACATAGAGAACCTGCCCGCGCTGCATAAGGTTGCTTGCTGCTTGTATCAGCAGGGTACTTTTTCCGATGCCGGGGTCGCCGCCGATGAGCACGGTTGCCCCCGTAACGACTCCTCCGCCAAGAACCCGATCGAGTTCTCCGATACCGGTTGGAATTCGGATCGTCTCACTTTCATCGATGTTTTTCAGGCTTACAGCATGCGCACCGTTGCTGCTGATAGTAGAGCGACCGGATAGTTTTGGGGATTCCGTGACCTCTACAAGCGTATTCCAGCTTTCACAGTTTGGACAGCAGCCCATCCATTTAACCGTCTCATAGCCGCATTCGCCGCAGACATATTTCTTCTTTTCTTTCATATTGATGTGTTATTGAGAAACGCTAACTTAGTTCGGGGAGGGCAACGTAACGGATAATATCCCTATCCCTGGAAGTAACGTCCATCCACATGATGTATCCTCCGGATACGCCAAGGAATTGCGCGGCTTCACGCTCAGGAGTTATACGGTATATGGAACCGTCAGAGAACAGATAAACCCATACAGCATCGTTTTTGCCGTAAGCGATGTAATCGTCGCTAACGCCGAATTCAACAACTCCTGTGTCTATTACAACGGGGGCGTCATAACCGTTGTAGACGTATAAAGACGCATTCTCAGCGTGCGCTGAATCGAGCCAGGCATAATAATTGGAGTTACACTCCGGATCATGGATATAAACATCGGGAAGCAGATCAACGATTTCTCCGTCAGAAATATTGACATATTTGAGCGCAGAAGAGATTCTCCCTCCCTCATGAGCGATATTGTCATCATCAGCCCAAATGATCTTGCCATTGTGGATGAAAGGCATGCTGGTCCCGTAACCGGACTGAGTGAAAGACCGAATAACAGTGGTTTCTCCGGAAGGAATATGGCAAACAAAGATCTTATCCTTTGATGTCCCGGTTCGTTCAAGCCAGGTGAAATAATCCCCGTCAAGCTTAAACTCAGGCTGACAAACATAGACGGTTTTGATAACTGTCGGAGCCATGCTTCCGGATTTAAGGTCGATAACGCAGATATCGCCGCCGCCGTTAGAGGTATTGCCGTCAAGATAGATAAGCCAACTATCGTTGAAAACCGGGTTCAAGAACTGACCGTTCTTGGATTCGATATCGAGCTTTTTAACTGTTTCGGAAGCAATATCATATTCAAGCAGGGAAACCATGAGGGACTTACCGTTTACAAGCTTTCCTGCGGAACAGATGATTTTATTCCCATAGCAGTACGGTTTGCCAAACCAAGGGTATGACATGTCGTTAGGAAGCACGATCTCGCGCTCAGCTTCACCGCCGTTGAAGCTGTCCATGGGCTTGGGAACAGGGGTAGGCTCAGGCGTAACGTATGGAGTCGGAGAGCATATCAAAAGATTGCCGGCGTTTAGCTTATCCAGACCATGAGCGATGACGCCGTCGGGTGTGATAGGAGTGTCAACCTTGAAGACTGCTTCTAATGTAATCATTGCAGCAAGCACAATAATACCAAGCGCCAATAGAATGCCTATTGCCGACACAATAAACCTGATTACAGGATGCAGACCGCCGGACCGCCCCGACGCCCTGCGCTTAAAATACCTTTTGTTGTTTAATCTGTTACTCATGCAGTCATTATACCACATAAAGCTCACTAAGTCATTTGATATTAGAAGGATTTGTCAAATTAAGATGAATATATTACAAGTTAAAGTCTCCTATGCTCGTTAACGGGTTATCTTTTGCAGCAGAATAAATGGAAGTGTAGGGTGATATGGAGTTAGTGTAGAATAATTCTGGGAGAAATAACGAGCCCCGGGCTGCCGGCAGGCGGGGCTCCGCCCCCCGAGGGGGGCGGAGCGGCAAATAAAAATAGCGGGGACGCGCCTTTCGTGGTAAAATTTGTTTAGACCTTGCAAAAAACTACGAAAGTGAGGCACGTCTCCGTGAAAGAGATTATAGCACAAACAGCGGGTAGATTGGCAGAGGAAATATTCAAGACGATCGAAACGGTCGGTCTGTCCAATTTGGGAAAGACGACAGAAGAGCTTTTGAATGTTATGAAGCTTGGGACATAGGAACCTATATCGTCCGCGATAAGAGAGATGGACTCCGCCGTTCTTTCCGCTAAGAAGGAGCGAAGCCGGATAGGCAATCTAACCGGCACGACAGCCCTGCTCAAAGCTTGCGCCAAACTCCGGCCACTCGATCCCTGCGCTTGATTCCCCCGGAAGAACTTGACACGATCACTATATCAACAATTATTGACAATTCTCGACTCAATATGTATAATGCCAACTAAGGAGATGTGCAATCTGCAGTCTCGTGTACTATGTAGGTTTCTACTTATTTTTCCTTCTATGGAGATCTGTATGAGGGTTGACTCACTGGGCGGATATAAGAGCATCAATGCGTTTGTCGAATCGAAGCTGAGAAGATTTGACTGTATGGAATGCAGCTTTAAGTCTTTGTTCGAATTGATGTTTTCGGAAAAGGATAACATCATGTATGAACGCAGCGATGGGTATAGAATAGTTAAAACTACTTATGGGGAGGCATATTCGGCTATCATCAGCAAGAGCGCCACCCTAAGCAGGCTGCTTGGTGATATTGAAAAGGGCTCGGTCATTGGAATTTATATGAATAACAGTATAGACTGGATCGAGGTCTTTTGGGCAGTGCTCTTTTGCGGATATCGTCCGCTGTTGATGAATCTCAGAATGGAAGAAAGCATCCTTATGTCCGCATCGATCTCATGCGGCGTTCGGGCTATCATATCAGATTCAAAACAGTTTGATATAAGGACTATATGGGCGTACAGCATCATTCCGGATGCCGAAGCGCATTCCGAGCCGGATCAAGAGTTCGGCAGCGAAATACTCGTAATGTCCTCGGGAACATCCTCGAATGTAAAGATATGCGCTTATTCGGCAGAAGAGATCAAGAATCAGATCGGTGACAGCTATGGTATAATTAAGCAGTGCAGACTGATGAAAAAGCATTACAAAGGCGAGCTAAAGCTGCTTACCTTTCTGCCGTTCTATCATATTTTCGGTTTGGTCGCTGTATACATTTGGTTTGCGTTTTTTTCAAGAACCTTTGTGCAGCTGAATGATCTTGCTCCGCAGACCATTGTAAATACCATTCGTAGGCATAAAGTGACGCATATCTTCGCGGTACCTCTTTTTTGGAACACAGTTTACGCTCAAGCTATAAGAACGATAAAGGAACGCGGCGAAAACGCTGAAAAGCGTTTCAGACTGAAGACAAAGCCCGCAGACATCTCGTGGGTTT